>Ga0209925_1001771_pt1 | contig 10754 bp, 14 predicted proteins | sample SalPonR2_A_D1_MG_FD_185702 | JGI IMG/M metagenome (GOLD analysis project Ga0209925, IMG submission 185702) | Salt pond soil microbial communities from South San Francisco under conditions of wetland restoration - Salt Pond MetaG R2_A_D1_MG... ...
AAGCATTTGCAGAAGACTACTTTAGAGACTGGACCGTGACCGTTCGCCCAGTTACCTAATCAAAAATAATGAGGATGAAAAGATGAAAAAAGCGTATGATAAAAAAACACTAATCTTTTTGATTATAGGAATTGTTTTACTAGTAACTGGTTGTGTGAATCCTAGTTCGACGAGTTCAAGTGTTAATACTAAATTTGTTGGAACCTGGATCTCAGACCCATTCCTTGGTTTAGAAATCACATTTGCATTCAATGATGATGGAACCGTGAACATGCAAGGGGATGTTAATCGAACCGGGATATGGAGCACTCAAGATGATTCACTTACTATGAGCTTTGAAGATGAAACCGAAGGATACTCTTTTACTGGCGATTACACTTTTGAATTTTCTAATAGTGACAAAACGGTAACTCTTGTTTTTAACAGTGTGGTATTAACATTAAATAAGGTGTAACCAGGGTTCTTTCAATTTTACTTTGACATTGAGTAATACAAAAGCATTGTAGCGGCATCTATTATCAAGGAATTGATATCCACGTATTATATTGATAAAGTTTACATTTTTCCATCATAAAGATTTGACAATGACTTTTTTTAATTTTAATACGTATATATGTTATAAATAAAAAACGAAATATTTAAAAACAATTTTTATTTTTATATATGTAGAGGAGGAAGTTAAAAAAATGAAACAAAAACTAATTTCAATGTTAGTTATCATGCTGTTTTTAACTATAAGTATTTCTTCCGTTGCTTATGCAGGACCAGAAGAAGAAATAATTCCAACAGAAGATATTCATCTCGCTGCATTTGGTTCAAGCATGCTCATCGGTCTTCGTAGAGTAGGTTTTGTGATGAGTAATACTGGAGAACATACCTATACTGATATCACCTGGACATTTACTGCTAAACAAAAAGAAAACGATGAAATTGTATTCACCTATACAGATGTCAGCGAAGAATTCACCCCAGATCTATCCACCATTTTCTCAGTGCATTTACCATTTAATGTTGGATTATTAGATCTCACCGCAACCGCGAGTTGTGCAGATTTCGATTCAGACATATCAGATACACTAACCGTATTTCAACTAGGACCAATCTGCATTGGACGAACATTTCTCTTAAGCAGCTCATTTTAGAGAGAGAGCAGGAAATGAAATTAGATGATCAGAACTCTTGTTCTTCCAGATGCCTTAAATCCAAAAATAGTATCAAATTCAACAGATACTTGATAAAATCCACTTTGTAAATATGACTTTTTTGCAATATTGTTTTCCACGACTTGATAGGTTCCATCATCAAAATCAAACTTTAAATATCCATTTACTAAAAACATTGGAAACCATACTAAGATATACACTGGTTTTCTCGTTAAAAAGATTTTAGGTAAAGCTGAGACAAAGACGGGTAATGAAAAATCCTTTTCATCTATTGTAGAATCTATCTCTATTGATTCACTTTGTTTTTCAATAGGGGAAATAATTTGTTGTGAACTTCCCAGAACAATAGTAGTCGACAGAAATAATAAAACTATACTTATTGCTATTAATTTTTTCATTTATCGTATACCTCCTTTTACTACATATAAATGTATGCAATTTAATAATATAAATGTTATCATAATAAGTTCTATATAATGTTATTGAAAAACAGTTTTTTTAATCATCCACTAGTTCTGAATATATTAGTGATAGAGACTAAAAATATACTCTTATCACATTTGAGGACTATGAAATTAACGATTATATATCTTTAAAAAAATAAAAAATGAGGGGAGAGATGATCTTAGATATAGATGGCCAAATATCGCTGGAACAAAGAAAACAAGAGTGGATGTTGGTCCAAAAAATTCATAAATGAATCCCTGAAAAGATTGTTTTTTGGCATAGTCACTTCAAGTGTTGCCCAATCACTCTCAAAACCATAACTATCCTTAGCTTTTACTTTTACCGTATATGTATTTTGCTCTGTCCAGGTATGGGTAAATTGTTGTTCTTCATCAGAAGAAAAAGGACCATGCCATTCTTCAGATGTTTCATCTCCCCAATCAACATAATAAAAAACATCATCTCCATCTGGCTCAGTACTGACTACTGAATATTGGTATGCCTCCCCAGCTTTTCCAGAGATTGATCCACTAATAACGGGTATTTTTGGAGGATTACTATATCCATATGTTCTGAAACAAAAATCAATTTTTTCAAATCCTTGTTCTACGGATGCATCTTCAAAACATTCCCAATTGTCTCTGAACCCATGCCAGGGTTTCCCACGAGGATACGCGTCGTCTTCACCATAAAACCAGTAGTACGTATTATCATTTGAATTTCCAACGGGATGCCATATTATAAAATACTTTTCACCGGGAGTAACTGAGATATCATCAAAATCAAAATTAACATTGGATCCATTGGGGATCAATTCTCCATCTATATGAGTACTGGTTAGATCTTCACCATTTAAATCGTCTCGAATCGAGATATACAAATTATCCGGATTACCTCTTGAGAACATCTTAAGTTCAACCTGGGTTAATATTGGTAATGTGGGCACAAATGATTGAGCGAATTCACCACGAAATAAAGCCCAAGCCCAAGATGTATTTTCGCTCGTTGCCGTTTCGTTTTGCTCTTGATCTATCTTATCATCATTCAAACATCCTACTGATTCACCAGGACAAAGATGGAACTCTGATGAAATTGAACATTTTTCTATGCTTTTCCCAACCGAAAAACCAGTTGTCATCAACAGCGTCAAGACTAAAAAGCAAAGTATTTTTTTGATCATATTTTTTTTGCCTCCTTCCAGATCTGCTCCCTCTGATTTGCAACAGATTACAATGTATAAACAGCATCTAAAATAAAAACTTTTTGGAAAAAGTGCCATTAAAAGTATTTTTTAAAATTATATGTACGTTTATATCCGATATATCTAAAATAAATTACTTTATGGAAAAAAATTCATCTCAATCTAACCGAGGCTGAAGAAAAAAAGATGAATTGAAATAAAACTCATCTCAGCTCAATGATTGGGTAAAAATGAGAAACGTTCAAGGAGGTATTCATACAACAATCTTAGGGGATTGGATCCCTGACTATGAGGCATTGCTACTTCAAGTGAATCTGAATATTCACTTTGCATTCCAAAATCATAGGTATTCGGACCGATAAGATCCATAGTTTTCACCGTCACAGAATATGTTCCGTCTTCATCCCAGGTATAATTTGCTTCAACGCGTTCACCTGATTGAACCGGGCCCTTCCACGCAGATTGATCTCCGTCACCCCAATCGAACTGATAAAAAATCCTATCTCCATCTGGATCGGTACCCACTGAAGAAAAGGTATAGGCCTCACCTGCTTTACCATGATTAGTACCTCTTGGAGTTTCTGGTTTACCTGGCGGATGATTTGGACCTTCTAGATAATACACACTATTTTCAATCTTACATTCTCCAAATTTAATTCGAAACCAGCCATTTTCTCCCCAATCAGACCCCCAACTATTCTTACAAATCCAGTATCCGCGATCTTTATCACCTTCTGTATCATCATAGCCGACGATAGTAACCACATGTCCAAAAACAAAGTCTCCATAATTATATTCATATACACCACCTTCCCAAGTTGGATAAAAATCAGCATAGATGTCCATACTTGCCGGAAGAGGCCCATATGTAACAATGGCTTCTTTGATAGATGGAATATCCCCCGGCGGCAATCGCGTATAATCCGTTGTTCCAAACAACTGATCGCGCCACCCATCACATTTTGACTCGCAGGGAATCGTATCATCAGATTCATATGGCATACAGTTCTCAAAGATGATGCCCTGACTCTCAATCCAGTCAAGAGTCATGGGAAGATACCAGCCATCGCAACTTCCATCTGAACAAGATAAGATATATTGCTCAGAGAGATCAACATCTAAGGATGCATCATTCATCCAAATCTTATATGTGGACTCTAAGGCACCAAGGGTGCCAAAGGCCCAGCAGCTTCCACATTCATCCTGAATTTGGTCACGAATGGGTGTACACCAATCATCCCCTTCAACATCTCGCCAATCCCACTTTTCTGGCAGTTCAGTGTTACTAGATACGTTTACTTGAGAATCAGTTAGCACTGTAGACGCAGCAGAGTATATGAAAAAAGAGAAAAACAGCATAACACCAACGAGAAAATAAATAACAAATTTTTTTCTCACAATATACATAATTTTTTTCACCTCCTTTGTTACAACTATTTACTAAACACTTTTCCAATATAAAAATATATACATTATATTAATATAAATGTTATTCAAAAAAGAAGGAGAAATAAAAATGATTATAAACGCCAGATTAAATAGTTTAAAAGAACATATCAGAAAAAAGCAGTATCGATCTTTCGAGCGGTTGCCACAAGTTCTTTAGCAACAGGAGTCCGCATTAATTTTCCTTTATTACCTACTAATTTGAATTTTCTCATTAATAATCCTCGAATGGGATCGATTTCACCTTTGAGCAGTTTCTCCCAATTCGAATACTTCCCAATATATTGAAATTCAGCTTCAGGAACCGAATTTTCATCAGTTATCATTTTTGCTTCTTTGCATTCTCCATGAGATAGATCCAGGTATAAATGAACCGTATCATCAAATTTTTCATCGGGATTAATAACGAAAAGAAAATCTCCTTCCCACTCTTTTGAACCTTCCTGAAAACCTTTACCCTCTTCTCCATTCAATGCTTCTTTGTACGCGTCTAACCATTCCTTCGTTGCAAAATCATATGCCATAATCATTACTCTCCAAATTATTTTTACGTAAAAAAACAACCAAGAACTATATAATGATTATTATCAGAGTGATTCATACGATTAGAGCACGCTTTTTTACTAATCAAGTGTAACATGAAAACTTTCATGCCATGAAGTTGTCGCATGCGTTTGCATATCAGGAAGGAACTGATCATATGTTGCTTGTTTTTCATCGAGCATACTATGAGCAGTAAGCAAACATCGAGCAGTGATCACATGTTCTCTATAAAGATTATATGAGTACTGATTCACTACGGCATACCCGTTCTCATCAGTGGTTCGATATGCTCTGAAATTTACACCATTTGTTTTTGAAAAATCAAATCGAAGTTCAACACCAGGAACTGGTTCACCACTACTATTCGTCACAGTTGCTGTTAAATAAAGACTTACTGGGATCACTTCATCACCACCAACATCCATAAAAAATTATATCAAAAAAAATTGATAGCCTAACAAAACACTAAACAAAATATTTTAAGAAACCTAGTATTGTATCTTTCATGGGAAAAACCATAACCTTGTTTCATACTGATACTAAATCTGATCCACTTATTAGTACCATTATCAGGGAACTAAAAACAATCATTGAATCAAATGAGTACCATTTGCATACCATCAATGTATCTACATTATCAATAAAACCTTGTCAAGGATGCTTTCACTGCTGGATCAAAACACCTGGAAGTTGCATCCACAAAGATGATGGAAACACAATAGCACACCAGTATATCACTTCTGATACGGTCATCTTTCTTTCAAGGATTAGTTTTGGAGGATACAGTAGTCAACTGAAATGTGCAATAGACCGACTCATACCATTGATTCTACCGTTCTTCAGAAAATATCATGATGAAACCCATCATAAAAAACGATACCAAACTTATCCAAACCTCATTAGTATCGGCCTTCTCAAAGATCATGATGATCAAAAAGAACAATTATTCAAACGATTACTCGAAAGAAACGCGCTCAATTTCACACCACCAAAATTCGCTGAATGTATCATCACGGAAAAAGAAACAGAGTACCAACAAAGACTCAAGCAAACAATACAAAAAGGAACAGTGGTGGTCTAAGTCATGTCAAAAACATTACTTCTCATCGTTGGAAGTCCAAAGCTCAAACGATCAAACTCGTATTCAATAGCTGAATACCTCAAAAATGAGTTAATACAACAAGGTTGGCTTGTTGAAATTCATTTTTCTCATCAAGCATTCAAAAACGAAACAAAAATGAATGAAATAATAGAAAAGACCAAACAAGTAGATCTCATTGGTATTATTTTTCCTCTTTATGTTGATGGAATCCCCGGTCCATTAATCCAAACACTCGAAATGCTTACTCAACACAAAACGAAAAGAACCACTCAAAAAATATTTAGTATCGTCAACTCAGGTTTCCCCGAACCACATCAATCACAACTCGCTGTTGACATGATCGAACAGTTCACACAAGAATACCAAGCACACTTCATCGGAGGATTAACCATTGGAGGCGGTGGAATCATTGGTGGCATGCCCATTGAACAGATCAAACATCGATCAAGAAGACTCATCAAAGCACTCGATCTCACCATACAAAGCCTCAATCAAACCCAAACAGTTTCCCGTGAAGCAAAACAACTTCTTTCAAAATCCGTTTTTTCCAAACTACTCTACAACACATTTGCAAACAAAGGATGGAAAATGCAAGCAAAAAAATATGGTTCACCTAATCTTTATAGAACACCAGATAAATAAGAACAATTACCAAAAAAAACTATCAGATCAGTATCATTTCTCTTCAATTCTATTTCGTTCTGCTTTAATCTTTTCAACAAGAGAAAACAATTCCTTTTCAATACTCTTTGATAATGAAAAATACGTTCCATAAGGACACTCCTCATCAATGATAGCACGATCATTATCCGCATCATAAATCACTGGATACAACCGACAACCATAAGGTCTATTCTCATAAATGGTACAATGTGATCCATCATGAAACACGCACAATCCATTCTTATTCTTCAATTGTAACCAACCCTCCACCTCATCAACGAAGAAATCACGTGAAAAACCTAATTCTTTGATTCTCTTAACATCATCAAGAGAAAGAAGCATCACGGTTTCTTTACAACAATGAATACAATGAAACGATTTACACGGATTATTTATCGCCATGGTATGTCTCGAGAAAAGTATTATCTATAGAATTTTTTTGTTATGAATATTCATTAGATTATTCATACTTTTAGTATTCATATTCTTGTTTAAGGTTAAATATTTTTATTTTTTTTGTTTCGACCAAAATGATTTTTTCAAATAAAATTAAAAAAAGAAAAGGAAAAGAAAAATTATCTTCTCCGAACAAATAGAATAACAAGAGCAATCGCTAAAAATATGCCAAACCATTCAAAACCCGGTGTGTCAGCTGATGAACCATCGTCATTTGAATCGTCAGTATTGCTTGAATCCCCAGTATTTCCTAAATCGGAGGAACCTGAATCATCACCATCAGAATCAGTATTATCTGTATCGTCTGATCCATCTTCAGAACCATCACTACTATTATCCGTAGAAGTATCTAAACCAGATTGTTTTTCTACTCCATCTGGATACCAATCCGCATCCATACCCCCATCTGAATGATAATGAATCGCCTTAACTTCAAAAGCAACTGTTGATGCATCTAAAAACATATCTTCAAAGAAGATTGAAAGTGTTCCCTCATCGAAGCTATACGTATCAAGCTCATTAGAGTTAAACCATGAACTCCATACATTTGATTCATGATTGGTCCAAAGATGATAATAGTCAAAATCAGTTGAATCCCCTTGGTAGATCCTAATCGAATAATCATACCCATCAACGAAATCTTCAATAAACTCTCCACCAACATTTAAAAAAACCGTAGTACCACCTGTTGAAGTTTCAAAGCTCACTGAATGGATATCGACCTCAGGGACATCTGTATAATTATGAGGATCACTAGCTCTATCAACTATTCCATTTTCATAATAAAAAACATCATTTTTTTCGTCTGTAAACGTTACTGTTGCTGTTACGACATTTCCTGCCAAAAACAAAAAGAACACAAACGCCGTAAGCATTGTTAATCGTCTGTTATTCATCATAAATCACTTTCATGCAGAAAAGAAAAATTAGTTATAAATGTTGCTAATAAAAACTAAAATCATAACAAAAATAATTTTAATAAAACTATTCCCAAAAAATCTAGAAAAAGAATAAAAAAAGAACTAATAATTCAGATTAAGAAGCAAACTACTCCCAATCACAAAAAAAAACAGTTTATTAAAAAAACCACTGACGAATACAACTATTCTACAATATTGAAGAATCCTGGTTCCGTTTATCTTCCACCAGCACCACCGCCACCAAAACCACCACCGCCACCAAATCCCCCTCCACCTGCGCTACTACTTGCATATGTAGATGCATATGTTGAATCTATGTGCACAAAGCAATGAACCATGAACGGATAATAACGCGCTTCAGGAACATAAATATCCAATTCATTCATTGCCTTTGCAACTTTTTCACCAACTCCAAGCGCCGTTGCATACACTAACCATTCCTTCCAAATAGAAACATCTTGCAATTCATACTTTTTCAACTGAGCCATATCGGAAAGAAAACGCCTAAAAGATTGCCACTGTTGATGTTCCTTGTAATAATCCTTTTTCCAATGACCAAGAAACGATGGCCGGGCAACTGAAATAATTGCTGATTGAACGGTGAAAACTGCAGCAAACAGTAGACCAGTTAAAATCCCCGGGTGCACATTCACAAAAAGAACGATTAACCCAATCATCGAAAAAATGGAAAATATTCCCAGAATGAACAACGCGATAGGAATCTTTCGGCCACCCACCACATATTCTTCAAATCGATGCCGATCAGAATGATGCCGAATCGTATCAAACTCTCGTTTGAAACGAATTGCCTGATTCCTTCCAAAATATTTATTTTTAATAAGCCGTTCAATTCTATTAACATCAAACACATTATTTTCACCCCATCGCTTCAAAAACCGGACCACTCGGGACTCATAACGATCAATTTTATCATCACTATCATTCACCATGATCTTTTTTTGTTCATTATCAAAATCAAGACTGATGACTCCTCGACGATGAAGATCAAGAATCGTTGCATAAAACCCTTCTTTTGTAAATGATACCTCACTTTTATAAAACAACAGATTCACAAACCAAGGTTTCTGCTTTTTTGGAATGGTACTCAAATATCTTGGAACCATCACCTTTTTCTCACGTCCCTTCCACACATATAACCAGATAAGGATAAATGGAAACGCTAAGATAAGAAACCAAAAGAAATCTACTAATGAGGAAAGAATCGATCCAATCAATTGATCCTTATTATGTGCTGCTATGGTTTTTTCAACCACGTTATCAACTTGTGTTTGAAACCCGTAACTCACGTTTTCAGACAGAAATTCAACTTCAAGGAGCGAATCAGTTGGACTAGACCCCGATAAAATGATCTGACCCTTTTCTTCATTAATCTCCATGCTTGGCCGGCTATACACCTGGAAAATGTCATCATTTTGATCATCCAAAATTATGCTAACGGATTCATAAGCAATATGATTTGAAGCGAGTTGCAAATTAAGATGATACACGCCATCATCGGTTTCTACAGGGGGATTAATCATATAATTTATCGTGAGCGTGTATTCGCCCTTGCTGAAATAATCCGGATTATACATCCCCACCTCATTAGCATACGCCTTAGAATAAATAAATGATTTTTCAGACCCACTAATACTATCTGGAAAAATGGTCCCATCATAGTCTTTCACATACGAAACAACCGGCGAATCAACAGAAACAACAGAAATAAAAGGACGGGACAATTCATCAGAATACACTACATCAGCCTCCCAATACCGATACAACATACGATACTCATCATCAACTCTGACATCAAACACAAAAGTTTCAGTTAACAATCCATCCTTGTCTAGTTCAACCGTGTACTCTTTCACCACTAACTCATTAAAATCAAAATCCACACTAGGAACAACTGCAGCACCCACTCCGATACAGCCAACAATCAACACCAAGATGAGCAACTGCACAGATTCGTTCATCATTACCACTCTGTAACCGGCCTTTTACTGATCTCAGATTCAACAAATTCAAGATACTCAAGTTTCTCAAAATGAAACACGCTAGCAATCATATTAGATGGAACAACGTCAGTTTTCGTGTTATACTCCTGAATAATGTTATTAAATGTATATCGATGCCGAGAGATCTCATCTTCAACATCCTGAATCGCCTTCATCAACTCATTCACATTCTCCTGAGATTTCAATTCAGGATAATTCTCCACTACCGCAATAATGTTATCAAGGATCTTCCGGGATTGATTCCCAAGTTTAGATAGTTCGCCGGCACCCTTGATTTGACCCACTCGACTGCGCATCTCTGTTACTTCAGTCATGGTCTTTTTTTCAAACTCAGCATACCCTTTTGCCGTATCCACGAGTTGGGTGATCATATCCAATCGTTTCTTCAATGCTACTTTTATCTGAGCAAGACCAGCATCTGCACCATTACGAAGTGTTTTGAACCGATTATAAATAGAAATAAACAATCCTAAAACAACAAGAAGTATTAAGATGATACTTCCTGCGATCAATAATTCAACCCACATAAAACGATGTAGAACAAAACCTGTTTTAAATCTTTCTTTATGCTTTGATTGTATCATTCGCTCTGAATTTCTTATTGGTTACTTTTACAAAATCAAATAAGTAATCTTTGAACTTCTTTTTGTCAGGTTTTTCCAAAGTGTTATTGCTAATTTTGCAAAACAAGGTATAGTTAAGAAATTTTTTAAAATAGAATGATATATTTAAATATAAGACTACATCATTTAAGAATGGGGAAAAAACATTGTGAAGAAGAGGATTATTAGT
>Ga0209925_1001775_pt1 | contig 10735 bp, 10 predicted proteins | sample SalPonR2_A_D1_MG_FD_185702 | JGI IMG/M metagenome (GOLD analysis project Ga0209925, IMG submission 185702) | Salt pond soil microbial communities from South San Francisco under conditions of wetland restoration - Salt Pond MetaG R2_A_D1_MG... ...
TCATCGCCGATCGCGCTGGCGGTGTCAGCGCCTCCTCGATGTCGCCGGGCTCCAGCCACCGGTGACGCTGCTGCGCCCGGTGACCCCAGACCCCGGCGTAGCAATCGGCCTGCAGCTCCTGGCGCACCAGCAGCCCGTCTGCGCCTTCGACATCCTGGCCGCGCTGGCGAGCCCGGTGGACGACATCGGTGGTCCCGGTCACGGTCTGGACGTGGTGGCCGACCTCGTGGGCGATGACGTAGGCCTCGGCGAAATCCCCGCCGCCGCCGAGTCGACGTTCCATCTGCTCGAAGAACGACGTATCGATGTAGACCTGCTGGTCGGCCGGGCAGTAGAACGGACCCATCGCGCTGCTTGCCCGCCCGCACGCCGACTGGACGACGCCACTGAACAGGACCAGCGTCGGGGCGGGATAGCGCGCGCCGCGCTGCGCGAACAATTCGCTCCAGACATCCTCGGTTTCGCCCAGGATGGCCTCGATGAAGGCCAGCGACTCGGGGTCCGGCGGATTCGCCGGCGCGCTCGGCGCGCTGGGCGCCTGCGAGTCCAGTTGCTGGATCAGCCCGAGCAGCTCCACCGGACTCTTGCCGAGCAGCAGACCGATCACGACGACGATGCCGATACCGACCAGCCCCAATCCACCGCCGGCCGCGACCCGGCGCCCTCGACGGTCCTCGACATTGCGGCTCCGCCGCGCGCGCTCCCACTTCATGGCCGACTCCGGTCCTCGATCGTTGCCAGCAGTGTAGGCTCTCGGACGCCGCTACTCCAGCGGCGGGCGCAGCCACTGGTAGGCGTACCAGTACCAGTCACCGCTACCGTCGGCGGCCGGCGCGGTGCAGTTGATCTTGTTGCGGCCCGGACGGTCGAGCCCGCGCAGCGTCACGCGGACGATCCGATCGGAGGCGTCCATCGGCCGATGCAGCTCCAGCGCATCGCCGCCGGACGAATAGCAGGCCAGCGCGTCGATCCGGTAGTCGCCGTCGTCGAGCACCAGCGTCGCCGTGTCGAGCGGCTCGGCGCGAACGCCGTCACCGGCCGGGTGCGTTCGGACCTCGCGCACGGGCAGCGGTCGCGCGCGGACCGCCCGCTCGAGACGATCGAGCCCATCGAAACCGACCGCCAGCGGAAACCGGGGCACCGCCAGGAAATCGCTGCCGGGACCGACCGCACCGGAGCGCTGGACCAGCGCGAACGCGTGCACGCGCCCTACCCGCTCGGCCAGCGCGGCGCTGTCCTCGCCATAGGGATACGCGAAGGCCCGTGGGACCTGACCGGTTTCCTCCTCGATCCTCGACGCGGCTCGCGCCAGATCAGCGTCGATGCGCCTGCGCCAGTCGGCCTTTGACTCGCCATCGCGGCGGGCCGGCATGTGCGCATGCGTCGCCGAGTGGCTGCCCAGCGAACCGCCCCGGGCTTGGAGCGCGCGCAACTGGTCCCAGCTCATCACCGGCCCTTCGCCTGCATCGACGGCGTCGGTATTGACGAACACCGTGAACGGCCAACCGCGTTCGGCCAGCATCGGCGCGGCGATGTCGTGGACCGATGCCCAGGCATCGTCGAAGGTAATCGCGACGGCACGGTCCGGAACCGGCCGACCGGCCTCCAGGCGACCCACCAGCTCGTCGAGCGCCAGCACCCGGTAGTCGTTCGCTGCCAGCCAGTCCAGGTGATCGGCGAAGCGGTGCGGGCGCACGCTGGTCGATGCCGGCGTGTCTTCGGCGACATGGTGATAGAGCAGAACCACCGCGTGACCGGCATTGTTCTGGGTTCCCACGGCCGGCGCTCCGATCATGGTCCCGATGAGAAGCAGGAAGAACACGATTCGAATCATGTGTCGGCGCCTCCGGGGTTCAGGGCTGCGTCGATCAACGTCCGGTTGGTCCGGATACCGGAGCGGATCTCGTCGACATAGGCCTCGCGCCGCTCCGAATACCGCAACAGGCCGTTGACGAGGTCGAGCGCGCGCGGCGTCTCGCCGGCCGCGCGGGCCGCGGCGCGCCGCTGTCGGAACGGCCGATACGGTGGGTGCGTATTCAGATTGTGCAGGTAGCGCTCGACCGACTGCCGCGGCGATTCGAACGCGGCCACTTCGTGCCGCGCACCCTCGGTCCGGTCCCGCGGCACCAGGCCGCAGCCGGCCTCATAGCACCAGTGCCCGAACAGGTTATTGGCCTGGCGCGCGAACCGGGATCGACCCCAGCCAGACTCGACCGCGGCCTGAACGAGCGCCAGCTCCGGCGGGACGATATCGATGCGCGGTTTCAACAGCGCGACCGTCTCGGCCGGGCTGCGGTCGGGATCGGGTTCCAGTTCGTAGTCGACAGCCCGCTGGCGGAGCCAGCGTCGGTCCCGGAATCCGGCGGGCCGACCGTCCTCGAGTCGGGCTTCCAGCGCCAGCAGACGCTGCCGCTCGGCCAGTACTTCGGCGTTGACCTGGCGGATTCTCGGCGCGAGGTAGTCGAAGAACGCCTGCTTGCGGACCTCGACCGGCCCGTCGCGTTCGAAATCAGGCAGCGGTTCGACATGCGTATTGATCCACCACCCACCGACCAGCAGCAACACGCTGCCGATCAGCAACAGCACCTGTCCCAGGTGCAGCGGCCCGAATCGATCCGGCTCGGGTCGGTCGGTCCCGGTTGCCATCAAGCGCCGCTGGCCGCCACGCCCAGGGCATCCAGCGTGTCGGGGTCGGGATAGCCGTCGGCGATTCGGCCCTGGGCGTCCTGCCAGTCGCGTAGGGCGGCGCGCGTGGCCGGCCCCATCAGGCCATCCGGCTCGCCGGGGTCGTGACCCAGCTCGATCAGCCGTTGTTGCAGCGCGAGGATGGTTCCACGCGCAGGGGCCCGATCGATCGCCGGCAGGCCGGCGGCCAGCGGACCCGCGCCGACGATTCGGTCGGCCAGGTGTCCGACCGATAGCGCATACGACTGCGAACGGTTCCAGGCAACGATCACCTCGAAGTTGGGGTAGACCAGGAAAGCCGGACCGCGATGCCCCATCGGCACCAGCACCGAGCCTTCGAGGTCGAGGTCGGGGACGAGTTCGCCGGCGGTGGTCCGAACGCCGAGCGCGCGCCATAACGACAGCGGGTAACGCTGATCGAGCCCGGTCCGGGCATACGGAAAGTCGTCGGGCAGACGGACCTCGCGGCCCCAGCCGTGCTGCCAGCCCAGACCGGCCAGGTAGTTGGCGGCCGAGGCCATCGCGTCGGGAATGCTGCGCCAGAGATCGATCCGGCCGTCGTCATCGCCGTCGACGGCATGTTCTCGCCAGGTCGAAGGCATGAACTGGGTATGCCCCATCGCGCCGGCCCAGGAGCCGCGCATGGTGTCGGGATCGAGTCGTTCGGTGTCGACCAGTCCGAGTGCCGTCATCAACTGCTCGGTGAAGAACGAGGAGCGTCGATCATCACAGGCCAGCGTGGCCAGTACGTCGAGCGTCGGCATCCCGCCGAGGAACCCGCCGTAGTTTGTCTCCAGGCCCCAGAAGGCCACCAGGTATCGTCCCGGCACGCCGTACTCCGCCAGCAGTCGAGCCCATAGCTCGGGATAGCTGGCGAGCATCAGGCGACCGGTGTTGATCCGCGCGGCGCTGACCCGCGCCCGCAGGTAAGCCGCGAACGACTGCCGGAATTCGGGCTGGGCACGATCGAGCTCGATGACTCTTGGCTGGAACTCCACCGGCATCAGCGCTTCGTCCACGATCCGCGCCGGGATGCCTCGAGACCGAGCCTCGTCCGCGAGCGCCGCGCGGCAGGCTGCGAAACCGGTGGCCGCCGATTCAACGCCTTCCTGCTGCGCAAATCCGGCCGGAACCACGAGCAGGAGCATCAGAACCCCGATCAGCGACTGGTGCATGTCCACATGTGCCTTCGTTCTGGTTTGGGTGAGGAAATCCGACCCGAATTCAGCGGATTCGTTCCGATCGCATCAGTCCAGTGATTCGATGAACGCGTCGGCCTCCGCGATCGATGCGTTCATTGCCTCGATCAGCGCCTCGGTGTCGTCTTCGATACCGTCCAGCTCGGATCGCAACGCGGAGATCGCGCGGGCATTCAGGTTGTGCTTGAGGAACAGCACCTGGTCCTCGAAGGCCTGCAGGACCGGGTCCATAGTGACTTCGGCCCGCTCCATCGCCTCGATCATGCGCTCGTAGCGCGCCTCGGTGTCGCGCTTGAGCCCGGCCGATCGGGCGCGCAGATCGGACGATTCGTAGGCGTCGAGCTCCGCCTCCCACTCCTCGAACAGGTCGTCGGCGACATCGCGGATGGAATCGATCCGATCGCGGACCCGCTCGGCGTCGTCGACGCTGCGCCGGTATTCGCGGTCGAGCCGATCGTAGAGTTCCTCCAGCTCGCCGCCATCGAACGCGACCGTGGCCCGGAACTGCTCCAGCGCGGAAGCGAACTGCTCGCGGGCTTCATCCTGCGCATCGCGCGCCGACTCGACCCGATCGGAGAGGATGTCGCGCTTCTCGATGCCGAAGGTTTCCAGCGTACGGTACTTGGCCGCCTGACAGCCGCCCAGGGCGACGGTCGCGGCCACGAGCAATGCAGACAGCGCCGAACGGAAGAAGGCGTTCGCATGCGAATTCATGAATCGGGCTCCGAAGTATCGACAGGCATCCAGTGTACCCGCGCGGATCGGCGGCGGCGCTGTTACCCTGCCGCAGCACCCGAGCGAGACGCTGGACCGACCGACATGCAACGCCTCGACGACCTGATCGACGCCGCCGCCGCCGAAGCCCGGCCCCACGCCGAACGGGGCCGCGTGGCCGACTACATTCCGATGCTGGCCCGGATCGACCCGGCCCGGTTCGGCCTGGCCATGGTCGCGCTCGACGGCCAGGAATACGCCACCGGCGACGCCGACGTCCGTTTCCCGATCCAGAGCATTTCAAAACTGTTCGCGCTGGTACTGGCGATGCAGCGGCTGGGCAGCGAGCGCGGCGTCAGCAAGGAGATCTGGGCCCGGGTCGGCCGCGAGCCTTCCGGTGACCCGTTCAATTCACTGGTCCAGCTCGAACACGAGCGCGGCATTCCGCGTAATCCGATGATCAATGCCGGCGCGCTGGTCATCGCCGACCTGCTGCTGGAGCACTGCCACGACCCGATCGAATCACTGCTCGAGCTCCTGGCCGAGCTCACCGGCGAGCCGGTGGCGATCGACGAGGAGGTCGCGGCCGCCGAAGAAGCCACCTCGCAGCGCAACCGGGCCATGGGCAACCTGATGGCCGCGTTCGGCAACCTGACCCATCCGCTCGATGACGTGCTGGACGTGTACAACCGCCAGTGCGCGATCACCATGACCGCCCGCCAACTCGCGCGCGCCTCGCGCTTCCTGGCCGACGACGGCATCGATCCGGCCAGCGGGCGGGAAATCCTGTCCGGCCCCCTGGCGCGGCGGGTGATGGCGGTGATGCTGACCTGCGGTACCTACGACGCGGCCGGCGACTTCGCGTTTTCCGTCGGGCTGCCGTGCAAGAGCGGCGTGGCCGGCGGCATTCTCGCCGTCGCACCCGACCACTCCGGTATCTGCGTGTGGTCGCCGCCGCTGGACGCTGCGGGCAATTCCGTCGCGGGGCGGGTGGCGCTGCACGAACTTACCGAACGACTCGGACTGTCGATCTTCTGAACCGGTCGGGACTTCCGACCCATTGACCCGTCTCGCGCCAGCGGCGATGCTGGCGATACCGTATCGCCGGAAATCGCCGTGTACCGTCCACTGCACCTGTTCCGGGTCGCCCGTCGCGGCCTCGCCGACATGCTGCCGGCCCTGCGCCATGCCTTCAACGACCGGCGCGACGACGACCGCCTCGACCGAGTGTTCGGTCCCCGTCCCCGCGCCGCCATCGCGGTCGGCACCCTGGTCGGGCTGCTGGTCGGCAACGCGCTGCAATCCGCGTTTTCAGACTATCCGCTGTTCGAATTCATTCATGTCACTGCGGTTCTGTTCGGCGTGGCGTATGCCTTGCTGTACCGGCGCTACCTGTTCGCAGACCCGGTCGCCGACGAGCACGATTTCCCCTGGCTGGCCGCCGCCCTGATCCCGCCCGCCGCCGCCATGGTCCTGCTGGAGTTCGTGCGCCGAACGCTCGGAGGCGTCGAGGCCGTCGCCGGCGGCCCCCTGTGGACCTCGATCGGACCGTTGCTGCATGCCGTCGCCGACTCGCTGGCCGTGGCCGCAGGCCTGACCATCGCCGTGGCCGCGCTCTGCTACAGCCGCGCCTGGGGCGAGGCCATCCGGACGCTGATCCGGCGCCTGATCGTCTTCAAGATCGTGGTCTGGGTGATGGTGCTGTTGTTCGTGGAAATCGGCTTCATCGGTCCGATTCTCGAGCGCCTGATCGAGGGCCTGCTGCGGATCGACGTTCCCGACTGGCTCGGCGACTTCGTCGATGAACTGACCTATGCCGCACTGATGAGCACGATCTATCTGGCCATCATCGGCGGCACATGGACCGCTGCGCGGCGTAGTTTCGGCGCGCTGCTGCGCGACGGCGAGGTCGATATCGTCGGCACACTGGCTGCGATGGCCGAACACCCGGAAAAACGCCGGAAACGATTGCGCAAGGAGCGAGTCAGCGCCGGCGGAACCGGCCCGGCCGGCGACGAGCCCCCGCCCCGGGACTGAGCGGCCTGTGCCCGGGTCCGTCGGCCCGGGTCCGCCGAGGTGCGCAGGGACTACTGCGCGGTGTAGCCGCCGTCGATGACCAGTTCGCTGCCGGTGACGAACTTCGATTCGTCCGAAGCCAGGTAGACCACGCCCCAGGCAATGTCATCGGGCTCGCCGACGTGCTGCATCGGGTGCTTGGAATCCAGCAGCTTGCGGAATGCATCGACGCCTTCCGGATACTGCTTGCCGAGATCCTCGACCAGCGGCGTCCAGATGTAGGCCGGATGAACGGAATTCACGCGGATGTTCTCGGTCGCATAGAACAGCGCGTCGTTCTTGCTCATCAATCGAACCGCGCCCTTCGATGCGTGGTACGGCGGCAGGTCGGCCGCACCGATCAGGCCGTAGATCGACGACAGGTTGATGATGCTGCCGCTGCCGGACCTGCGCATGTGCGGAATCGCGTGCTTGGTGCACAGGAACACGCCGGTGACGTTGACGTCGAACAGGTGCTCCCACTCCTCGCGGGTCACCTCGTCGGTCGGCTTGTTGACCCCGGCGATCCCGGCGTTGTTGACCAGGACGTGCAGCCCGCCGAAGCGTTCGGCGACCTCGGCGAAGCACGATTTGACGGCGTCCTCGTCGGTGGTATCGACGTGCCAGAAGGCTGCGCGACCGCCCGCGGCCTCGATCGTCCGGACCGCCTCTTCACCCGCAGCGTCGTCGATATCGAGCACGGCGACGGCCGCGCCTTCCTCGGCCAGCCGGATCGCCGACGCACGCCCAATGCCCAGACCGCCGCCGGTGACGACGGCTGCTTTTCCCTGTACACGGTTCATGACTGCCTCCATCGAGTCGATTGGCCTTCAGCCTATGCACTTCGAACAGCGCATCGCTTGACCGGCATCAAACGCGGCGAAGGCGCTCAGACCTCGGGGTTCTCGCTGACCTGCCCGGCCGCAATCCCGATCTCGACGAGAAGACTCACCAGGCCGGCGGTGATCAGCAGCATGGCGGTCATGAACAGGCCGGCGACCCAGCGTCCGATCGGCACCGCGGTCAGTTCGCCGATGAACAGGGCGACGACGACCAGGCATACGAGCACCGCGCTGGCCACGCACAGGCGGATCGAGGCATTCACCCAGCGAGTGCGGCGACGCAGGCGGGCCGTTTCCGCGTCAAGCGCATCGACCGAGGCAGCCGAAGCGCCCGCGAGCAGGCCCGCATCGACGGCGCGTTTGCGATCGATGATCCGGCCGAGCCGAACCGACAGCATGTTCAAGAAACCGCCGATCGCGACCAGCAGGAAGACCGGGGTCAGCGAGGCCTGGATCACGGCGGCCACGGCGTCGATGGAGGGATCGAAGTTCATGGGGCACTCGGTCGTCGACCGGCAGGAAGCGCGACGTTTCGGGAATATTTACGGCGTCCGGTTAAGGTCAGAAAGAATTCAACGCAGCGAGGACGCATGAGCCAACAACCGCTCACGATTGCATCTCCTATTTTCAACGCACTGGCCGAACGCAGCTTCGATTCGGTCATGGTCACGCGTGTGAACGATACCGACAATGCATCGGAAATCGTGTTCGTCAACCAGGCCTTCAGCGAATTGACCGGCTACGGACGCGACGAAGTCCTTGGCCACACGCCCGGATTCCTGCAGGGCGAAGATACCGACCCGGACGTCCTGGACCGGCTGGAGAAGGACCTTGCCGCCGATCGTCCGTTCCACGGCAAGGCGGCCAATTACCGCAAGGACGGAAGCCGTTTCATCATGGAATGGACGGTGCAACGCGTCGCCGAAGTCGGCGGCGAAACCTACTACGTGGCCGTTCAACGCGAAGCCGGAACCGCCGACTGAGCGACCGGCCGGCCAGATCGGGCCATCCCCTCTGCCCTTCTACCGCGGTCATTCACCGGATTCGCGCGTCGGGTCGTTGCGGCCGTACTGGTCGTGACTCGACACCCAGTCGAGCGAGGAGATCGCCGCGGCCAGCGAAATTTCTCCGGCCAGCACCGTCCCGGCGATGATTTCGGCCAGCTTCAGTACCTTGCCCGGACCGGCGCAGCCCATCATGCGCAGGCATTCGTTCTGCGTCGGCAGTCCCGTCCCTCCGCCGATCGTGGCGACGATCAGCGACGGCAGGGTGATCGAGATGTACAGATCGCGCTCCGGCGTCAGCTCGGTGTAGAGGATGCCGGCCGACGATTCGGCCACGTTGGCCACGTCCTGGCCCGTCGCGATGAAAATGGCGGTGATCGCATTGGCCGCGTGACAGCCGTTGTTGTTGGCGCCGGCCAGCATGCTGCCGATGTTGGCGACACGCGCGTGGTGCGCCAGCATTTCGGTGTCGGCGTCCATCACGTCACGAAGCACATCGCGCTTGACGGTGCACTCCGCGACCACGCGCTTTCCGCGAGTTCGCATGCTGTTGATCTGGGATGCCTTCTTGTCGGTGGCGAAATTCGATTCGAGGAAGAAATTGCGGACCTCGAACTCGGCGGCCTGCTGGAGAATCCAGTTACAGGCCGCGAAGGTGGCCTTGCCGACCATGTTCATGCCGGCCGCGTCACCGGTCGTGTAGTTGAATCGAGTGAACACGAACCGCGACACCAGGTAGTAGTCGATGTGCTTGAGGGTCACGAAGCGATCGGACTCGGTGCAGACCGCGCGGATCTCGTCCATGCGGGCAACCAGCCAGTCGGCGAAACGCCGCGCGGTCGCTGCGTCCTCGAATTCGAAAACCGGCGCACGCTGCATGTTGTCGCCGATCACCGTGCACTTCACCCCGCCGGACCCGGCGATCACCTTCATGCCCCGGTTGTACGAGGCCACCAGCGTGCCTTCGGTCGTGGCCAGCGGCACGTAATGGGCACCGTCGGCGTGCTGGCCCTGAACGTGGAGCGGACCGGCCACGCCGAGCGGAATCTGTGCCGCACCGATGAAATGCTCGATGTTGCCGCGGCAGACATAGGGATCGAAGGATTCCTTCGCGACGTGCTCCAGCGAACTGTCGGTATGGTCGCGAACGAAGCGTCGGCGGGCCTGGATCACATCGGTCGCGTAATCGTCCTCCGTCGAACGTGGAATGGCGTCGGCTGCCTGCTCGCCGGTGTTCAGGGCGTCCCGCACCATGAAGGCCAGCGTACCGAACGGCTCGGCGGTGAACTCAAGCGCGATCTCGTGATCGCCGCCCTCCAGGGCCGGGCGATCCAGCATCAGGGTCAGCAAGGTGCCAAGCGCGAAGTCGATCGGCGAATCCTCGGACAGCCGTTCGAGCGCGAACGGCTCGCCACCGTCCACCGAAACCCGGACGGCGGCCGGATCCATCGGTTGGCCATCGATCGCGATGCGGTCGATGCGCTGCAGCGTTGCCGGCGCCAGGCGATTCTTGACCGCAAGCCGAACGCCACCAGCCTGGTTGCGCAGGCTCCCGCGGTTGTAGGTCTTCTTCAGCAGCGCCTTGGGAATGAAGCGCATGATTCTTCTCCGAGTCGTCTACCCGTGTCGAAGCATGGCAGGGATTCGGCCTCCGTGCATGATCTGGATCAATCCGGCATCGGAAGCAGGGCGGCCGGCGCACCGACTCATTCGTCGACCGGCGGCGTCGGCAGCACCATCAGCTCGTGGACATCGACGTGCGCGGGCTGGGTCAGCGCATAGAGCACCGTTCTCGCCACATCCTCGGGCTTCAGCGCATCGGGCTTGGGTTCGTCGAAGAACGGCGTATCGACCATCCCGGGCTCGATCAGCGTGACCCGGACACCGGTGCCCCGCAGTTCCTCGCGCAGGCCGTAGCCGATGGCCGACACCGCCCACTTGGTGGCCGAGTAGAACGACCCGGTCAGCGTTCGGCGCCCCGCCACCGAGCCGGTGAGCAGCACGTGGCCTCGGGCCTTCTTGACGTACTCCAGTGTGGCGCGCAGCGTATAGGCCACACCCAGGATGTTGACGTCGACCATCGCGCGCCAGCCCTCGATCGGCGCGCCGGAAAACCCGCCCGGCCCGCCGCCTACGCCGGCATTGGCGAACACGGCGTCGATCCGGCCATAGTGTTTCATCACTGTCTCGACCATCCGCTGTTGCGCGTCGAATCGAGCCACGTCGCACGGAACGG
>Ga0209925_1001779_pt1 | contig 10727 bp, 5 predicted proteins | sample SalPonR2_A_D1_MG_FD_185702 | JGI IMG/M metagenome (GOLD analysis project Ga0209925, IMG submission 185702) | Salt pond soil microbial communities from South San Francisco under conditions of wetland restoration - Salt Pond MetaG R2_A_D1_MG... ...
AGAATTTAGAATACAGAATACAGAATTTAGAATAATTAACAATAAAATTTAAAGCCATGATTACAACAAAAGAATTAGTAAAAGTTTTTAGAACAGACGAAGTAGAAACAACTGCTCTAAATAAAGTAAATCTTGAAATAGCTGATGGTGAATTTGTCGCCATCATGGGACCATCTGGTTGCGGAAAGTCAACATTGCTGAACATTCTTGGATTACTGGATAATCCTTCTTCCGGAGAGTTGAATTTTATGGACCAGGAAGTATCTTCTTATACAGAAAGGAAAAGAACAAATCTCAGAAAATCAAATATTGGTTTTGTTTTTCAAAGTTTTAACCTGATTGATGAACTGAATGTATATGAAAATGTTGAATTGCCTTTGCTTTATCTGAACAAACCTGCTTCAGAGAGAAAACAAAAAGTTGAAGAAGTGCTGGAGAGAATGAAAATGTCTCACAGAAAGAAACACTTTCCACAGCAACTATCCGGTGGACAGCAACAGAGAGTTGCTATTGCCAGAGCCGTAGTTGCTAACCCAAAACTGATCCTGGCGGATGAGCCTACTGGTAACTTAGATTCTGCACATGGTGAGGAAGTTATGAATCTTCTTCAGCAATTAAATAAAGAAGGAACAACGATTGTAATGGTTACTCACTCCCCTTCTGATGCTGAAAAAGCTCACAGAATAGTACAGCTTTTCGATGGACAGGTCGTTACTGAAAATATAAAACAAGTACTATAAATAAACTATCGGGCAGAAGTTCATCAAATTTAGCTATTTTCCCCTTAATAACTATTTTTATTGCTTCTGCCCTTTTTAATAAACCTTAAAACCTTAGAACCATGAAACGATTTAACCTATTATTAATCTTAACAGTCTTGTTTACAGGGATTTTGTCCTTAGGCAACAAGGCTCTTGCAGATGAGAACAACTTCAAGAAAGAGATTGCAATAAAAGGCATAAACAAAATAGATATAACAATTGCCTGTAAAATGTATCTGAAACAATCTCAAACAGAAAGCCTAAGAATTGAGGCTGACGAAGACATCTTTGAAAAACTTGAGATTGAACAAAAAGACAGTACACTCTACATTGAATCTGATTGTAGAACAAATGATTTTGATGACTGGGATGTTGAAATTTATGTTTCAATTAAAGAGTTAAAAAAATTAGACATTGGCGGAGCGGTAAAGCTGAAAAACAAAGATGTTCTTAAAGGAGAAAAATTAAATATAAAAATATCGGGCGCAGCAGATCTTGATCTCAACCTTGATGTAAACAAATTACTTGCAGACTTCAGCGGTGCTGTAAATGCTGATCTGAAAGGTAAAGCAGATTATGTAGTGATGGATATGTCGGGCGCTTCAAAGGTAGATGCCGATGACCTGATTTCGCAAGCTTTTTACCTGGATTTTAGCGGATTTGGAAAAGCTGAAATTCATGCTGAAAAAGTGCTAAAAGTTGACATGTCGGGTATGGGCGTTGTAAAATATTCAGGAAACCCTAAAAAGATTAAAACAGAAACCTCAGGACTTGGTGTTGTAAAAGCCCGATAAAACACTAAAACTTAAATACCATGCTTAAGAATTATTTCAAAACAAGCATAAGAAACATAAGCAGGCAGAAAGTATACTCTTTCATAAACATTTTAGGACTCGCCATTGGAATTGGGCTCTTTACCATCATCGCTTTTTATATTCGCGATGAATTAAGTTACGACAAATTTCATCAGAAAATTGATCGTATTTACAAATTGGAACGAGGAGAACTGGCAATCAGCAATGCCAAAACAGGTGAGTTTTTAAGGGAGAAATTCCCGGAAATTGAACATGTCAATCGTTTTGGAAGAAGAAGTATTAATATTACTTACAACAATGATAACTTTAAAATAAGTAATTCAGTTTTTGCTGATAGCTGTGTTTTCAACATGTTTACTTTCCCTCTTAAGCAGGGTGACCCAAACAATGTCTTAACTGACAAATACAGCATTGTACTTACCGAATCGACGGCAAAAAAAATATTCGGGGAAGAAAATCCGGTAGGTAAAATAATTAAAGTGGGTAAGGACTTAAATTACACAATCAAGGGAGTAGCAAAAGACCTACCGAAGAATTCAAGTATAAATGCCAATGCATTCGTCAATTTTGAAAGTATCCACCACTATTATGATGCTCCAAAAGAAAAAGTATGGAACCACTACAATAATTATTTTATTTATGTTCTTTTGAATAAGGGTGTAGACCACGAAAAGTTTGAAAAGAAACTCAATAAAGTTACGCGTGAATATTTACTTGCCGAAAATTCAATTGAAAGTGCAGAAGAATATAAAGAAAGAACAAGAAATTTAAGACCTTTCTCTGAAGTATATTTTACCCAGGGCGTAAAGTTTGACTATTTTAATGAGCACGGCAAAAAGGAATTTGTATACATCTTCATCGCTGTTGGGTTATTTGTATTGATTATTGCTTGTGTGAATTTCGTGAACCTCTCAACTGCCAGAAGCAGTCTTCGGGGTAAAGAGATAGGAATCAGAAAGGTGCTGGGATCAGATAAAAAGAAGATTATGTTCGGATACCTGGCCGAAGCTATTCTAATAAGTTTTTTTGCTACAATCCTGGGCTTAGGCATAGCTGAACTGCTCACCCCTGTTTTTAACAAGATTATTCTGGCAAATGTAACCATAAATTATACAGTTCAATTTATAATTATTGCCCTGACAGGAGGAATTCTGCTGGGAATTCTTGCAGGAATATATCCTTCAATGGTTTTATCTTCAAAACCCCTATTATCTACAATTAAAGGTGAAGAAGCCGCGGGCAGGAAGGGTAAAAATTTCAGAAGTATTCTTACAGTATTTCAATACACCATCTCGGTTATATTAATTATTGCTACGCTGGTTGTATTTAAGCAACTACATTACGTAAAGACCAAAGACCTCGGGCTGAACCAGGAAAAGGTTCTCTATTTTTTTGCAAATACCAATAAAAGTAAAAAGAAAGTACTAAAAGAAAAGCTTCTTCAAAATCCTAATATTAAATCAGTTGCCTTTGCAAATAATATCCCCGGGAGGGTGATGATGAACCAGGGTTTTAATACAGGCGATCAATCTTTGAATATTAATTCTTTACCGATAGATGAAAACTTCATCGATTTGTTTGATATCGAAATAATAAGAGGTCGTAATTTTATTTCCAACAGTAAAAAAGACCAGGAAACTGCCTATATAATTAATGAATCTGCAGCAAAAATAATAAATAATGAAAATGTAATTGATAGCCCACTAAAGGTGTGGGATAATAAAAAAATGGGTAAAATAGTCGGGGTAGTGAAAGATTTTCATTTTAAAAGCCTGCATCACAATATTGGCCCTCTTGTAATGTACTACAGGCCCGATTGGAGCCATGTATTTTTTACTAAAATCAATGGAAACCAGATTAACAAAACAGTTGATTTTATCAAAAAAACAGGAAATGAAGTTATCGAAGACTTTGCTTTCACACATGGTTTCGTGGATGAAAGCTATAACAGGACATATCACAAAGAACAAAGATATGGGAAACTGTTTGGATATTTTGCTATTATAGCCATCTTTATTGCATCATTAGGACTTTTCGGTCTTGCCCTATTCTCAACTTCACAAAGAATGAAAGAAATAAGTATCCGTAAGGTATTTGGTTCCAGATCTAAACAAGTTATCCTGTTGCTGGTAAAGGATTTTTCAAAATGGGTTATTATCGCTAACTTAATCGGTTGGCCGGTTGCCTATCTTTTTATGCAAAAATGGCTACAAAATTTCGCATACAAAACATCCATTTCCTGGATAGTATTTTTAACGGCTCTTATAATTACACTTTTAATAGCCCTGGTCACAGTGATATTCCAGGCAAGTCATGCTGCAAACACAAATCCTGCAGATGTACTGAGAGATGAATAAACAATAGGTTAAGTAAATAGGTTTAGGTTAACAAACGGGTAAATGTTATTTGCCCGTTTTGTTTTTTGCATAAAATTGTTCAAAAAATTTATACCAATTCTAAATAAAATTTTAAGATATTATCTCTTAGCTTACAATTCATTAATACACCTACATTAATTCTTAAAAAATAAAGAAAAAATCTACGATTATTGTAACCTTTCTAATTTTATTAATTTGAGTTGGGTAAAAAAATACTTAAATTGGCACACCAATAAGAAATGACCAGAGAACTAAACAATTGACCATGAGCGCATTATGCTAAAACCAGTTAGCAGAATAGCAAATTTATCATTCTCTCATATTTTTCAGTTTTTCAGATTGAAAAAAAAATTCTATTTTAAAATTTTCAATTTATTTATTAATTAAAATTTCTAAGGAGGTGTTCGTTTTCAGCAAATTAGAATACACGGAATAAATTCAATTTACCCTAAACCCATTTATTAACACTAAAAAAAGAACTATGAATTGTAAAAATTTACTCATTGGTATTTTTTTATCCGCTTTTATGCTTTCAGCGCTTACAATGAATGCACAGAACTGGAAAAAAATTAACCCCAAAAAAACGGAAAAAACCCAGATCCAATTACAAAAAGCAAAAGACAATCAAACACTCATAAAGTTTGAGTTCAATGCTTATTCGGAAAAAACAATAAATACACCAAAAGGCAAGGCTGTTGTTCTGAATATGCCAAATTGTACAAGAACAAAGGTAAAAGGAGCACCTGATCTTCCCAAAACCAGTCAGTCTGTAATCATTCCTAACCGTTCGGAGATGAAGGTTAAGGTAATTAAAAGCAATTACATTGAACTGAAAAATATTAAGATTGCTCCTTCAAAAGGAATAATGTCAAGGGATAAGAACCCATCTGACTATCCGTTTACTTATGGCAAAGTTTATAGTCAGAATTCATTTTATCCTTCTGAAATTGCATCTGTTAATGAACCCTATCTCATAAGAAATATCAGGGGACAAAGCATAATGGTTCATCCGGTACAATACAACCCGGTTACCAAAACTGCCAGGATTTATACCTCACTAACGGTTGAATTAACGCCATCCGGGAACAAAGGCATCAATACTCTTGATAAAAAAAGCAATGGTCAGGTAAGCTCTTTATTCCATCGAATTTACGACCGTCATTTCATTAATTATAACGAAAATGACACCAAATATACACCTCAACCTGAAGATGGAAATAAAATGCTGATCGTTTGTTACAGCGACTTCACAGATGAAATGCAATCTTATGTAAACTGGAAAGAATCTATTGGTTTCCAGGTAGAAATGGTTGACTACTCCACAATCGGCAGTGCTTCAGCGCTCGAGTCATACGTACAGGATTACTACGACAACAATGGACTGGATTTTCTTCTACTCGTTGGTGACCATGCGCAGGTACCAAGTTCCAGCACTTCAGCAGGGGATTCTGACAACAATTATGGATATGTTTCCGGTAGCGACCACTACCTTGATATTTTTGTAGGTCGTTTCTCAGCTGAGACCTCTTCTGAGGTTACAACACAGGTTGAAAGAACAATTTCATACGAAAGAGATGTAAGCTCATCCGCTTCATTTATAAACAAAGGAGTTGGAATTGCCTCTAACGAAGGTGGTAGCGGAGGAGACGATGGCGAAGATGATGAAACCCACATGAATAATATAGAATACGATCTTGAGAACTACGGATATTCATCTGTTGACCGTATCTACCAGGATGGAGGAAGCGCTTCACAACTTACTTCAGCTCTTAATGACGGACGAGGAATTATAAACTACGTGGGTCATGGAAGTAGCACCTCCTGGGCTTCTATGTATTACGACAATAACGATGTAAATTCATTAACCAATACCGGCAAATTACCTTTTATATTTTCTGTTGCTTGTGTGAATGGTGATTTTACAAGTACAACCTGTTTTGCTGAAACATGGCTTCGTGCAACTTATAACGGAAACCCAACCGGAGCAATTGCTTTCTGTGGTTCAACCATTAACCAGTCATGGGCTTCGCCAATGTGTGCGCAGGATGAAATGAATGACCTGCTGGTAACAAATAACTGGCTAAGATATGGTGGTGTATTTGTCAACGGTATGTTCCAGATGATTGACGAATACGGAAGCGATGGAGAAAATATGGCCGACACATGGACAGTCTTTGGAGATCCATCAGTTCAAATGAGAACACCAGGTCACCCTGACGGACCAGATGGCGGAACAGTTACTGCCCCCGTAGCGGATTTCTCTGCAGGTTCCACAACGGTAACTGAAGGCGAAAGTGTAAATTTCAGCGATCAGTCATCTAACAACCCCACGACATGGGAATGGAGCTTCGAAGGAGGTGATCCTTCAACCAGCACACAACAAAATCCAAGTGTTACTTACAATACAACAGGAACCTACCAGGTTTCATTAACTGTAAGCAACTCTGCAGGGTCAGATTCAGAAACCAAATCAAATTATATTACAGTAGAGGAATATGTTCCGTCATACTGCACATCTGCAGGAAATGATGCAAGTTATGAATGGATTTCTTCTGTTGATATTGGATCTTTCAATTACAGTTCAGGATCTGATGGTGGTTATGCAGACTATACCAGCGAAACTGTTACATTAACACAGGGATCAACTGTTGACGTTACGCTAACCCCAGGCTTTAACAGCAGTACTTACCAGGAATACTGGAAAATCTGGATTGATTTCAACAACGACAAAGATTTTGAAGATTCAGGTGAGTTAGTATTCAGTGGCAACGGAAGCTCAGCTGTAAGCGGAAGTATTGACGTTCCCTCAACAGCAACAGGTACAACCCGTATGAGAGTTACCATGAAATACAATGGAGAACCTTCTCCTTGTGAATCCTTCGACTATGGAGAAGTAGAAGATTATACAGTTACATTCGAAGATGGTGGCGGAGGTGATACAGAAGCGCCAACTGCTCCAACCAACCTTGCTTCAGGCAATGTTACGGAAACAAGCCTGGAGTTGAGCTGGGACGCATCATCAGACAACGTAGGGGTTGATCATTATACCGTATTCAAGGACGGCAGTTCTGTTGGAACTACTGCAAATACTTCATACAGCGTAACAGGACTTACAGCTGCAACTACTTATACATTTACTGTAAAAGCAGAAGATGCCGCAGGAAATGTATCTGCAGCAAGCAGTGCACTAGATGTTACCACCGATGATGGAAGTATAACTTATTGTGAATCCAGCGGAAACAATTCATCTTATGAGTGGATATCACAGGTAGAAATAGGTAGCTTTTCCAACAGTTCAGGAGCAGCAGGATACACTGACTTTACCGGTCAAACAATAAACCTGAGTGCTGGATCATCTGTTAATGTAACGCTTACTCCGGAATTCAGCGGAAGCAGTTATAATGAGTACTGGAAAATCTGGATTGACTACAATGGAGACGGTGACTTTACCGACAACGGAGAACTTGCATTCGACGCAGGCTCTATGAGCAGCTCTGCCGTAAGTGGAACAATGAATGTGTCATCTACAGCATCAGGATCCACAAGAATGAGAATAACCATGAAGTATAATGGTGAACCTTCTCCTTGTGAATCATTTAGTTACGGCGAGGTAGAAGATTATACAGTATCATTCAGCGGCGGAGGTGAAGACACCGAAGCGCCCACAGCACCAACAAACCTTGCAACAAGCAATGTTACAGAATCCAGTGTGGACCTCACATGGAGCGCTTCTTCAGACAATGTAGGTGTAGATCATTATACGGTTTACATGGACGGAAGTTCTATGGGAACTACAACAAATACCTCTTACAGTGTAACCGGACTGGCAGCTTCTACTACCTATACCTTTACTGTAGAAGCCGAAGATGCTGCAGGAAATGTTTCAGCAGCAAGTACCAGCCTGAATGTAACTACAGATGATGGTGGTTCGGTAAGCTACTGCGAGTCCAATGGCCAGAATACAAATTACGAATGGATTGACCTGGTTGAACTTGGTTCCATTAATAACTCAACAAGTTCTGATGGAGGATATGGAAATTATACAAACCTCTCAACAGACCTGACACGTGGAAGCAATGTAACCATCTATATTAGTGCAGGATTTGCATCAAGCAGTTATACAGAGTATTGGCATGTATGGATCGACTTTGACCAAAACGGTACTTTCGAAAGTGACGAAGAAATGGTTAGCGGTTCTTCAAGCAGTGCTGATAAATTATCTGCCAGCTTTGATGTCCCAACTGATGCTGTTCTGGGACAAACACGCATGCGGGTGACCATGAAATATAACAGTGCTGCCACTGCTTGTGAATCATTCTCCTATGGTGAAGTAGAAGATTATACAGTGAACATCACGGATAATTCTACAAATTATATTCTTAGCAACAGAGATGCAATGGAGCTTGGAAATGCTCCTGCCGGACTGGAAATATACCCCAACCCGGCCAACAGCTTTGTGAATGTCCAGATTAATGAAGGAGAAAGAAACAGCACAGTAAGTATTTACAATACACAGGGAAGCCTTGTTAAGATAGTACCTGTAAATAGTGATTTCAAAGAAATAGACGTTTCTGATCTTCAGGGTGGAGTTTACATTCTGAAAGTAGCAGATGAAAGGCTGCCACTAGTGAAACAGTTTATTAAGAAATAGTTCAACAACTATCCTTATTATAAAAAAGAAGCCGCAAAATTTGCGGCTTTTTTTTATATCTCGGTAACCATGAGTTCGATATAAGTATAACAATTTAAGCGCCCTTATTCAGATAGCCCTAGCCTTTAGTCGGGAGTTTGTCAGGTACGAGTTATGTTGATTTTTAAAAACCTTCTTCCCAATAGACCTGTAACCCCAACTTAAAAGTTGGTATTATTTGAATATAAGTAAAATAAAAAGGTGTTTTGCTACATCAAATTCACATCTCGTTAAAAATTTTATCCATACGTATGAACGCTATTTTGAGCTGTAGGTAAAGCATTTATTCCAAACCAACAAAGCAGTAAAATAACAAATGCAAGGCCCAACATCCATAAAGCGGCATTTTTCCGGTCTGGATAAAAATATCGATAATGAATATAAAGCAAATAAACAAGCCAGGTTAAAAAAGCCCAGGTTTCTTTGGGATCCCAGGTCCAATAGTGTCCCCATGCTTCTTTAGCCCAAAGAGCACCGAATAACAATCCAAATGTTAAGAAAGCAAAACCGATATATACGAGATTATCTCCAATCCAAATAATTTTATCATCCGGTTTATTTTTATAATTAAGGTATAAACCCCTTATGGCTGTTAATGTAGCTGCAGCCAACAATGCATAAGCAAGCATATAAACAATTACGTGGGGTACAAACCAGGGACTCTGTAATGCAGGCATTAAAACTTTGGAATGCGTTTCAGGATTCATATAATTAATAAAAACAAAAACTATTGCCATGAGAAGTCCATAGCTTATAAACCATCTGTATTTCCACCTAAGATAAGTGATTAATCCAATCAAAGAAAGGAAAAAAGAATACCAAAGACGAGTTTCTCCAAGAGTTTTCATTGGGGGCCTTTCAAGTTTAATCCAGAGCTGAACAATAAAAATCCCAAAGAATATTAGTCCGGCAATAACAAGAAGGGTACTAATTTTATGAAATATAGATTTCGAAGGGGTATAGAAAGCAATTGCTAAAACCCACAGGGAACCAGTTATCAGTGCAAAAAATTCAAAATTTGACCAAACCATAACAATACCTTTTTTATTTTCTTTTTTTTGTTTGTTTTCGGCGTCCACTCCAGAAAAGCATTAAAGCCCCTCCCAGCAGCATAAATATTCCTGAATAAACAACAGGTAACCATGGATCCCTAACAATTTCAAGTTTCGTGGTTTCTGACCAACGACCTTTTCTTTGATTATATCCTGCCTGATAAATTTTCCATCCGCTTACTTTTAGGGGTTTATTTACCTCTAAAGAAACTTCTTTTTTGATACCTTCTTTAACATAAAGCATCATATCAGAAGAATACTTTTTTGGTTCTGGTGCGGCCATTGTAATCATAAACTTTTTATTTAACCGCAAGGCCTTCGGCCTCATTGAGTAACTACCACAGGATATCCATCCTTTTTCAACTTTGTTTTTATTCATATTTTTTACTGTCACAAACGCAGAGTAGGTCGCTCCTTCTTTCCTGTTTCTGTAATACCGGTTATCATCTTTGACAGAAAACCTGTAAAAAGTATCGATCATTATTTTCCAGTTCCCAATTTGCGCCTCAACATCCCTCCCCGATCTGAACATTTGATCTTTATATTTTTCAGGTATATGATAGCCATCTGCTGATATAACTCCAATTTTTGGTTGATACTGCTCCATGCGAAAATCTTTGAGTTTAAAAGCAAAATTCAATTCATGTCTTTTATTTTTACTATCAAATGCATACCATACAGTCTCTCCTTCCCTTATGGACATGTTCCAACGCTTAAGGTCTCCACTCCCAAAGCCAATAGAAAAGATGATCAACCAAAGACCCATATGGTTTAGAACAAAACTGGTATCAGATAATGAGAATTTCTGTATTCTTCTAACTATAGTTAAACCAAGGATAAATTCCAGGTACACTACAATAAAAAGAAACTCCCAGCTTTGGGTCATATGGGTCAGGCCCAGCTTAGTAAAAATACTGTCATGTAGATCACTCTGGGGTATGAATCCCATTATTAGAGTTAAGAAAGCAAACAAAGTAATCGCACTTATGGCAGCAGGAACGCTGGAAAGCCATTTTATAAAATTATCTTTT
>Ga0209925_1001781_pt1 | contig 10727 bp, 5 predicted proteins | sample SalPonR2_A_D1_MG_FD_185702 | JGI IMG/M metagenome (GOLD analysis project Ga0209925, IMG submission 185702) | Salt pond soil microbial communities from South San Francisco under conditions of wetland restoration - Salt Pond MetaG R2_A_D1_MG... ...
CTGCTCATCCGGGTCCACCACCTGCAAGAGGCAGCCACCCATTCGCTCATATGGGCCATGCGTGCTCAGCCCCAGGCCGCTCAGAGCCAGCCGGGTTCCCCTGAATTCACGGTGGACTTCGCCCTGGTGGCCACGGAAGAGCAGGGGCTGCCCGTGGTGCATCGGATTGCAGAGGCGGAGTGGCGCAGCGTCCGGGACATTGACCCCCTCAGGAGCAGCGACTCTCTCTCGGTCTCACCTCCCGCCCCCGACGTCTTTGTAGCGGACACCACAGGCTCCTTCTATGCCCTGGCCTCGAACCGCTCTGCGCCCTATCGGTGCAGTGCCGCGGACGAGGCTGAATACTACTCCAAGGGTGGCGACTACTACGTGCGTCTACACTGCGACTATGATAACCACGCTTACTACCAAGCCACCGACGTGGGGATGCTGGATGTCTTGCGAGGCTGCGCCTGGTGCACACACGTTCTCGTGACCAATTCGGACAACAGCTACCACCCCGACTTCCTCCTGCACGCACTCTCACCTCAAGCGGACCTGGTTACGACAGATTTTATCGATCACGGGGAGCGCGTGGTGGTCGCGGACTGGCGATGGGGCGAGGTCGACCTCGGCGGGGTCCTGGCCTCCAAGGCCGTCGTCATGAAGACAGGGGGGTTCATCGCGTCGTTACCCCCCGACGCAGGCCCACAAGAAACTCACGACAACGACTATTGGTTTGTCCACCGAGGGTTAGAATTGGGGGCGACGACGGCATTGGTGCACAAATTAATGTTTTTTCACAATTGAGGTCGATTAGGATAGTACGACGTGCGCGTGGAGAGACGGCCAAAAACATGTTTTGATAAGCGACGATCGGATTATCAAATGCTACGAGATGGAAGAGTGGATTTAAATTTTGAAGAAAATGCTGCAAAAATACATTGCGCGGGGTTCGACGGCATAGCTGCATGCACGAACGTGTGTGCATGGCGAGCTCGAAAGAGAAAGAACGAAAGTAGCTTCTTTGGAACAAGAACATCTGTTGGGCGTGCAGAATATGCGACGCTGATCGAGAGTGATGGTGTTTTCACACACCCAGACACAGGCATGAACCAGATGAGATGAAACGTTCTCTGATCGGCATGAAAAAAACGGCGACGTTTTCTAGAGGGATGTGGCCTGCGGTGAGATCAAGGATAGTCCTGGACTCGAACCCGCATCGAACCTCTGACCTCACGGTGAACAGAGCTGCTGCTAACAGCCGTGTGCTCTACCTACTGAGCTAAGAAAACGCAAGCACGCAAGCACAGCGGAACGTCACATTTATCAAAATCTTTATTGCTATTCGTGTTCTTCGTTACCCCTTGCCAGTAGTCCCTTGGGATAGGGGATGCTTTACGGGGACTTGGATAAGCATGTCGTTCATGTGACTAATACAATCAGAGCATAACTAAAAATTTTACTAATATGCCAACATGAAGCAGCGTAAAATGACATTTGTAAAGGAGTGCTTACGAACTTATCGATAGCCATTTTTAAGGCTTTTGGCACAAAGTACGGCCGAATTATGATCCATTTCACTGAACAATTTCTTTGTCTTTTCTTGAAGCCTTGCCTCCATGGCGGTTCTTTAACGTTGCAGTCGAGATACCAAGGTCGCGTAACAATTAACCCTGCTTGGCTTGATAGACGAGGGTACGTCTCCCATCACACCAATATGGCGAGCGAGGCCGTCATCATCACGACAAAGCCCCCCGCGAGAGGGGATTTTGATACCTGAACTTCGACTTTTAAAAAAGCGTCGTATCGATCAATATATATTCTTAAAAAACACGATGCAATCTATCCCAATAACAGCAATGCCACAATCCTTTTGGTCCAGAGCCTATCGCGATGGCGGGCAGTCGCGCACACTTAGACCTCTTCCTGCGTCTCTACTGGTAGCCCTCGCGTTTGTGACTCCGACGGTATATTTTTTTTTCCAACCATCTGCATCATCATCAACTTTGTTGTCTGGACAATTACCTTCTTTCGGGCCCTCCTCATTCCCTAAATACGAGGGTTTATCATTGTCGCAGCCAGGCCTTCCTGTGCGCCAGGACAACTCAAGGATTGCCGCAATGCTGCGCGGCAACAGTGAGGTTTCCGGCCAAAATGTCAGCGATATTCAAACTGTATCACATGGAATGGAAATGAAATTTGCCAAATCACTAGACGAACCTCGAACTCTGGTAATATATGTATACCACGAATCGCAAGAATGGTACCGGGAAAATTTGCGGTTCTTCATAAGAGTAGCAATGCAAGATAATGACAACAACTCTACAGACTACCTTCTGGTTGTAAATGGAAATAGTGATCTTCCTCTTCGTGGGTTATTGGCCTCGACATTGGCTCAAAGGGAGGGACGCGTGTGGGTGCTTCAACGAGCAAACACGTGCTACGACGGAGGCACCGTGGGAGAGGTGCTCCGGACTCACCCGCACCTGGCCGAATCATATTTTTACTATGTGCTGATGAACAGCTCTGTCCGTGGGCCCTTCTTGCCGCGCTATTTCCAGAGGATGAAGGGGGAGGAGGGGCACGCTGAGCCGCGTCGACGTTCTTGGACCTCTCCTCTGACAAGCTTGCTCAATGATGAGGTCAAGCTAGCTGGCACCACCCTGAGCTGCATGGGGCAGGTGCACGTGCAATCGATGGTCCTTGCCACAGATCGTATCGGGTTGAAAGTGCTGCTCGGTGACGGCGTGCTAAACTGTGCCAGCACCCTGAGTGACGCCATTCGGACTTACGAGATGGGGGCTTCCACAGCGATTTTAAATGCCGGGTAGGTTGATAGGGAGGGAAAGAGATGAGAGGGCTCTGGACTTTCCAGGGCTAGACTGTTTTGGATTGCGCCCTCAAACCACGACATGATACAATTTAAGTGACGTTCACGGACTCGGATGTGAACCCCTCTGCATATTAGGTACAACGTGGACAGTCTCATGACGCGCTATACGGGAGTAGATTGGCGTCAAAAACGCGACTTGTATTGCAATGCAGGCATGAATCCGCAAGGCGAGCACATGAATGACGGACTGGGGTTGGACCCCTTTGAGGTGGTCTTCGTCAAGGCGAAGGAGTTCCCCCGAGTGGCCGCCACACAGGCCTTCCTACGGCGCTACACGGAGTACTACATGGACCGGGACGACCTTGTTAGTAATGACTTCATGTCTCCGCGCCTGCAGGCGGCCCTGAAGGAAGAAAAAGAGGCTTTGCGGGAGCGAGTGCTTCGGTGTCAGGCCACCTTTGACGCCGAGTTCTACTTCACACAAAACCCGGACTTAAAGGGTGCAGTCAAGGAGGCGGATGCTGAGAGACATTTTTATGAGTACGGCTTCTTCGAGCGACGACCCTACCACTTTATAAAGGAGTCCGCGGGAGAGCGAGACGGCTGTCCTTTTGACTAGTGTAAGCCGTCAGGGATGAGCCAATGTATTCTTGTGTATAAAATCACAAAAAGACACCAATACGAAAATTTAAGACTGGTGATGACGATAATTTTTTGTTTTCACACGCGCGTTAACGAAGACTGGTATAAAAAAGTACAAGTACTCAGAACACAAAGGATGTCTTTTGCTTCTGTTTTGAATTTATTAACACTCATGTATTGAATAAACAATGCGCCTCCAGGCGTATCCTATGCCTCACCTCGCGCAGAGAGGGGCTGGATCACGCGCCATAGTCCTGGTCTCGACTATCTGTGCCTGCAGTTTCATAAATTCCGCTGGCGTCGTGGCTGCTGCGTACTTCCTCTTGATCCGCCACAGCCGGAGAGCGTCCCTCATGTGGTTCTTGAAAGCATCCACTGCCACCGTGATGGAGGCAACGGTGGCGAAAAGGTGAATCTGGCATTCCAGGGACCGACAGACACAGCCAGCCGGCAGAGGGCCGTCCAAAAGCACCTGACCCTCCGAGGAATTGACTTGAAAGGGATGATGTCCCAGACCAAGGCCGGGCTCCAAGGCCTTCCGGATCCAGTGAACGATGCCGCTGTGGTGCGATATGTAAAAGCCGTACGGATATATGTCGACGATCATTGCGCCCTCTGGTAGCCAGAGGAGGTTGGCCAGGGCCCCGCCATGGACCAGCACGTAGATGTCCGTGTCGTGGGCTAGCCCCACCTGTTCCCTCACCGAGAGGTTTGACATGTCCACCACCCTGGGAGAGGCGCCCGATACGGCCGTCAAAGCTTCCACTATCTCCCCCAAATTTTGGAGCCGCCGCGTGCTCGAGCGCTGCACCAGGGTTACTCTGGGGACCCCCAGACCGATAGTGCTCGTACTGGCGTGTGCTGTTTCCTCTACTCCTTCCTCGATGCCAAAGCGATGGAACACAAACCGTCGGAAAGACAGGGCCGCATCGGGTGGGTTGAAAAGACCACTGGGACGATCCGTCGGCTGGCAGTGCCCCCAATGCGCGCATGAGACTTGCGTGCCTGCGATAAGTTTTCGCACGCGATGCGCCCGACCTAACGGATGCACCATCGCCACCTCGGGCAGTATCTGTCGCCAGATTTCTCTGTCCAACAGGCTATCGCCCTCGTTGTCGGTTATAAAAACTCCCCAGCGCCGCTGCCGCAAGGCGTCGGACATGGCTGTGGGGTCCACCGAGACATTTCCCACCTTCCGCATCATGGCGATCGTCGGGATCAGGTCCTCGAATATCGCGTGGTAGACGTTGCTGGGGTTTAGACGGCTCAATGCCACGCCCACATCCAGTAGTAATGATTTTGAAGCCTTCCGCAACAAGTGCGCGTACTTCCGCCCGTCAGAAACGATGCGAATCTCGCATTCGCGGGCGAAAGAGGAGGGTTGATTGACCTGGGAGCACAGAACCCGCGGAATCCCTGAGTCAGGATGCGTCTTATAGAGCCAAATGACGCCATTCTCTACAATCACATCGCGAAAAACGCATTGCCGGGTTTCGGTGGAATTCCCGTGGCACGTTACTCTGGACTCTTTCAATAGCCTCACGGGCAGTTGCTTGCCCCGCAAGAAAGACAGGGCGGCACTTGTCACGGTCAGCACCCAGCAGAGCATGAGGACAAGTCTAGCTTTACGTGATGCAATCATGGCTTGGCAGGGAGAAGATTGAGTGCATGTTGACGAAGTCCTTGTGGTCTTTTGCGGTCCAGGCGAGGCATGACCTAATAGATTTGACAGAGAAGAAGTCGGCATCGAGCAAGAAAACAAGCGATACAAGATTTTATTTTTATTTTTCAGACCTCCGAGTATACCTGATTCGATAAGCATCGCATGCTCGTTGTCCTCCTTCATGGCTGCCCCGTTGTGAAGAAAAAAAGATCTTCACGGAACCCACGTCGGTGCTCTCGATTCAGGCCGCGAGGAGGGAGTTTGGCTCCTTATTTTTGTCTTTCACGCGTGACTTTTCTCCATGCTGCGCCCGGCAACAAATCACTTTGACAACCAAAAAATGTAAAGGCCTTGGCATTTGCGTGCACTAAATCTGTTGCATACGAGCGTCGTGATGTAAACGTGACGGGGGAAATCATGACCCGCAAGTTAAAGAAAAAAGATGAAGGCAATGGTCACCAGCGACATCCTGTCCCGCATCAAGCCTGACCAGCAAGACGCTTTGTTTTTGAAACTAGCTGGTCACTCATCCACATGCCCTCGCTCACGGCACCCGCGGTGCATAAGGGCGACTAATGAATTGATACGGGCGGAATGGGAAGCAGATCAGTCCAAGCGCGTGAGCGACGCTTTAGGAGAGCTTTCAATCACTGACTCCTGCGCACAGCACCGCAAAACCGCGATGCACGCTCACAGTGCCGACAGATGGTTGCATATGCAACTCGATCGCTTGGAAGCCAATGTTTCGTTCAACCGGTGTGCTCTTTTGTAGGCGCAGGCGTGCGTTCTGCCCCCCCGGCAAGGAGAACACCCGGCAGCGAGACCTCGGGCGTGACGACATGGCGGAAGCCAAACCCGCCTCGTAAATCGTACACATCGGTATTGAATCATGGGCGGGATTTTGCGATTGCTCGAGGATGACTCGTGAGTTTTTATGGACTACCTCTTTCTTTAACGAAAGACGTTTCAACGGACGAATAAAGCGCGTCTAGTGAAGCTTGTGCCGTGACATCACCCTGCTTGATGTCGGATAGGGATAGCTGTCTTGAGTTGACGCTGTCGAAAAGCAAACTCACCTTTTTCAAACAATCCCATTCAGCTGGACAGTAGAGAATTGACTCCTCTTGTTTTTCAACTAGAGATTCGCTGACATTGGAACATGGAACTCGATGCGAGCGTGAGCCCTTCAAGAACGGCACCTCCCCCAGACGACTCCGCTCTCAACCCGGATGCCTTGCCGTCTATCACCTCTGAACTTCAGCATTTCGCTATTCAGCCTCCCCTGGAAGCACCTGGGGACCGACATAGTCAATCATACCCCCCAATGGCGCGTGGAGTTGTTTCCACGCGGGAGCATGACACCGACAATTCTCCTTTGACAGACGTGCCGCCAGTTGACACGCCCTGTAATCTTGTCCCGCCGTGCAGTGCTTTACCGTACGATGGCGATAAGGATCTAGAAAAGGCAATCAATATGGCTATGAAGAACAAGGACACAGCCGCTTGGAAACTCCTCATCAAGGCTCGCACGCTGCGAAACAACCTGTCTTCTGCCGGCGGTCCCAGCGGATTTGAAGATCTGCAAGGCGCATCGACGGTCGCTGGCGTTCGCTGCGTGAACGAGTTGCGAAGAGCTGCTGTGAATCTGGGGTGGACAGACAATGAAATCAATTGGGCGCAGGCCAAAGCGGAGGGGGACTTTGTGGAGGGTATCAAGCTTCTTTTGCGGGAGGAAGTCTCGGCTCCTCACCTCAACAGCGAGGGAGCCGAAGGCGACCAAAGGGAGGAAGGTGGCGATGACCAGCGACATAGACAGCAGCACCAGCACCCTCGACAACCGCTTGACCCAGAGAGTGCAGAGGCTGTGGTCACGTCTTCAATCCTCCGTCGCCTGAGCATTGACTCCACGTGGCAGCTCCTGCAGTCCACACAGCGGGCTCCGGGCGATGAGGCAGCTCGCCGAAAGGCCTGGATGGAAAATGCCCTGATTTTGGTACAGGTGAGCAGCCTTCAACGTCAGGGCCGCTTGTCCATGGCGGTCAAGAAAAAAATGAAATCGGCGATCGCGCACGGCCTCGGGCGGGAGGTGAATTACTTGCTAAGAATGATGCAGCAGCAGCAAATCCGGCAACACCGGGACTCCGTGGACCGGGAGGACTCGCTCTTTATTTCGTACAAGTGCCCCCTGACAGACGATTTGCTGTACGAGCCCGTGACGCTGGTCTGCGGGCACACCTTCAGCAAGCGGGCCCTGGAGGGCGTCCTCTCCTGCGGCAACCGCAAGTGCCCTATATGCCGTGGCCCCATCAGTGTGGCGGATGCCGACGAGCTCAAGGTAAACATATTGATGCGCGACACCATCACGCGCCTCTTCTCGGACCGTATTCTCCAGTTGGTGAGACGAGACATTGCCTTGCTGAGGCCTGGAAATATCGAGCTCGCAGCCGAGGAGCTTTATTTCATCATCGAGCGCTACAAGGCGAACGAGGATATCATCGATCTAGCTGTCCACACGCTCTTGACGTGGACACTTGATAAGAAGAACCTGGCCACTTTATCTCGGAGAGGCCTGGGGCGCGAGGTATTGACACTTTTGAGGGTGCCCGCCTTCCGAGCCTCCGCGAAATTCCAGCGACGCACAGCCGGCGCCTGTTTGCAGATCTTACACGCATTTGGAAGCGGATCTGCGCATGGTGCCAAGATGCTAAGTGAAAGCGGGGTTTGGGCTACAGCTTTGTCGCTTTTATTTGATAAACTCAAGGTCCGAGGCTCCGAGCTTGCTGCTTTGGCGACAGAGGTTTTCAAGCTTGTTGCGTTGGTTGTCAAGAGCAACCAAGAAAGCGCGGCGATGCAGCTAGAGCCGCCCGCACTAGCGCATCAAGTGCTGGAGTTTGTGCATGCACATCGACAGGAAGCTAGCATGAATATGGTGACGGCTTCCTTTCACCTTATCAAACGTTTGATCATGCTAGCTCACATAAAGGGGTCGAAGGAGAGCACGCTAAAAACCATGGACGCTCGACAAGTACTAGCTTTGTGGTCCGTTTGGAGCAGGACCTCTCCGTGCAAAGATAAGACTTCACCGCTTGCACAGACTGTTCCTCCTAGGGTCGGTGGCGGGAATGAAGCAATGCCCATGTGGGGTCCGGAGGTGGTGCGAGAGGGAGCCTCTCTTCTCTCGACGGCGATCTTCCTGCAAAGGAACAACGAAGACTTTGACGAACATCTGACTTCGGTTTTGGTTGACGCGGGGGCCGTAGAAATTGGGCTCGATGCTTTAGAAAGGTTTCCGCATGACACCGATGTACTGCTTGCTGTGGTGCCATTATTGTTGCGCCTGGGTTTCTCATCCGCTGAAGAGGCAAACGTTATCCACGAAGAAGTCTGTATGAAACTCAAAGCGCCATTGTTCTTGAATGGTATTGAACGGTACCTTGCTGGATTGGAGGAGAAGGCTCAATATGATGAGCTTCCCGAGGATCCCATAGTCTTCGAGAAATCGTCATCAAGCCGTATAGACATTCAGGAAGATGGCGCGCAGGTCATGGCCAACGGTAAAGGCTGGGTTATCGGATCGGTCATCGCAGCAGGCACCTTGGTGCTAACCTACGAAATTCTGCAGGAGGATGAAGGCGATGAATGCAGCTGTCTCGGAATAAGCTTAGCCTCTGATCCTCCCGCCACGGCTGAGTATCGCTCCACAGGAAGCCCTTTCATCACTCTGCGCTGTTTCAGTGGGGAGGTGTACCGAGACACTCGCGTCGTGCATGCTTCAGAGGCTATGAAGGTTCATCCGGGAGGTATAGTTCGCGTTTCTGTGGACCTTGAGGCCGGATCACTGTCCTTTCAAGTTAATGATAGCTTGCCAGTACTGATCGCCTCGGATTTGAAAGGCTGCCTCATCTATCCTGCTGCCTATTTTTATCTGGGCGAGGCACAGCCGGACCGTTCCACGCATCCCATTATCCGCATGTCTACCACGGGCTCACAGACCACTAAAGCGCTCGCTGTAGCTATGGACAGCGCCTTGGATTTTACTTTTCCAGTGTTACTGCCAACTGCAGACATTGGACGGAAAAGTGGAGACACCAACGGCTCTAGCACGCTCCGGAGCTTGCTATACCAAGAGGGTCGAATAGTTCGTCGTCGAGCATCTGACTTTATTACTTCTGCTGCAATCGGCGGCTCAAGGGACCGTTCCACTCGTATTCACCTGATGGACCTACTAGGATATTCCGCTAGTCGGGCATATTGCTATGGGGTTGGCCCTGGCGTTTCAACCGGTGTCCACACATATGTTTTCAAACCTAGCCCTGGGCTCTCTGTATGCTTCGGCATGGTTGCTTCAGACGCCGTCGAACCTGTCTTCCGTTTGCGACCAACATCTCCTGGAACGATCCAAACATCTATGCTCGTGTGTATCTGGAGCACCGGGCGCATCGCCTGCGTTGGCTTACCTGAAGGACTACAACCCATTAGGTACGATGGAGAGGATATTGTCAAAATGGAAGAACCAATCACTGTGCGCGTTCGATTGGAGGGCGATGATAAGATGTTGGAAGTAATCCGTGGTGCCCGGGTAATCCACATGCTCGACCATTTGGATCGACGTCTCCCAAACGGGCAAGCCCTGCACCCCTTCGTGGGATTGCTATCGGCCAAGGATAGTATAGGCATCGAATACCGCGTCTCTTCACCGGTACATGTTTTCGGCTATAATGATATTCCGGCTCGGAAAGCATGGACGCTAAAAGCTCAAGTTGTTTTGCAGGAAATGAGTATCTTGCGCCACCGGTCTCGGTCCATCTGTATGGATCCGCCTACCTGCTTGTCCTTATCAGCGCTCTTCCAATACCTAGACGAGCCTACTGGTCCATACAGGCCTGTCCTGGTTCTAGAAGAGCTCAAGCGTCGAGCGATGTCAGGCGGTCTAGGAGCAGAAGCAGTCATGAACATTGTGTGCAATATCTGCCGCTCTGCAGCGCGCAATATAAATTGGGACGGCAATGATCGCGAGAAGGCGGTGTGGAGTCTTGTGTCTCTGATGCGCGGAGCTAATGAGCAAACTTGCGTTGTTAGCAGCGATACTAACGGAGGAAGTGGAGGTGACAAATGCAAGAAAGACGTTTTGGTGCGTACCGGTGCACTCAAACTAATAGTAATGCACTGTCAGGATGGTTTCACCGCAGGCGGATTTGAGCTTTTAGCATCTATATTGGGCACCCCGCCTTGCTCAGCCATTCTACAAGCGTATGCTCAAGAAATTGGAGTTTTCCCACTCCTATTGGCGACCATGGATAGAAACGTGCACTCTCGTCAGACTTTTCCTAATTGCGACAACCATCAAACTGGTCCTGCGAAAGAAAATAATGTCGACCCGGACCGTGCACTTGACTTACTTCTACTCCTTCTTCAAGGACCTGGCGCGCCAGTGGAGGCCGTTCGTCGGGAATTTTTGTCGTTAGGTCTGTACCACGTCCTGATTAAAAAGGTAATTACGCGGCTTTTCAACACTCTACCCGCTAGAAGAGCGATGCGCGATACAACGTTTGGCACCCTACTGCGTCTGCTGGCTGGTGAAGGCTATAACCAAAAAAAGTTAATGCA
>Ga0209925_1001782_pt1 | contig 10726 bp, 18 predicted proteins | sample SalPonR2_A_D1_MG_FD_185702 | JGI IMG/M metagenome (GOLD analysis project Ga0209925, IMG submission 185702) | Salt pond soil microbial communities from South San Francisco under conditions of wetland restoration - Salt Pond MetaG R2_A_D1_MG... ...
GAATACAATGATGCCTGGGGCGAAGCCATCGTAATGACCAAGATGATGGACGGACTAGAATATCAAGGAGACGACAATGGATAAAGAATTTCTACTCTCAGAAATGCAGGCCGGCCCTGTCAAGATCAAGTTTCGCAAAGCTGATGGCGAGCTGCGCGAAATGACCTGCACATTGAACGAAGGCTATTTGCCACCTCCTGATCCTGACCGCCCGGTTGTGTCACCCAAGACACCCAACCCAGAAGTACAAGTTGTCTGGGATCTAGAAAAAGAAGCTTGGCGAAGTTTCCGTTGGAACCGCCTTGTTGTTGAAAATGATCATGGGTTGGGATGATGGCTAGTTCACATTCAGTTGACAACGAGACTAAATGGATTTTTCTAGGCTTCGCGGCAATCGTTTTTGCAATTATGTTGCCTATTGCATTGAGCACAATGTTTGGTGATAAAGAATCAGATCGAATTGCAGCCTGCATGACACAATCTAACATGGAGTATATCGATGGAGACTGTCGTAGAGTACAACCAGCTGAGTGACCTCACGCCAGAGGATCGTGAGTTTGTCGAGGCTTGTGCTGGACAATCCATTGAAGACCTTAGCATAGAAGAAGTGAACGATTTCCTAAATGGATATACCCAATTTTGTCGAGGACTAGACGTTACGTCTTAAGAGACCACCCCTTGTATGATTTATATCGTCCTCTTGTCAATTTCCATATCTCACATGCTTTTGAATTTATATGTTCAGCAAGCTCGCTCCTGGATCCTTCAAAAACACTACCATCTTTATGCATAAAAACATATCGTTTTGCAGATTTCTTTTTTGTAACAGACATCTTGTGGCGCGATTCCGCAGTCCACTTGTGACCTTTGAATGATTCAGGTCGTTCCTTATAACGTCTTTTTTGTGATTCAGAAACCCTTCGTTTAGACTCTTCAGACCAGACTCTTGCTGCATTTGATTCTCGAATACGTTGACGTTGATACTCAGAAATTTCATGTGCATATTTCTTGCCTCTGGACTCTAAGTATGTTTTTCCTTTGAATTGTTTAGAAACTTGACGAGAGTGATTCTCTCGAATATATTGATAAATTCGTGACGGAACGATGTGTTTTGAATGATTTGTTAATCGATGTAATGCGTAGAACATTTTTTGTTTGTTTCTTCCTGATGTCATTTTAGTAAGAAGCAAATGGCAAACATAATGTTCTCGTGCTGTAAGAATAGCAATATTATCTTGAGAGTCAGAACCGCCTAATGATCTGGGTATAATATGGTGTCGTTCAACATAACCTTCAAGAGTTCTTGACTTCGATCGTTCTACTATGTTATAGTATATTTGAGTGTATTTGTTAGATTTAAACATACGTTTATTTATCAATGGAGTGCTAGTAAATTGGGAAATGACCGCTTGATACTTACAGATTGTGACGGTGTTCTTCTAGACTGGGAGACACATTTTCACGACTACATGAAGAGCCAAGGTCACGAACGCGCCTACGGTGTAGAACGCGCCAGCTCGTATTGGAAAGAACGTGAATATCCCGGCTTGTCACAAGCAGAAGCGCGCAAAGCAGTGTATCACTATAACACATCAGCATGGATGCTGGGCTTGCCGCCATACAAGGATGCCCGTAGTGGAGTTGCTACATTGGTCGAGGCTGGTTATCGGTTTGTAGCCATCACAGCCATGGGTCTTGATCCATATGCCAAACAGGCTAGAGAGATCAACCTTGAGCGTGTCTTTGGATACGATGTATTTGAAGATGTCATTACAACTGACATGTACGATCCAGACTCAAAGCGGAAATGGCTAGAGCATCTTGGTGAACCTGAATTGCCGTGGATCGAAGATAAGCCTTCAAACGCCGAGCTGGGCGCTGAACTAGGACTTCGGTCGTTCCTTATGTTGCATCCTCACAACGAAGATTATCAGCCTATCAACAAGATCGAGAGCGTGAACAGTTGGGTTGAACTCTGCGATATTTTGTTAGATACTAATTAACTCTCTTCTCCGTAGAGTGCTAGAACCTCCTTTACAGCAGGATGTCTTTCGACATCACATTGATCAAACTCAACCGAACCAATATGCTGACTGACATCATTGATTCGATGGATGAAGTCTTTCAAGCCATTATTATCGTAACCTCGATCGTGTTGCGCCAGGTCGCCTGTTACTACCAAGCGGCTGCCTTGACCGATACGTGTTAGAAGCATTTTCATCTGACTTGGTGTTGCGTTCTGCATTTCGTCAGCAATGATCCATGCATTCTTGAAAGTTCGCCCGCGCATATATGCAAGTGGGGCAATCTCAACAATATTTTCAGCTATCATGGCTTCGATTTCTCGTGGTGAGTAATACTCTTCGAACACGTCAAAAATCGGACGTGTCCACGGTGCCATCTTTTCCACTAGCGTTCCAGGCAAAAAACCATGCTGCTCGTCAACACTTACAGCGGGACGAGTTACCACAATCTTGTCTACCTGGCCACTCTTTAGAGCACGAATTGCCGTTAACACAGCAATCATGGTCTTACCAGTACCAGCTGGTCCAGTTGCAAATACAATGTCTTTTTGTGGATTATCTAGAAGGGCGAGATAGTCTTCTTGTGCTAGATTCTTGGGAAGGATTGTAACCTTGTTCTCGCGTTTCTTGAACCGCGCAAAATCAATAACTTGATGTTCTTGCTGTTCGTTAAATTGAGCCTTACGTGCTCTTCTTGCTTTTTTTGACACTTGTTATGTCTCCCTGAGTTGGTAACGCAAAAGTCTCCAACTGCTCACGTAAATATTTAGCGATGATGTGGCGTAGATGTGCAGATATACGTTCTCGTGGTCAGAGCATAAATAGAGTAAAGACAGGATATCCGTATGATCGATATTAATGAAATTGCAGCAACAATTAGCGGCGTCAAGAAAAACAAAAACACACTCAGTATCCTATTGGAATTTGAGGGCGTTCTTGATGATCTTCATATCTACGCATATGAAAATTGGATCAAGGGTGAAGTAATCAAAGGACCCATTATTTCAAAATACTGGATTGAAGTTTATCTTATGTACCCTGCAAAGCAAATGCCAAACCCTATTGCTGCTGAGCGACTAATCAAGCACGGCTGCTATGTGTTCTTCCAGAAAGATACACTGACCAGCAATGTAAGAATTAAACAATCCGATGATCTAGTCATGGATCCTGACCGCCAGCGCCATGTACCAGACACAAAGAAAATGGACGTTTATGTGGTTAAGATCGTAATGCCACGACATCTACTTAATGATTATGACATCAAGAAGATGAATGCAATGGACGGCGAGATTGATCTTGATGAAATCGTTGATGCGTTCGACCAAGGACTTGACGTTGATAGAAATGCGAGAAGCAATGAAGAACAAGACAACACACCCGATGACCCGGAAGAGAATTTCTGAAGGTCTTAAATTTGAAGATCTCAAAGGACTAGTCGATAGCATGATTGTTATTGATCTCTACAAACCCAAGATTGGTGATGTAGAGGACACAGTGGTCGTGGCATTCAATGTGACATACGAGGATCCCGCAAAAGACCTTGCTGACTTCATTGAGACCAGCACAGTCGAGCACCTTGATGTTGAAGTTGCAGGCGCACCGGATGCCAACGGCGTTTGGAAGGTGTTTGTAGAATTCCAACGTGACCACAATCTCTTCGAGAAGATCCAAGAGATGCTAAATAACGTTGATCAAATAACCAGTCGTGATGAAGGACAGTGGATGTATCGTGCATTCCGTGTCAAGAAGGAAGTAGAATTCAATGAACAAAACTTCCGCCGCGATATAGTTGATAGCCGCTATGAGTATCGCAAGAAATTTTTGCGCAACGAAGAACCAGAGCAACCGGACGAACTCGAAGAAAGCTGGCTACGCAGACTAAGAGAGCTACAGAAACTGAATGCCTAAAGAAGATACACTCACAATGCAAGGCGAAATCATTGAATGCTTGCCCAACGCCACATTCCGTGTCAAACTGGAAAATGATCATGAAATATTAGGGGTGATCAGCGGAAAGATCCGTAAGTTCAATATCAACATACTCCTTGGTGATCGTGTTGATGTTGAAATTACTCCATACGACCTAAGCAAAGGTCGTATCACATATAGGCACAAAAAATGATTGGATGGCTACTAGGTCTCATCGGACTCGGTGGAAAAGGCTTAAATTGGACTCGACTTATTACAGCTGGTGTGTTAGCTTTAGCTGTAGGTGGTACAATCTATGCAGGCTACCGAACTATTGGCAACATCATTGCAGAACGTGATGCAATGATTGCAGAAAACGCGGTACTCACCGCAAACCAAGCTGCACTTGAAAGTGCTGTTGAACTACAAGATGCCACTATTGAAGCATTGCAACAAGACATTGCACGTGGCAACGAAATCAGGGAGTCGGTTGAGCGCGATTTCTCAGCCGCAAGAGACCAAGTACAGGCACTAAGAGACCGCCTTAGCGAACACGAGCTAGGTTACCTAGCTGAAAATCGCCCAGGGTTGGTTGAAAACATCATCAACGACGCATCAGCCGAAGTGGCACGATGTTTTGAAATCGCAACGGGGGCACCATTGACAGAAGAAGAAATCAACGCAACGCGCCCGAGCGAAATCAATTCGGAATGCCCAGGACTGGCTAATCCAAATTATCGGGCAGAGGAATGAAAAACGTTATATTACTGGTTGCAATACTAAGCCTATCCGGATGTGGTTTACTACGAGATTGGCGAGATAGCTTTACTGATCAACTGGATTTGGGAACATGGGCTCAAGAAGACCCTGTACTCACAAACTACGTGGTCAATGACAACTCAGACGACCTGTTGCGTTGTCTCGAAATTGCTACAGGGGCAGAACTCACGGAAGAAGAGCAGGAAGCCGAACTTCCAGAAGAATTTAACTCAGAATGCCCAGAACTGGCAAATCCAAAATATCAGGAGACAGAATGAAATACCTAATCCTAGTGGCCAGCACAATGCTCTTGGCCGCATGTCAAACACCACCCTTTGAACAGATTCCGCGCCCAGTTGTGGTTCAGGCAGCGCCGATCGAACGACCGCCACTTGATCTTCCAACAATTGATCCACTTAATGCGCGTGATGTGCAGTGGATCGTGGTTACACCTGAAAATGTTGATGAAGTTTTTCGTCGCATGAGTGCGCAAGGACAGGCTCCTGCATTGTTTGCAGTAGACGAACAGGGCTATGAAAACATCTCTATCAACACGCAAGAGTCACTCCGCGTCATCCTTCAACAACAAAGCGTCATTGAAGGCTACCGTGAATATTATCTTGTAGTCAACCAGCGCATTGCAGCGCATAACCAGTCTGTCAGAGACAACTCGCTCGCTGGAAGATGAATCCTTACGACATCCTAAATATTACTCCGACCAATGACAAGATGGCAATTCGTCGGGCCTATGTTCGTGAAGCAAAGACACACCATCCTGACCAAGGTGGTGACCGCAATCACTTTGAAAAAATACAGCTGGCATACGAGTTACTAGTCAAGGGCAATTTTGACAAAGACGTAATTGAAACTGAAGTTCGCTTGCCTCTAGTTGATTTTTTGTATGGTTGTGTTGCAACAGCGGTTCTTTATATTGGAGAAATCAGCCACATTATAAGTTTCAAAGTTCCAGAGAAAACCATACCTGGTACCAAGATTGAGTTCTTGGATCACTCGACTAAGCGGCGTGTTCATGTTACATTATACGAAGATCAAAGCAAAGACTTTACACGGCTTGATTCTAGCATTATTGTTCGACGCACAATAAATAGTTATGAAGCAAAAGAAGGCCTCGATATACAGATTCAAAATTTCGACGGTCTTGACTATACAGTCAATATATCTCCAGAGACCACCGCAGATCGTCTAATTTTCCACGTTGATGGTGCAGGATTTATCGATAAAGAAACTCGAGAACGTGGTAATCTATCCATTATCATTGAAGTAAACAAAGGTAATTAAATGTCTGAAGAACGTCTACAGAAAATCGTACAGAACGCATTCGTACAAGCACAGTCACGCCAACATGAATACGTGACGCTGGAACACTTGCTGGTGTCATTGTTGGATGATGATGATATTGTGCAATTGCTTGAAGAGATGTCAGTGCCGTTGCAAAATCTCAGTAATGATGTCACTGCATACCTTGACAATGAAATTGAATCCAGCGAGGACGACATCGACACAGCCAAGAAGACAATTACTTTGGAACGTGTTTTTCAAAGGGCAGTCGCACAAAGCTATTTCGTTGGGCGGGCGACACCTACCCCAGTTGATGTTCTAATCAGCATTCTCAGTGAGAATAACAGCCACGCCGCCCATTTCTGTATGGAACATGGTATTACCAAAGAAGCTCTGAGTGAGCTGTTGGTTGAAAGTATTCGAGAACAAGAAGTCACACCAGATGGTGTGGCGGCAGCCGGTGGTAAACGAGGCCAGCGACAGAGTGCCTTGGACCAGTTTGCTGTAAATCTTAATAATCAAGCAAAAGATGGCAAAATTGACGACTTGATTGGACGCCAATGGGAAGTTGAAAGCTTGGTGCAGACACTTGCCCGCCGCAAGAAAAACAACGTCGTGTTGGTTGGTGACCCTGGGGTAGGAAAGACTGCAATTGCTGAAGGACTTGCCAAACGCATTGTGGACGAGAATGTTCCTGAAACAATCGAAGGCAAGACCATCTACAGTCTTGACGTTGGTTTGCTATTGGCAGGTAGCAAGTACCGTGGTGACTTTGAAGAACGCATGAAAGACGTTCTCAATGAGCTTGAAGACAAACCTGACTCAATCCTGTTCATCGACGAAATCCATATGATCATGGGTGCTGGTAGCGGCGGACAGAATGCAATGGACGTTGCAAACCTCATCAAGCCTGCGCTACAGCGTGGTAGCTTGCGTTGCATCGGATCAACCACTGTTGACGAGTACCAAGAAAAGTTCGAGAAAGATGCTGCACTCAAGCGTCGTTTCGAGCGTGTCAATGTCAACGAGCCAACTGTGGCTGAAGCCAAGGAAATCCTCAGAAGCAGCATGTCAGCATATGAAGAATTTCACGGTATGCGCATCACTGAGGAAGCGGTTGAGACTGCGGTTGATCTCAGCGTACAGTTCATGCATGACAAGCGTCTGCCTGACAAAGCATTTGATCTGGTTGACAGCGCGTTCGCCCGCGCTCGTACTTTTCCAGAGCGCGTAGCAATGAACGACGGTGAGGAAGTTGAAGTAAATGCTGAGTTTATTGACAAGGCTGAAATCGAGTATGAGTGTGCACGAATCGCTCGTGTCCCACTTGAAGTGATTGCGCGTGTTGACAAGGGTGCTAAAGATGTCGTTGATGTTGAAGCTGGGCTCAAGATCACTGTCTTTGGTCAGGATGACGCTATCACCACTGTGAGTGATGCTGTATACATGGCGCAAGCAGGACTCAAAGACAAAGATCGCCCAATGGGCAGCTATTTGTTTACTGGTCCAACTGGTGTTGGTAAAACAGAAACAGCTAAGGCACTCAGCAATTTGCTTGGCATGCCGCTTGTGCGATTCGATATGAGTGAGTTCATGGAAAAGCACACAGTGAGCCGTTTGATTGGTAGCCCTCCTGGTTATGTTGGCTATGGCGATGGCAAGGCTGGCAACGGACTACTGGTGACAGCAATCGAAAACAATCCCAATGCTGTGCTCTTGCTTGACGAGGTAGAGAAAGCTCACCCTGATGTGATGAACATCTGCTTGCAACTCATGGATGAAGGCACCGTGACCTCAAGCAGCGGCAAGAAGGTCAACGCACGTAACATCTTGTTGATCATGACCAGCAATGTTGGTGCTGCCGACGCTGCCAAGAACAAGATCGGTTTTGGTGACACGGACAACAGCAGCGCCGCGGATGATGCGCTCAACCGTTTCTTTACACCAGAATTCCGCAACCGTTTGGACGCTATTGTCAGGTTCCAAAAGCTTGGACAAGATCAGGTCAAACAGATTGCCGAAAAATTCCTCGCCGAATTGCGTGAAAACGCTGCTGAGCGTGAAGTTGAGCTCTCATGGGACGAGGATGTTCTAGAGTGGCTCAGCAAGAAAGGCTTTGATCCCACAATGGGAGCTCGCCCTATGAAAAGGGCAATAGCCGATCATATCAAAAAACCATTAGCACGTAAAATGCTTTTTGAAGATGTCGGATCGGCCATTGCATTGAAGGTGGCTGATGACAAAATTGAGTTCAGCTAACCTATGTGAGCGAGTCAAGGCAGCGGGCATACGTTATTTGTCCGCTGACCAGGTCTTCTACAAGATATATCCATACAAGGTCGAGCTCAGTCCGCGCTTCAAAGGCATGGGTGGGGTAAGTGGCAAACGCGGCTGTCAAATTGACATCAGTGACCCAATACGTGCCCGTCAAAAACTTGCTGAATTCAATGCAATGATGGATAAAGTCATCAGCAATGTTGAGTATCGTTTCAGTATACGTGAGTTCGTTGACCGACTGCCCGAAGTAGAGTACAAGTCTCGCATGGGCGGAGAGAACAATCTGTTCTACTTGCGCGATCCAGAAATTGTGATGATACTCATTGATCGCTATGGTGATGTGATTAACAGCGTCACCGGACCAGTAAGTGAAGATCACCAAGAAATCATGGATGATCGCAATATCGTGATGCGAGAGAAGCTCTATTACGATCAGTATCGCTATGTGCTAGAGTTTCCGTTCTGTGAAGATTTTGTGCCCGCAGCGACAATGATACTCGACTATTTGAATGATTTTGGCAGAGATCGTTGGAGAGCAAGCCGTCTAGATCTATGTGTTAAGCATTTCCAGCATCATGCAGCAAATGGCAATGCCAGTCCAATTTCCATTACCCCTCGTACTTTCGCAGGACGTCATGTACGCCGGAAACCTGTAGTTATTGGCGGGACAGGGTATCAGACAACACAATGGCGGCCACCGCCCCAGCAAAGAAAGATACATCTTTACCTGTCAGATCCTAATGATTACATTTATATCAAGATGATGGCCGCAGAACATGTGCTTAGTAACCATGAAGTTGTGTTGTTTGATGAGTTAACCTAGTGTTTAATGCTAAATAGATGTAGCATAGGAGAAACACAATGGCACAAATGGCAGAATCAATGGCAGTGATCAAGATCAGCAAGTTGGTCAAAGATGGTGAAGCTGTGACAGAGATGCTCGATGACGAAACCGTCGCACAGCTAGAAGCCGTCCTTGAAGAGCTTGTAGGCGATCCAAAAGCCATGATTGAGGTTATCAAAGAGTAACTTTTTTGACCTGAATCGATAAATAAACATAAGCGCAACAGAGCGCTAACATTTTAAGGAGATACCACAATGGTAACTAAAGTAAATCCAGTAGTAGACTACTCAATCGGTCGCTCATTCAACGGTAAGTCACTCGAATTCCTCGAGGTTGACTTCATTGCAGATGCAAGTGCAGAGAATGGCCCAGAAGAAGCAATTGAATTTGCTCTTCAGCAGATCGCAACTGTCGCAACAATCGTTGGCTACAGCCCACTTTACGACTCAGACACCCGTATGGTTGTCATGGTTGAGGGTGAGTTCCCAGCAGACACATACGACGGTACCAACAGCGAAACACTTGTGGCACATGCTGAGGACCTAGTCCAGGCAGGTGGCTCAGCATTTGGTCCAAATAGCTTTGACCTTTCAAGCGCAACCGTTGCTGCACCAGCAGCAGGTGCACAGGCAGCATTTGCAAACCACTGGCAGGCAGACCAGACAAACGCATAATAGAGTTTCACACTTCGGAATTGGGCGGGCCGCAAGGCTCGCCTTTTTCTATCTTGGTAAATATTTGTATGTACTGGAATCAGCTAGGAATATACACTGTAGATATACCCAAGACAGCATGTGTTACACGTTGGCATGTTGCCAAGGAGTTATATGGAAGGCGTGGAATACCCGGGCATATGACGGTATCATTTGCAGTGGATCGTCTGGAAAAGAAGCTGGAAATTGATTATCGTGATGTCGAATTTTGGACTGTGATCCGTCATCCAGAAAAACGCCTGCTTAGCTCAGTAAACTACCATTACAAGCAAACTCGAAATTTTCTTCCTGCACACACAAACATTGACAACTATCTTGACATGGTTCGAAACAGTAGATATTGGGAAGGCACTGTGTATCGATCACAGAGCTCCTGGCTAGATCGTGACGATATTGATGTTCGCCTTTGGCCACTTGAGCATTATGATGATATGTTACGACAATTGGGCTGGGATCAACCACTACCACAAGAAAACAAAAGTCCAAAAACCTGGACAATGGATGATTTAAGATTATCAAAACATTATGATGTATTCATGGCCAAATACGATGACGACTGGCGTCTCTACCAAAAAGCATTGGATAAATTCCCCGAATCACCATAAATATCACTGGGGGCTTATATGGATAGGAGATGTCTATGTCTGAGGAGAAGACAAGCGGCGTAAACTTTAAAGGATGGATATGGTTGGCCCCGCAATACTTTAACCAGTGGAGAATCTTTCCACGAGCATTTATCATATTCTACTTTTGGCTCTGCATGGAGACAGCAATGTGGTTTATGGGATTGCCAGCACCAGGCGCAGCACAAGCGGCATTTGCCAGCGCAATTATTTCAGCTGGTGCAGCATGGTTTGGTCTTTATGTAAATAGTGGACCGCGCCCCGTGCATGTTCCTGAAG
>Ga0209925_1001784_pt1 | contig 10712 bp, 10 predicted proteins | sample SalPonR2_A_D1_MG_FD_185702 | JGI IMG/M metagenome (GOLD analysis project Ga0209925, IMG submission 185702) | Salt pond soil microbial communities from South San Francisco under conditions of wetland restoration - Salt Pond MetaG R2_A_D1_MG... ...
TCATCGGTGTTGGTGACGTTGAATGTTGCGGCACCGGCGTGGCCGGCGCTCAGAGCGGTGCAGATGGCCGCAGCCAATGCTGTCTTGCTGTATGAGTTCAATGCAGATCCCCTGGTTATTTCAGAAAATTTAACTTCGAATGAAAGTCTGCCTGTTTGACCGCGAAATATCTACGCAGCCACGCTGGCGCTAATCTACATCCCGACTCCTGGAGCAATCAATCCGAATTGATGCGTACCTGATGCTTCAGGTTCCGAAATCGGCGTTCGTTTTCTGGTTACGGGATCGTGCGCCATTCCGCGCCAGGCACTTGGCCACCATGCGCCCCGAACGGGCCGGGGAATCGAGTCAATCGACTTCTGCCAGGCTGCGGCCCGTTACGTCGAACCAGGCCGCTTCCCCCCACCCGGCCAGTTCAGCATTGGCGAATATGAGCGGAGTGGTTTCGTTTCGGGCCGTGACGCCGTCGCCTTCGACCCGCTGGGTTCTGTAAAAGAGTGCCCTATACGCCACGCCCTGTACGGTGAAGGCTTCGCTGAAATCAGCTGGATGCGGCATGACCGCCTGGGCCTCACGAATACCCATGCCCAGGCGAAGCGTATCGATCGCGCGCCGGTTTTCGCGCTCGATTTCGGCCCATTCGGAATCACGGGATTCCAGCCCGTCGTTGCCGATCGCCACGACGCAACCGGAAAGCCAGACCACGAGCGATGCAAGTACGACAAGACGGCTCAGTTGTTTCATGCGAAAAATCCTTGTTTGGTTTGTTGTTGACGATGGTGACCTGGATTATCCGGACAAAAGCTGAACCGTGCCTGAGCGAGAAGTCATGGCCTCGCGCGCTCCAGGCGAAAAAAAAGGCCCGCCGAATGCCGGCGGGCCAAAAGAAAACGGCGCGGAGGGTAAGCAACGCCGCTTCGGGGTAGACGTTGATCAGACGGGCTTCATGAAATCAGCCTTTGATCTGCAAACCAGCAAGACATCCGCGAGATGCCGGTCTCGGGAAAAATCGTCGCAGCGCGTAGCGAGCGCGTGCCTGGCGGTGGCCGCCGGCGCGCAGCGACCGGAATGGACATGCCGGTCCATGAGGATCGCGAGCACCGCCGGACGCCGCCAGGCGGGCGCGCAGTAGCGCTGAATCGATTTTTTTCAGTCTCCGCCATGGGCGAAGTCCGGATAGGCTTCCATTCCGCATTCGGCAAAATCCAGCCCCGACCGCTCATCGTCCGGACTGACGCGTATACCCACGGTCATGCGCAGCACCGCCCAGACGGCGAGACTCAGCACGAATACGAACCCGCCGATTGCGCCGATGCCGGCCAGCTGCGAAAGCAGTGACGCTTCCGCATTTGCAAGCGGGACGACAAGCAATCCGAAAATGCCGCAGACGCCGTGTACGGAAATAGCGCCGACCGGGTCGTCGATGCGCAAACGGTCAAGTCCGATGATGGAAAACACCACGATAACGCCGCCGAGCAGTCCGATGCAGATGGCCAGCAACGGGCTCGGCGCCAGCGGGCCTGCCGTGATCGAGACCAGCCCGGCCAGCGCACCGTTGAGCGCCATGGTCAGGTCGGCCTTGCCGAAGGTGAGTCTGGCGGCCAGAAGCGCGGCGACCAGGCCGGCAGCGGCGGCCAGGTTGGTGTTGACGAATACCTTGGCAACATTGTTGGCCGAGCCGACGTCGGAAATGATCAGCTCCGAACCGCCGTTGAAGCCGAACCAGCCCATCCAGAGAATGAACATGCCGAGCGTGGCCAGCGGCAGGTTGGCGCCGGGTAGCGCACGCGCGCGGCCGTCGACCGTGTACTTGCCCTGGCGCGGACCCAGCAGCAGCACGCCGGCGAGCGCGGCTGCGGCGCCGGCCATATGCACGATGCCGCCGCCGGCATAGTCGGAATAGCCGATCCCGGAGAGCATGCCGCCGCCCCACGACCAGTATCCCTGCCAGGGATAGATGACGCCGGTCATGACGACGGTGAAGGCCAGGAACGCCCAGAGCTTCATACGCTCGGCCACAGCGCCGGAAACGATCGACATGGCGGTCGCCACGAACACCACCTGGAACATGAAGTCGGCCATCGCCGAGTAGGTAATCCCGCTGCCGGCCGCGGTAACCGCGTCGGCGGTGTTGTCGGCGCCCAGCCCGAAACCGATCCCGGGCCAAAAGGCATTGACCCCGTCGGACGGATACATCAGCTGATAGCCGACCAGGAAAAACATCAGACAGGCGATCGCATAGAGCGCAACGTTCTTGGTCAGGATCTCGACCGTGTTACGGGACCGAACCAGGCCGGCCTCGAGCATCGTGAAGCCGGCCGCCATCCACATGACGAAGGCGGCGCAGACCAGCAGGTAAAAAGTATTCAGTGCGTATTCGATCTCGGTCATTACAGCCCCTCAGATTGCGGATTCATTGACTTCGCCGGTGCGAATCCGCACCACGCGTTCGAGTTCGGTGACGAAAATCTTGCCGTCGCCGATCCGCCCGCTGCGGGCGATTTCGGTAATCGTCTCGATGACCCGCTCGGCGTCCTCGCTTGCCACGGCAATTTCGAGCTTGATCTTGGGCAGGAAGTCCACGACGTATTCGGCGCCGCGATACAACTCGGTGTGGCCTTTCTGGCGGCCGAAGCCGCGCGTCTCGCTGACCGTCATGCCCTGAATGCCCGCTTCGGCAAGGGCCTCGCGGACATCGTCGAGCTTGAAAGGCTTGATGATGGCGGTGATCAGTTTCATTGGCGTCTCTATGCGAATGGCTACAAACCATCTGCAAGACCAATGCCAAACAACCGCGCGGCTATAGCATTCTGATTTGAAAGGAGATTAATAATTTCAGGCGAAAACGTACTGCACTGAACTGGTGCGCGCCGCCGACGCTTGCACCTTCAAGGTGCAACGGCGCCGAATCAGACCACAAAGACTCAGACTTTTCGACTGAGCGTGTTGCGGCCGATGCCGAGCAGGCGGGCGGCCTCGGCACGGCGACCGCCGGTGGCCTCGAGGGCTTCTTCTATGAGGCAGCGCTCAAGCTGCTCGACCGCCTCGACCATCAAGCTTTCCGGCTGCGTCGACAGCCGAACCCGCACCCAGACACGCAGGGCATCGGTCCAGTCGTCATCGAGAACCCGTTCGGCAGAAAAGCGCGGCAGATCCTCTGCCTGGATGTCCGGTCCCGGCACCAGCGCGGTCAGGCGCCGGCAGAGGTTGACCAACTCGCGCACGTTGCCGGGCCAGCTATGAGCTACGAGAAGTTCGCGAGCAGCATCATTCAATATCTTCGGCTCGGTATTCATCTCGTGCGCCGCCTCGGCCAGATAATGACCGAGCAACAGCGGAATATCCTCCCGCCGGCCCCGCAGCGGCGGCACTTCGAGTTCGACAACGTTCAGCCGGTGGTAGAGATCCTTGCGAAACCGACCTTCGGCCACCGCCCGGGCAAGGTCCTGATTGGTCGCCGCGATAAGGCGAACGTCGGCGCGCATTGTCGTCCTGCCGCCGAGCCGGTGAAAATCCCCTTCGGCCAGCACCCGCAGCAGACGGGTCTGCAGGACGGCCGGCATGTCGCCGATTTCGTCGAGAAACAGGGTGCCGCCGGCGGCCTGCTCGAAGTAGCCGGCACGCGCCTCGTCGGCGCCGCTGAAAGCGCCTTTCTCATGGCCGAACAACTCGGATTCCAGAAGTTCGCCTGGAATGGCTGCCACGTTGAGCGCGACAAACGGCTTTTCGGCCCGGCGCGAGGTTTCGTGCAGGGCGCGTGCAATGCGTTCCTTGCCGGTGCCGGATTCGCCGATGAGCAGTACGCTCAAGTCGGAACCGGCAAGCCTTCCAATGACCCGGAACAGCGCCTTCATCGCCGGTGCCGACCCGATCAGGGACGGCGATTCTCCCGGCGCATCCTGCCGATCTGCACCCGGCAGGGTTCGGGCTCTCGCGGCCAGCGCGCGCCGCACCAGGTCCACGGCCTCGTCGATATCGAATGGTTTCGGCAGCAGTTCGAATGCCCCGCCGGTCAGCGCGGCAACGGAATTGTCCAGGTCGGCATAGGCAGTCATGATGATCACAGGAAGATCCGGGTGCGCGGCCTTGACGAACTGCAGAAGCGCCAGCCCGGATTCGCCGGGCATACGCAGGTCGCTGACCAGCACCGCCGGACAAGCTTCGTTCGCCAGTGTCTCGCGCATCGCCGTCGGCCCCCCGAACTCGCGCGCCTGGATTCCGTCCTGTTCAAGCGCACGCGCCAGAACCCGGCGCACCGATGCATCGTCATCGACAATCCACACAACTCGATCCCGGCCCTTGATTGCACCCTTGTCTCTCATTGCTCCCATATCTCTCATTGGACCCTGGTCGGTCGATTGACCATCATGACGGTACCGGCAGCAGCAAGCGAAAGACAGTGCTTCCCGGCTCGCTTTCGAATTCGATGCGCCCGCCGTGGCGATCAACGATCTCCTGGGCGATCGCCAGTCCCAGCCCGCTGCCTTCAGGCCGGCTGGTGACCAGCGGAAAAAACAGCGACTCTGCCAGGTCGTCCGGAACGCCGCGACCGTTGTCGACAATCTCGATGGCCACAGCCAGGCGGTGCAGCGCCCCGCCCCAGGTCACCCGGCGGGCAGCCCGGGTGCGCAGCACGACCCGATCGGCACCCGACTGCAGCGCATTACGACCCAGGTTCAGCAAGGCCTGGAAAAGTTGGTTGCTGTCGAGTTCGATTTCGGGCAGGCTCGGATCGTAGTCGCGATCCACCGCCACGCCTTCGTTTACCTCGCTCTTCAACAAGGCATGAAGACGATCCACCGGCTCGTGAACATTGGCCTGCGTCATCCGGGCCGGACCGGCCGGCGCCAGCAGTTCATCGACCAGCGCGTGCAGACGATCGGCCTCGACGCAGATGATGTCGGTGAGTTCGCGCCGGTCGGGATCGGATTCGTCGCGACCGAGCAGCTGGGCAGCGCCCCGCAGGCCGGCCAGCGGGTTGCGGATTTCGTGGGCAAGCTGGCGCACCACACGCCGGGAAAGCGTCTGGCGATCATGTCGCAGGCGGTCTTCCTGCGCTCTTCTGCGCAATCCGGCGTCGTGCAGCTCGAGCAGGCTTACGCCACCGTCCAGCGCCGTAACCTGCACATCCAGCCACTGCACTCGCCCGGCATCCTGCCATTCGATGTCCTGCGCCGAAAGTGCGCGCTGCTCGACCGAAGCTCGTTCCACCAGGGCGCTGAGACCGCTGGCCCGCAGCTCGCGCCCGAACGCGGCGGCCGCATGGCCGCTCGCAGCACCCACCAGATCTTCGGCCGCAGGGTTGAGGAAACGCACGCGGTCCTCGGCATCCAGGAGCATGACCGCGGTCTGCAGATGCTCCACCCAATCGGGCGGCGAGAAATGGACTTCGGATGGCGGCTCTGACACGTTCGAAATGGCTCTGCCCTGGGCCCGGCTTTCGATCATACCGCCACCTGACGGTCGGCAAGCGATTGGCAAACGATTGGCAAACGATCGGCTTGCATCACATTGCACTGCACGCGACCGGCATTTCTGCAACCATCAGTTCATGACCGATATAGAAACTCGCCCGAGCATGCCGGCCTGGGCCGCCGCAAATTTCGTGCTGCTCCTCTGCGCCTGCGCCGCCTGGGGCTGGCTTGACTACCTCTACGTCACGCAATTCTGGACGCCGGACGAAATGCGCGCGGCCACCGATTGGCTGATGCTCGGCATCATCGCGGCCTCGATGCTGGTGAATCTGTGGCTGCTGCGAAAACGAAGCCTGTCGGTCCACCTGCTCGGCGCGCTCGCCGCCGCGCTGGCCGTCACCACGCTGTGGTGGATGGCCGTCGCCCTGGCCGGCAATGCGTTCCACGCCGCGATCGGCGGCACCGCTGGCTGAAGCCGGTTGGGCGACATCCCGGGATCAACCGGCTTCGGCTTGGCCGAGACTGCGGGCCTGAACCGATCATTCCGACCCGACGGTCAATCGATCGATGCGCAGACGTTCGCGCGCGTCGAACAGCCTGCGGGCGCCGGCGCTGACCGCGGCAAGCGTGCCGAATCCGGTGCCGACGGCGATCACGAACATGATCAGGATCTGGTACTTGACCGCGATTGCCGGCGGCGTCCCGGCCAGAATCTGTCCGGTCATCATGCCCGGCAGACTCACGATGCCGGCGGCGGCCATGGCATTGATGACCGGGATCAGGCCCGAACGCACGGCGTCGCGGCGAATCTCGCCGACCGCCATGTCCCAGGGCTGGCCCAGCATCAGCCGGTTTTCGATCAGTGCGCGCTGGCGCCGGACGCCCTCGGTAAGTCTATCCAGGCCCAGCGCCACGCCGGTCATGGTATTTCCCAGCAACATGCCGAGGATGGGGATCGAGTACTGCGGCATATACCAGGGGTCGGGGCCGATGATCACGATCAGCGTGAGAATCGTGACGCTGAAGGCCGAGATGAACATCGACAACGTGCCGATGCCGAAGGCCCAGCCACCGCTCAGCCGGTACTTTTGCCGGGACATCACCTCATGGCCGGCCACCAGCAACATGACCACGCTCATCAATGCAATCCACCTCAGACGGCCGAGTTCGAAGACGACTTCCAGCACCAACCCGACCAGCGCGAGCTGGATGACGGTTCGAGTCGCCGCCACCAGCAGCGAGCGGGCCATGCCCAGCCGAGCCAGATAGCTGGTCGCGGCCAGCGCCAGCACCAGCAGCGAGGCCAGCGCCAGTTCCCACCATGAAAGGTCGATGATGCTCATGATTCCTGCAGCCGGCCGTCGCGGATGAGCAAGTGACGATTGGACACGCGCTTGATCTGCTCGGCATCGTGCGCCACCCACAGCGTCGGCAATTCGCGGCGCTCGATGATCTCGAGCAGCCAGCGCTCGACGCGCTGGATCGACTCGGCGTCGAGATTGGCCGTGGGTTCATCGAGCAGCAGCGCCCGCGGTTCGCGCGCCAGCGCCCGGATCAGCGCCAGGCGCTGTTTCTCGCCCGACGAAAGCCGATCGATAGACCAGCTCGTCGCCTCGCCGGGCAAATCAAGCGCTTCCAGTGCCTCGCCCGGTGCATCGCCGGCATCGAAATGCTCGCCGACGGTCTCGTGCCACCACTGGCTTTCGGCCGGAATCATCATCACCAGGGCACGCCAGCGGTGGGCCGGCGTTTCGCTCTGCCGGATATCGCCGAGCAGACAGTCGCCGCCGTGCGGTTCCAGGTCGGCGACCGCGCGCAGCAGCCGGGTCTTGCCGCTGCCCGACGCACCGGAGAGGCAGACAATCTCCCCGGCCGCAATCGACTGCGAAACCGAATCCAGTTCACCGACCGAGACGTTCTCGAGTTCCAGGTCGCCGACCGGTTTCGACTCGCTCATGATGATTCCGACGTCACTTGACCAGCGCCCGGGCCGCTTCGGCGACCCGCGCCTCGTCCGGCATCATCAGCTTCGCCGCATCGCCCAGCGGGATGTAGCAGTCGACGCCGGTGACGCGCTTGATCGGGCGGTCGGCGACGCCGTGTTCGACCAGTGCGGTGACCACCGCCTCGCCGATACCGCCGTCCGGGCGGCCTTCGTCGAGCACCAGCACCGCGCCGCATGATCTTGCATGCTCGGCGATCGCTTCGGTGTTCAGCGGTTTGAGCCAGCGCAGGTCAAGGATCCGGGCCTGAACGCCGTCGCTTCTTTCCAGTTCGCGCGCCGCGCGAAGCGCCATCGGCACCCCGTTGCCGAAGGTGATTATCAGCAGGTCGGTCGCCGATTCGTTATAAATCCGCGGCTGCCAGGGCTCGAGATACTCTTCCGGGGCCGGGTAATCGAAGCTCCACAGCCCGTCGTCCTTGTCGTAAAGGTCCTTGGTCATGTAGAGCGCGATCGGCTCGATAATGGTGGTCACGCGACCGTCCACGGTCGCCAGCGCGGCCAGCGTCCTGAGCATCATCGCCGCGTCGTCGCCGCGCGACGGGCAGCCGACGACCAGGCCCGGGATGTCGCGCAGCGCGGTGATCGAATTGTCGTTGTGGAAATGCCCGCCGAAGCCTTTTTGATAACCCAGGCCCGCGATGCGCACGACCATCGGATTGCGGTAGGTGTCGTTGGAGAAATACTGCAGCGAGCAGGCTTCGCCGCGGATCTGGTCGCAGGCGTTGTGGAAATAGGCCAGGTACTGGATCTCGGGAATCGGCAGGTAACCCATGTTGCCGTAGCCCTGCGCCAGGCCGAGGATGGTGGTCTCGTCGAGCAGCGTGTTGAACACGCGCGCGTTTCCGAACTGCCTGTTCAGGCCCTTGGTCACGGTGTAGACGCCGCCCTTGCGCGCGACGTCCTCGCCGAACACCAGCGATTCGGGGTATTTCAGCAGCAGATCGTGCAGCGCCCGGTTGATCTGGACGGCCATGTGTTTCGGTGCATCGCGCTCGGGCAGGCGCGCCTCGCCGCCGAACGCCTCGGCCCGGGCGCTGCCTGCCGGTGTGCGCTCCGCCTCGCGGGCGACTTCATCGGGCGAAAACGGCGCCAGCGGCCGGATGACGTCCTCGACCGTCGTCAGCCGTGGGCGACCGTCGGCCCGATCGGCCTCCTCCAGGCAGCGAGACCTCAATTGCTCGTAGCGCTCACGTATCCGCGCCGGGCTCAGCAATCCGCGCTGGACGACGATCCTGGCCGAGACCAGCAGCGGATCCATCAGCTCGTCGCGCTCCAGGTCGGCCGGCGGACGGTACTCGATCTCGAAATCGGTGCCGGCGTGCCCCATCAGGCGGGTGGTGTTCAAGTGCAGGAACACCGGCCGGCGGCGAGTGCGGCAGGTCTCGACGGCGCGCTGCACCGACTCGAATCCGGCTTCCAGGTCCAGCCCGTCGGCGTAGACGTATTCAAGGCCGTAGCGCGCGGCCATCGATCTCGCCGTCCACTGCGACGGCGTCGGCACCGAAATGCCCAGCCGGTTGTCCTCGCACACGAACAGCAGCGGCAGCGGCAAGCTCTGGTGGCATGTCCAGGCGGCCGCGTTGAGCGCGCTCTGGGCGGTGGCGTGATTCGCGCTGGCGTCGCCGAAGCTGCAGACCGCGATACTGTCGTCGGGCACCGGGATGTCGTGCCCGATGCGCCTGCCGTGCGCGATGGCCAACGCGGTACCTACCGACTTGGGCAAGTGACTGGCGATGGTCGAGGTCTGCGGCAGAATCCACAGGTCAGGGTGGCCCCAGACCTTGTGGCGCCCACCGGACGCCGGGTCGTCGGCCGCGGCGGCGAAAGACAGGCAGGTGTCCTCGATGAAGTCCAGGCCCTTCTTCTTGCCGCCTTTCTTGCCGCCTTTTTTGCGATAGCGTTCGGCGACAAATGCACCGGAACGGTAGTGCAGGAAAGCCGGATCGGTGGCGCGCGTGGCCCGCCCGACCATCGCGTTGCCCTCGTGGCCCGATGATCCGATCGTATAGAACACCTTGTTCTCGGCCCGCTTGACCCGCGCCATCAAATCCAGCTGGCGCGAAATCAGCTGGCTCTCGAACAGTTCCAGCAGGTCGAAATCCGAAATCGTGCCTTTCCTCGAAGCTGCGCCGTCCAAACGCGCTTCGAGCTGTTCGAGCTGTTCGAGCGACTCGAGAAATCGTGCGTCGACAACTTCGGCACGATTGAGTGCGCGTGCCCGGCTCGAGTTATTCATGCGCGAAACCTGCTGCTTTCAAAGGCGCAATCTTATCGGAACGGGCCGGCGCGGACACAGCCCTTCAAGCCTTGCCGACAACCCGGCGGGCCGCAAAGCGCGGCCTGAACCCGCCGAGCAGCGAGGCCGAGACCAATGCGCCGAGCAGCGCCAGCGCGGTGTCCTTGTGGCTGTCCCAGACATCGCCCTGGGTTCCGAGATACGCCATGCCGAGTTCGCCGCCGAGCACCATCGCGGCGGCCCATTCGATCAGTTCGTAAAGCGCCGAACAACTCAGCAGCAGGCTGACCGCGATCGCAAGCCGCCATCGCGCCGTGGCATCGACCTTCAGGTTCACCAGTTCCAGCGTCAGCGGCGCCAGCAGAAACCCGAACAGCAGATGCACCAGGCGATCGTAGTGATTGCGCTCGAAGCCCAGCGCGGCGTCGATCGAAAAACCCAGCCAGTCGCGGCTCCACTGGTCGTACGGCACTTCGGCATAGGTGTAGTGCGACCCAAGCGTATGCAACACCAGGAACGCGAATACGGCGGTGTAGGCCAGGTTGGAAAAACGCACGCGCCGATAGCCCCAGACCAGCAGCGGCACGAAGGCCACGACCAGCACGTTTTCCAGCACCCAGTCGTCGCGGTACTTCGGGGCGTAGCCGAGGGCCAGCCAGATCAGGACGAACGACCCGAGCAATACGACAGGCCATTCGCGCAGCCGACGCAACACCTGTGCCCATTCAATCGGCTGTGCCATGCAACAATTCCGTTCGGCCTGAATCATGATACCCGCGCCCTGCCCGCCCCAGCCATGAATTCGCATCAACTGCCCATCGACGCCCTTCTGCCGGAGCTTCTCTCGACGCTGGACGATTCGTCGACCGCGGTACTGCAGGCGCCGCCCGGCGCCGGCAAGACCACCCGCGTACCGATTGCACTGCTGGACGCGATTTGGCGAGGCGACAGGAAGATCCTGATGCTGGAGCCGCGCCGGCTGGCGGCCCGCGCCGCGGCGCGTTTCATGGCACGCGCCAGGGGCGAGGCAGCCGGCGAAACGATCGGTTTCCGCACC
>Ga0209925_1001786_pt1 | contig 10706 bp, 7 predicted proteins | sample SalPonR2_A_D1_MG_FD_185702 | JGI IMG/M metagenome (GOLD analysis project Ga0209925, IMG submission 185702) | Salt pond soil microbial communities from South San Francisco under conditions of wetland restoration - Salt Pond MetaG R2_A_D1_MG... ...
AGTACAGGCATTGATAAGGTCCTGGAATTTTCGTTCACATAACTGCCAGAATAAACTGGAAGCCATTGCAGCATGTTTTTCGCCCTTGACCTTTAGCTGTTTGAAATAACCATTGGTTGCGCCATAAACCGCCTTGTTTATTGCTCCAAGAGTGTCCATTTCGTGCTGCAATTGAATGAACCATGTGCTTGTTTTAAGCCAATCTGAAAACAAGAGGATTTCGGACTCGACGTAATCATCGCTTCCGGTTGCTCCTTGTTCACCGGATTTGCTGGAAACCCTGATTCCGCCAGACCAGATGGAAAAATACATCACTTTTTCCCTGGCACGCAGGACTCCTATCCGGAGCTGTGCGCAGTCATAGGATCGGCTTCCCCCTGTATTAAAAAATGAAAGCAAGGAGGTCAGCTCGCGCCAGGGCCGTTTTTCCGGATTGACCCAAAGAGCTTTTGGCGGGTTTTCGGTAAAATTGACAGTAATGGTGGGATCCACTCCGCCGTCTTTATGTACGGGATGAACAATCCCCTCCGTACAATGAAGACAGTCACCGTTGAGCAATCCAAAACGACAAAGAGGAACAAGTCTGCCCATGAGGCTTTCCTTGAGCGCTTTTGCAACAGAGCAGTCCTCTCCTTCCGGCATTTGTTCCCAAGGCGGGACTCCAATTCCACCGGGGTAAATTTGCATGTCATTGATGTGATCCAGGGTAAGCAGGTTAAGCCAGATGGTTTCCTGCAAGGATGCTCCAAACAAGAAACTATGGAGATAGCCTAAAAACCCAAGAGAGGGCCCAGGTTTAGCCGAAGATTTTGGACCATAACCTTCGCTCAAAAGGATTTTTTTGTCTGGCTGCTTTCCCCCGCGGGCAAAACCTGCCAGAGAGACAAGAGACAAGGCTTTTTCTGCATCATTGTATTCTTCCTTCACCTGACTTTGGGTTAAAATTGATGTGTTTCTGGTGGGTGTATTTGGCAGAAAAGCACCAATAGGTTTTTTTTCTGCTTGTGCAATTTTAGGCACGGGCATCTGGAGAAAAGGGCGGCCTCCGTAAAGCCAGAATAAATCCCTTTTTTCGCCCAGATACTGCCTTGTTTTTTCAGCTAGACCCGAAGCTCCGAGTGCAGCCCAATCATTTTCGTTTTCCGGTGTGTATGCTGCCTGTGCGATGGCAAGGAACAGTTTGGTCAACGCAACTTTCTCCACAGGAGTCCCGCCCAGGGCACTCAGGTCGGAATCGGAAAAGATCCTGTCCAGGCTTACTAGTCCTGTTCCGGCAACCGGAATCCATTCCTCCTCTACTAAGTTAAAATATCTTTCAGTATTGATTCCCATTTTGTATCCTCGCTTATTGTTTTTTTGCGATGTATCCAATTCGTGAGTCATAGCTGAGCTGGAAACCCTCCAGCGGGGCTTGCTGATCAAAACCGATCAAACTGCCGCTATCAGTCACCTGGGCAGCACGAAACGAACGTGCTTCTTCGTCTCCAAGATAAACAAAGCCCTTTAGAAAATTCATTTCGTTCTGGCAAAAGGCCGGCGCTTTATTCTCGGGAACAGTGACCGTATTTTTTTGAAGAGCTGCGGCTTTTTGCCGCCATTGTTTTTTGTCCCGGAATCGAAGGCCGGGAGGAAGGACCAGATCGCTGCCGTCGAGGAGTCTGATCCGGACAGCGGCACCATCCTGCTGTCTGTTCCGGACAAGCAAGACATCCACGGTCTTACTGTCCGAATACCGGGTGGTCGCTTGGCTTTCGGGAAAGGTTTCTCCGTCCTTGGACAGTCCAATTCGTGCCATCCGTTTTAAGCTGTCTCGTTGCTGTTCAATTTTGCTGCGATACACTGCCATTTTTCCGGTCTCAGGCCTTTCGGAATATGTGGACTCAATCAACTCCCGGATTTGATCGGGTAGAGAAATCTTCGTCAAGTCTTGCCAGACTTCCAGAGTGCGGCAAAGCACATAAGGAGCATATACCCAGGCGGTTTTTCCAAAGTATTTGTCGCTGGAAACAGCGGTTTCGAGAGGCGGGGCAAGAATCCAGACTTCACATTTGGCGCTTTCTGGCCTCATGCCATCGTTTTGACGATGCCTCCACAAGCGCCCGATTCTTTGAAGAAGCATATCCGTGGGGCAGATTCGGGTAATCAAAAAATCCCCATCAATATCGAGGGATTGTTCAAGCACCTGAGTACCAACCAAAATACGGCCTTGTAGGCTGCGCTTTTCCGAACCTTCCCTGCCGAAAAGATCCACCCACTTTTTTTCGTTTTGTTCCCGGTCAGTTTTGAGAAAACGCGAATGAAGCAGCCCTACTTCTATTCCAAGACCATTGGCCCTGGCTCCGAAAACTTTGAAATATTTTTGGGCTTCCTCCACGGTATTTTCCAGCCAGAGAACCTGCTCTCCCCTTTCTGCCCGGCGCAATGCTTCTTTGATTGCAGAGCCATCGCTTGTTTGTATTTTGGCTGCAACCGTGGAGGATTTGCTTGTTTCTGAAGGGATATTTTGGGCTTTTGCGTTGTTTGGAAGCGCTGAAACGAGAGGATAGCCGAGATCGGATGAAGCTGAAACGTCTGAGATGCCAAGCAAAGCATTGCGCTGCTTTCCCGTTAGCGTGGCGCTTAAAATAATGACAGTGCAATGAATTTGTCTAAGCGTAGAAACTAATCGTTCAATGATAGTGCCGGTATAGCTGTCATAGCTATGGATTTCGTCGAGGATCACTACTTTGCCGGCCAAACCGAAGGTGCGCACGAATCCATGCCGGACATTCATGGCGGCCATAAGGGCTTGATCTACAGTTCCGACAGCGAATGGCGCAAGAAGGCCTCTTTTTCGATGGTCAAACCATGATCCGCCCGGCTCACCTTCTTCGCCGAAAACATTCATCAGCCAGGCGTTTCCATGCAGGAGCAGGGATTTTCGATGGTGGCAACTTTCCTCTAAGATAGCATCCAAAAACTGATTCATACGATTAACCATCTTATTAGAGGTTAATTGCGTGGGCAGCGCGAAATAAATGCCGGTTGCTCGATTTTCAGACATGGCCTGATATGCGGCATAGAGTGCGGCCTCAGTTTTGCCGAGCCCCATCGGGGCTTCCAGGACATAAACTCCCGGGCGATCAATTGCTTCAATCAGTTTTTGTTGGACATCCTTCGGGGGGAAGGGGAAGACATCACGAAACGATAGATTTTTTTTAAACTGTGGTTGAATAAACCCGGCTGAATCAACGGCCCTTTTGGCCATTGCGGTTAATTCGGCGCAATCCAGCTTAATGGTTTCTCCGGGAGCATCGAAGACTCCCCCCGACCCGATCCAATCAGCCACAGTTGTCAGGCCTGACAGCACATCGGCTATAATATCTGAGGCAATATCCGGCCAGTCTGCTTGCAAAAGACGTTGAAGCTCGGATAAGACTTTAAGCCGCTCTTTTTGCCAATTTGCACCACCAAACTTGAGATCATTTGGACCGCCTTTTTGTAAGAGCGATGGGGATGAACCATGATGCCGGCCTGCAATTTTTGCAATATAGGGGCCAAATTCCTGAAGAGCTGCTTCGCTCACTACTGGATGCTTGATTTGTTGAATCAGGGCAGGGCTTACGAGCTTCAGCAAACCCTCGACAATCTGATGATACAGCTTTTGCTGGTCCGCGGGATTAATTTTGCCTATATCGTGCACTGCAGCGGAAAGCTCACTTCCTTCAGGGAAAAGCCTTTGTTTTAACCAGTCAGGTTGTCGTCGCACCAATTCCCTCGCAACCAGCCCAACAATTAGGCAATGGACAAGAACGCTAACCCCCTTTTGAGACCTGCCATCTGGAGACGTAAAAGTTTTTGCAATAAATTCAATGTTGGGAACAGGGATTTCGGCTTTGTTTTCTTTCGGGGGTATCATTGGCGGATTCCACCTGACTTATAAGTCACTGTCTCTATCCCAATATCCTCAAGCCCTAATTTTAATAAGGAAGCTCCCCGCCATGCTCAAAATTTTTTTAATTCGGAACTCTTAGGCGGACGATTTAAAACCGAAATGAAACTGTATATTTTATAATTCACTTATCATAAAAACTCTAAAGATTTAAGGCTTTATCTTCAAGCATAAAGGTTTGGATTTAGCTATGTCAAAATCTCTGCTGCAGGCCTTCATCTTTGCCATTTCGCCAGCCCCTATTTCTGCCGGATGAGCTTAAAAATGTCTTTCCGGGCATTATTGGGCTGTGGAGAATAAGAGAATGAGGAGCGGAGCGCAGCGTAACGAAAGTGAAGCGAGTGAAGCGATCGAATCAAATTAAATAGACACGAAGCAGCTAAGGCGGCAGCCGGAGCGCCAGCGAAGTTCGGAATATCAGCCATGATGCCCGACGGGTTTGCGTCAACCATGATCGAAGAAGAGAACCGGAGACCGATGCCGTCATGAGGAATCTTGATTGTTCAAGATTTCTCGCTGCCGCTCGAAATGACAATGCGGATGTTTTTTAGACCTAAATTGAGCGATTTTCAAGTTTGCCGCAGCAGCGCAATAAATCGCTTCTTACGAGACTGCCAACGCCTGTTATCGGTCATTATTACCGGTGCGGGGATCCTGCTGCAGGCGCATAATGAATTTTGTCCCATGACCGGGCATTGAGTCCACTTTCATCTCTCCGCCGTGGTTTTCGGTAACAATGAAATATGAAACCGACAATCCCAGACCGGTGCCGATACCTACGGGCTTGGTCGTAAAAAAAGGCTCGAACAGACGTTTACGCGCTGACTCTTCCACCCCCGGCCCGTTGTCTTCGATTTCCACCCGGGCCATATTTTTATCGCGCATCACCCGCAAGACAAACTGCGGGTTCTTTACTTCGTTGGTCGACATGGCCTCGGCCCCGTTTTTTAAAATATTGAGAAAGACCTGCTGTATTTTACTGGCTTCGCATCGGATCTTCGGCATTTCCGGCTCATACTCCCGGATGATTTCAATCTTTCGGAAGTCGTACTGCTTTTTCAGGTCATAATCGGTGCTGGCCAGGGCAACGGATTGGTCGAGCAGGGTCGCAAGATCATGGGGGGCAAAGTTTGATTCGCTTTTTCTGGCAAAGCTAAGCATGTTCTTGACAATTTTTGCCGCCCGATGGCCGGACGTATGGATATGCTCCAGCATTCGGATTAGTCTTCGCGATTCAAGATAGGCGCGGATTTTATCCAGGCTGGTGCCCGCCTCCTCAGCCGCGCTCCGGTTTGCCGGAATATCTTCGGTCAGGCGCCGTTTAACCATCTCGGCATTCTGGATAATCCCGGCGAGCGGATTGTTGATTTCATGCGCCATGCCAGCAGCCAACCCCCCAACGGATAACATCTTTTCCGACTGGATCATCATGTCCTCGAGACGCACGCGCTCGGTAATATCATCCAAACGGATAACAGCCCCCTCTATCCCGTTGGACAGCAACGGATAAACGGTTACATCCTCATACCGGGTTTCGCCGTTGCACTGTCTGGCGACCTTTGATCGCTCCTGTATCTGCCGGTTACGCATGGCCTCTTCGATTTTCCCGATCTCTTCTTCCATGCGGGGAAAAGCGTCAACGAGGCGTTGGCCCATGGCCTCCTGCGGCGCAAGCCCCGTTTGATTTTCCGCCTTCCGGTTCCATTGGGTGATCCGGGTTTCGTTGTCGACGCCTATAAGAATAGAAGGCATGGAGTCGATAATGTTGGCCAGATAGTTGCGAAGATGGCGGAGCTTCTCCTCGGCCTGCTTGCGCTGGGTAATATCGGTGCCGAATCCGGTTAGCTCTGTAACGTCCCGGGCGTCGTCGGTCCTGTTAATGGAGTTCCAGAGAATGATTTTTCTGGAGCCGTCCTTCGCTGTCATCGTCATTTCATAGTCATAAACATCCCCTTTTTCGAAATCGCGGAAAAACTCTTCCACCTGGCGGTATTCGTCCTGCGGAAACAAGGTTTGCCACCAATTTTTTCCGATAATTTCATCCCTTGCGTAGCCGGTGATCGATTCCCCGGCAGGATTGATGAATGTCGTCGTGCCATCCGGCGCAATACCGCAAACAAGAGCAGGCGTTCCTTCAATAATGCCGGTGGAAAAATCCCGCTCCGCCTTTAATTCCGCCTGCCCTTTTTCGATCCTTTCCAGCATACTGTTAAACCCGTCATAGAGCGTTCCGATTTCATCAGCGGTGGTTTTTTCGATACGGGTGGCATAGTCGGGCTCCGTGGTAATCCGGCCCATGACATCGGCCAGCTTCAAAATCGGGGCGGTCACCGTTCTTTGAAATATCGAGGCCAGCAGCGCGGCAACGGCGATCAAACCGAGCAGCGAGCCGGCAAAGATAAGGATACTGCGTTTGGTTTTTTGAACCAGCGGTTCGAGTGACACGGCGAGGTAGACGGTCCCATAAGGCTTATCCTTATGGATTATCGGCCGGAAGACATGGAAAAAGCCTTTTTTAAAACTCTGATAGTCTCTATGAAATGCAATGCTTGGAAGTTGGCCTGCCGACGGATGGCGATAGGCGGCAAACAGGTTCTTATCCCGATCATAGATCACGGCTTTTTTTATGGACGGTATTTTCCGTAACACGGAAAGATTCTTTTCCGCCTGCCCCCTGTCGCCGAAAGTCAGGGGAACAATGGCATATTGCCCCGTGAGTTCGGCGTTTTTTATTGCAGTGGCCGCCAGGTTATCCTTCATATAGCTTGAAGCATGTACGGAAACAAACACGAAACCGACTGTCAGGGTAAACAGGGTAATCCCCAGAATAATGATTATCAGCTTTTTCTTGATCGACATCGTAGCAAAACTTCACTCTTTAAGGGTCGGGTTTGACGATTGTGGCGTAATCCAGAAGCAAAGACGCCGCGCTTAGGGCGGCCCTCTTCATCGCCGCCGGATTGATCTCAAAGAGGACTTTCTGCCTTTCCACATAGAAGTTTACATGGACGCCCCTTTCGGCAAATCCGGCGGTATCGCCCACCGTTAGAACATGGTAGCGTTCGGCCGTTCGAATATATCTTTCAAGCCGGTCATCCTCTGAACTGGAGATAAAGAGCAGGTCGCAGTTCTTTATTGCCTCCACAGAGGCGATTTTTACTATCCGAACGGGTTTTCCCTTGATCTCCCGGCTTCTGTAATCCTCTTGCAGCACCCCGTAAAACGGGTTATCCCCCGCCATCCCGATAACAAAGGAAGACTTTCCCCCCGTTGCCGTCCCATGATCCGGCCATTTGATAAAACGCGTAATTTTTTCCAGATAGGCGGATTTTATCTCGTATTCTCCGGCGCGAAGGCCAAAGGCGGGGCTGGTGAAAAAAACACCCAACAACAAAATGATACCAAAACAGGCAAGCGCCTGCCCGCTTTTTTTCCATGTATGAAAAACCGTCGCTGTATGGGCCATGATGCTATCTATACGGTTACCCGCATTCGCCGTTTAAAATATCCAGGAGCCTGCAGACTTCATCGCTGATTGCGTTCAGGTCATCCACAGGCTTAAAGAAAACGGTCTCCGATACCGATTCCATTTCCTTGATATCGCCGGGGATGTTAAATTTCACGGAGCCGGTATAGACCACACAAACCGTCTTCGGGGACAGCTCGTGCAGTCTGCGGATCAGCGCCTCGCCGCCCATTCCCGGCAGTCGCAGGTCGATGATGACCGCATCGGCCCGTTCATTTTCCATCATTTGGATGGCCTCTTCGGCGGTATCCGTCCGCCTGACGGAAAACCCCTTGTCCTCAAAATGGGCCTCGAGACTCATCCGAACCGACTCGTCATCCTCTACGATCAATACTTTCCAGGGTCTTTCCATTCACCCGCCATTTTCTGTTGGTTATAGGATGAAGCCATCAGAATTGGATAGAGAAGCTTCCAGTAATTCTCCTGGCCACATCGGATGTGTCCAGCGGATACTCATCAAATGTCGTCCCAAAAACATTATACACGGCAATGCCGAGCTCTGCCGGACTGCCGGCCAGTTCAAACGCATAGCCTGCCCGCAGGTTGGCATAGGTATGGCTGTCGGCCAAACCGCCGGCTGTCGTATGGCCTTCCGGGCTTTCCCATGTATATCGGCGCCAGCGTGTGACGTCTTTATAGTGAACAGTCAAATTAGCGGACAGCCCGTTTTCGAACTTGGCCCTTAGTTGGCCGCTGGCCATATTATGCGGTGTCATCGCCAGAAGCTGCTCGACCCGCTCGTCCTTTTCATGCTGGTCAAGATAGGTGTAATTGGCTTTTGCGCTTAACCACGGCGTCAGCCGGTAGCTAAACTCCAGTTCCACGCCAAACTGATAGGCGTCACCGATATTGGTGAAAGGATGGGGGATAACGGTACCGCCGACCGCTTCGTCAACATAGGGTTTTCCGTGTTGGATAAAATAGATGAAATCATCGAGCTCCGAATAGAAAAAATTGGCATTGACACTGCACTTCTCTGAGAGCTGCCCCATATAGGCCAGTTCATAGGTCATGGCCTTTTCGGGGTCGTTGTCATCCTGGCCGAATACCCGCAGATATGTGCCGTTTTTGTAAGGGCTTATCCGGTTATAGTAGCATTCGATGAAATCCGGGTTGCGAAAAGAGCTTCCCCAGGTAAGGCGGAAATGATGGTGCAGGTACGGCGTATACATGAGGCTGACGCGATGGGATACCGAACTCCCGGTACAGGTATGGTCGTCATAGCGAATGCCGGTGTTGAGGCTTATCTGATCCGTAAGGGCGTAGGTGTTGTCCAAATAGATCCCCACGTTGTTATGGGTTTCCCTTCCATCGATGCTGGGGCCGTCTGCGTACTTCTGGCTCAGGTTTGCCCCCCATATGAGGGTATCCCGGTTAAGGGGGCGGAACTGGTGCTGAAATTCCAACCCTCTTTCGCCCATCTTAAAATACAGTTGTTTTTTGCCGAGGGAATCGCCGTCGTTTTCGTCCATGTGTTTCAGGTGGGCCTTGAGGGTAATATTGGGATCCTCCGAAGTATAGCTGAGGACCGTCTTAATCGTATCCCCGTCGGAGAAGGCGATTGGCCCAGTACTCTCGAGGAGGATATCCATCTCCTCAGGATGGATGTAGCCGGTAAACATGGACAGGGTCGAGTTGGGATCGAGGTGATAATCAAGCGAGGCGTTGAATTTATAGTATCGTTGCTCCGGATCATTGGCCCAGGCGATAAAATCGTCGTTATCCGTCTCCTTCCAGCCCGCTGCAATCCGGTAGTCGAGATCCTTGACCGATCCGCCCTGCATTAACGAGGCCCAAAACGTCTGGTCCTCGCCGGCTTTTATGGAAAAAGAGGTCCCCTTTGTGTCTGCGGGATCCTTGGTTATGACGTTGATTACCCCGAACATGGCGTTTGCCCCGTACAAAGAGGAGCCGGGCCCTCTCAGGACCTCAATCTTTTCGATTTCTTCCAAAGTAATCGGCAGCTGGAAAAGCTCCGGAATCCCGTAGACTTCATAGGAGGTCGCAATGCCGTCGATCAGGAATACAAATTTATTGGCGGGCAGCTTATGAAATCCCCTGATCCCTCCGGCCAGTGAAAAAAACGAGTTGGTACGCCCCAGATGAATGCCGACGACCATCTGCAAGGCTTCGGAAAGCTGTGTAGCGCCCAATTGTTTAATATCCTCGGCTGTCACCACGCTCATCGCCGCAGGCGCTTTTGAGATAGCCTGGGGTTGTCGCCCCGCAGTGACCACCTCTACCTCCGCCAGTTCCTCTATCGACAAGTCAAAAAGCTCTTCGTCAGCCGGTGGGTTGCCGGCAAAGGCCAAAACGGGGCATAAAAGCAAAGCAACAATGGCCGTCCCCATCATTTTTTTTAATTTCATATGCCCTGCCTGTTTTCGGTATGATGACAGAATTCAAGACTTGGCTCGGCGGGATTATATCTGATTATATACAGGAATCAACCAAATCATATAACCGACCCGATGGCCGCCTATACGGGAAAGGATACAGAAAGCGCAGGTATCGGCTGCGCCCGGGAACAGATGTGCCGTTTGATGTGGAAATGGAAAAAAAGGGCGGATGTTTTCTTTCATCCGCCCCCCATTTTTTTTTCAGCCTTTGTTGGCAAGGGCCCCGTCCTGGAGCGCCTTTTTTATTCTATTCCCCCCGATACTTGAACGAGAGCCGCACCACCGCACGGAACAAGGTGACCTTATCGTTTTCAAGCTTCATATCCATTTCCTTGACTTCAGCAACCCGGAGATCCTGCAATGATTTGCCGGCCCTCTCCACGGCATTTCTTGCCGCTTCCTCCCAAGAGTTCGGACTGGTGCCAACCATCTCGATGAATTTGTAAACACTGTCGGTCATAATGGCCTCCTTTGTTTGATAGGGGTTTATAACGGCCGAGGCTTTCGTATGCCCGGCGTAAATGATGGGGGTGATCCTTTACCTAAATTGAGCGTTTCAATTTTTTGAAGATTTAATTTTGATGGCTTCGTAAAAAGTCCAATATCTGTGTTGCGCTTCCATCCCTCGGAATTTCACGTACAGCTAAGTACGCTGCATTCCTCGGGATTTGCGCGCCTTGATCTTGAACTTTTTACTTTGCCATCCTAAAATCGACTTCCAAGAAACTCGACAATATTTAATATTATCTTAGAAGCTTCCGCTGCTGTCATTCCGAGAAACGAAAGTGACGAGGAATCTTGATTGTTAAAGATTTCTCGCTACCGCTCGAAATGACAATGCGGACGCTTT
>Ga0209925_1001787_pt1 | contig 10703 bp, 10 predicted proteins | sample SalPonR2_A_D1_MG_FD_185702 | JGI IMG/M metagenome (GOLD analysis project Ga0209925, IMG submission 185702) | Salt pond soil microbial communities from South San Francisco under conditions of wetland restoration - Salt Pond MetaG R2_A_D1_MG... ...
ATATCACGGGCCGCGCAGCCAGATGATGCGCGAGATCGCCAGCCCCACGATGCTGCATGACGGCTCTGGCATGGGAGCGTTTGTCGGGATTTCGTCCCTGTTACAGGCTGAACGCGGCTTTACCGGCGCGCCTGCGATCACCGTCGAGGGGGCGGAGGTGGCGCATGTCTGGGCTGATCTCGGTCGCGATTGGACAGTGATGCGCAACTATATCAAGCCCTACCCGATCTGCCGCTGGGCGCATGGAGCGCTGGAATGCCTGCGGGTTCTGGTCGAGGAACAAGGCGTCAGCCCGGATCAGATCGACGCGCTGGAGGTCGCGACCTTCGCGCAATCCGCCGCGCTTTTCCCGGGGATGCCCGCGACCACGAGCGAGGCACAGTATTCGCTCGGCTTCGCCTTGGCGGCGTATCTTGTGCATGGCCGCCTCGGACCGGCGGAAATCACCGGCGACGCGCTGCGCGATCCGCGTGTCGCCGCGATGCATACCCGCATCACCGTGCGCGAGGAGCCACGCCATTCCGCGCGGTTCCCCGAGGGGCGGTGGTCGGACGTCACGGTGCGTCTGAAGGACGGGCGCGAAGTGCACTCGGGCGATTGCAACGCGCGCGGCGGACCCGAGGCACCGATGCCTTTGGCCAATATCCGGGCCAAGCTGTCGGTGATGGCCGGGGCGGCGCTCTCGGAGGAGCGGATCGACGCGCTGTGGAGCATGCGCGCGCGGTTGCTTGACCCGAGCGCCGAATTCTCACAGCTTGCAAGCCTCGTCACCCCCGAACCGGACGCCCAATGACCGACGCCCCGCGCATCCTGATCCATACCAGCGACCCCGCGCCGATGCTGGCGCGGCTGGCCGAGATCGCGCCGGAGATCGAGGCGCGCGGGCATGACAGCTACGAGGGTCTTGATCCGGTGTTGGCGGAATTCAGGCCCGATATCGTCTATTCCGTCGCATTCCACGGGCGCGAGGGCTATCCGCGCGAGGCATTTCTGGGCGCGCATGGGCCACACTGGATCGCGGTGGGCGGGGCCGGGGTGGATCATCTGACGCCCTGGGATGACGGTGCTGTTACGGTCAGCAATGCGGCCGGGGTCGCAGCACCCATGATCGCGGAGTACGTGTTCGGCGCGGTGTTGCATTTCACGCTGGATATCGACGGGATGGCCGCCGACCGCGCGGCGCGTCATTGGGAGCGCACGCGGCTGATGACGCCGCTCAAGGACAAGATGTTGCTGATCGTCGGTCTTGGACATACGGGGCAGGCCGTGGCGGCCCGGGCCAAGGCGTTTGGGCTGCGGGTGACCGGCACCCGCGCCCGGCCAAAGCCAATGGAAAATGTGGACGAAGTGCACAGCCCCGATGCGTTGCCGGGACTTTGGGGCAAGGCGGATATCGTGGTGCTGTCGGTGCCGCTCATCCCCTCGACGCGGGGCCTCGTGAACTCCCGCGCGCTGATGGCGATGAAGCGGGACGCGATCCTGGTCGATGTCTCGCGCGGCGGGGTTCTGGACGGGGCGGCGCTGGTCAATGCGATGCGTGTGGGGCATCTGCGGGGTGCCGCGCTCGACGTGTTCGAGACCGAACCGCTGCCGGGGGACAGCCCGCTCTGGGGGCTCGACCGGGTGATCCTGTCACCGCATTGCTCGGCGGTGCATGCCGATTGGGCGATGCAATCCTTCGAGTTGTTTCTCGAAAACCTTGGTCATTGGCGCAGGGGCGAAAGCCTGTTCAATATCGTCGATCCGGATCGCGGCTACTGACACGAAAAAGGCCCCGCCATGAGGGCGGGGCAGGTCAGTGGTGCCCGATCAAGTCAGGCCTCGGGCACCGGCGGTGACCGTGTGATCAGTTGGGCCGGTCGGCCATTTCAGAGCGGATCTGCTGGCGCAGCACGTCGATGGGTACGGTCTTGCCGTCGCGGCGATAGCACCAATAGGTCCATCCGTTGCACGAGGGCGCGCCTTCGAGATGGGCCCCGACCTGATGGATCGAGCCGTTGACGCCATCGGCCACGAGGGTGCCATCGGCGCGCACCTTGGCCGCCGATTTACCGTTGATCGAGGTCAGTACCTCACCGGGACGCAGCATGCCGCGTTCGACCAACTGGCCGAAGGGTATGCGCGGTTCGGCGCGTTTGGAGGTCGAGACATGAAGCGCGTCGCGGTCGTATCTGCGGATATCGGCGAGTCGCTTTTCGGCGACCTTGCGATAGGCGGCTTCGCGCTCGATCCCGATGTAATCACGGCCCAGCATCTTGGCCACAGCCCCGGTCGTGCCGGTGCCGAAGAACGGGTCGAGCACCACGTCGCCGGGATTGGTGGAGCCGACAAGCACCCGGTGCAGCAGGCTCTCGGGCTTTTGCGTCGGGTGTGCCTTGTCGCCGTTGTCATCCTTGAGACGCTCATGCCCGGTGCAGATCGGCAGCACCCAGTCGGAGCGCATCTGAATCCCGTCATTGAGCGATTTCAGCGCCTCGTAGTTGAAGGTGTACTTCGCGCCTTCTTCCTTGCTGGCCCAGATCATCGTCTCATGTGCGTTGGTCAGGCGCTTGCCGCGAAAATTCGGCATCGGGTTGGACTTGCGCCAGACCACGTCATTGAGCACCCAGAAACCCGCATCCTGCAACGCGGCGCCCACGCGAAAGATGTTGTGGTAGGAGCCAATGACCCAGATCGCGCCGGTGGGTTTAAGGATACGCCGCGCCGCCGCCAGCCAGTCATGCGTGAACCGGTCATAGGCGGCGAAGCTGGCGAACTGGTCCCAGGCATCGTCTACGGCATCGACCTGGCTGTTGTCGGGCCGGTGCAGATCGCCGCGCAGTTGCAGATTATAGGGCGGGTCGGCGAAGATCAGGTCGACGCTGGCCTCGGGCAGGCCGTTCATCACCTCGATGCAATCACCGTCCAGAATCGTGTTGAGAGGGAGCGCAGGCGCGCTCTTTTTCTTGGTCATCGTTTTCATCTTCTGCCTCTGTCCCGGCGCTGATGCGCTCTGGTGTTATTGAGGTCAAAGATGAGTCAAACCCGATTCGCCGTCAATTTCTTTTTTGAATCAGTGGGTTAGTTATTTTTCTTGATACAAGATATTGTGGACCGGTTTGAAGGAACGTCTATGGTGTGGGGTGACACCGAGATTTAGGAGCGCTGCCTTGTGGCTTTTGGAAGGGTAGCCCGCGTTGCGCTCCCAGCCGTAGCCGGGGAACTGTTGCGCCAAATCCCGCATCAGCTGATCGCGCCTTGTTTTCGCCACAATCGAGGCCGCCGCAATCGACAGTGACGCGGCATCGCCCTTGATGATCGCACGCGCCGGAAGGGTCAGTCCGCGCGGAATCAGATTGCCATCGATCAGCGCCATGTCAGGGGCATGCTCAAGTCCCGCAATCGCCCGTTCCATGGCCAGATGCGCGGCGCGCAGAATGTTGATGTCGTCGATCTCCGCGACCGTCGCATGCGCGACCGAAACCTGCGCGCAGTCCATCAGCAAGGCACAGAGCGCCTCACGGCGTTTCTCGCTCAGTTTCTTGGAATCGTTCAGACCCTCAGGGATACACGCGGGGTCGAGGATCACGGCGGCGGCGGTCACCGGCCCGGCAATCGGGCCGCGTCCAACCTCGTCCACACCGGCAATGCGACAGAAACCCGCCGCGCGGGCCTCGGTTTCGTGAAAGAGATCGGGGCCGGTCATGGAGCAGGCAGATCGCACGCTGCCCAGAAAATGCAAAGGCCGAAATGCAAAGGGAAGAGGCGCGGCCCTTCCCTTTACCGGCCTGCTCGATGGTTCAGTAATAGCCGTATTGGTTCAAACAGCGGTCGCGGTAGATGGTGCGGTGACGCCCGCCAACACGCACGGCGCAGGCCGACGGAAGGGCCGCATGGCCGTAGTCATAACCGCGCAGGCAGCGCCCGGAATAGCCCGATCGATGACCGTTATAGACCCGGCAGGCCCCCGGCAGGTTGACCCGTTTTCCATGACGGTAGTCCTTGTGATGGCCGCGTCCGTGGCCGCGCCCGCCGTAGTGGCCGTCATTGTGCCCGCGAGAGACGTGGTCGCGCCCGTGACGGTCATTGTCATTGTTGTCATTCGCGATGGCCGCGCCGATCAGCCCGCCGATGATCAGCCCGCCCAGCAGATTGGCATTGTCACTGCGGTCACGGGCGAGCGCGGGGTCGGCGAAAGCCGTGCCGAGGCTCAGCGAGGCGGCGGTAAGTATGGTCGTGATCCTGCTGAACATCATACTCTCCTTTCAACTGGTGTTATTTGCCGTAGTGATCGCGGCGATAGTCGGAGCCGAATTGCCGGTTCCGAGGTCCCATGTGATGGCGCGCCCCGTAATGGCCACGGCGAAAGACATTACGGTGACCGCGCTGCACGCGGTGACGTGGGGCTGCGCGATACCCGTGATGGCGACGCGGGGCATAGCCGTAGCTCTTGTGGCCATGGCCGCGCGAGACGTAGTTCCGGCGCTTGTCGCGCTTGTTGTCGGCGATGGCCGCCCCCACGATGGCAAGGGCGGCGACCCCTGCGATGATGGCGGCGGTCTCGCCCCGGTCGCGGGCCTCGACGGGCGAGGCGGCAAGGCTGGTGACGGTCATGGCCGAGCCGATGATGAAGGCGATGAACTTGCGGTGCATGATCTTTCCTTTCAGATGGATGGACGGGGTGTCCCTGACGTGCGGCCTTCATGACCGTCCGCGATGCACTGAAGGTGGGCTAAGCCTGCCAAGACACGCAATATCGGCCCCATGATATCAGATAGCAGGCTCTTTCCGGGTCATTTCGGGTCACGGGATATTGAATAGCCACGCGGTTCGGCGCATCTTGCCGCCATGACACAGATCACACGCCTCACCATCGCCGTCCTTGGCCTTGTTCTCATGGCCGGGGCCGCGCATGCCGCCTGTCAGGTGGAATACAAGGCCAAGCGCGACAAGCCGCTTGAGCTTTATTATGATGTGACCACGGTCAATGCGCCGTGCTCACAGGCCGAGGCCGCGCTGCGCTCGCAGTTGGCTGCGCGCGGAATGACCTTGCTCAAGGTGTTGTCGAAGAAGGAAAAGTGATGGTGAGCAACACGAGGGCACGCCGATGCGCGGGATAGAGGCCACGGCGGCGGATGCGCGCCGCGCGGGCAATCGGGTTGTGATCATCGGCGTGATCGCGATCGTGGCAATCCTGACGCTTGCGGCGATCTTCCTGTTTCTTAGCCTGCCCGACGCCAATGCCTTTAATGCGAGGGTCGAGCGGATCTTCATCGAGAACGATGCGCTGACCGGCGAGGGCGAAATCAAGCTGCTGGAAATCCTGGCACTCTCGGGCACGGCGTTTTCGGAAACACTTGTCAGTTACCGGATGGTTATCTTCGTGCTGCTGGTCTTTGCCACCGCGCTTCTGGTGGCCGCATTGGTCTTTCTGGTGATGCTGATCACGCTCAACCGCCGCATGGCGCAGATTGAGCGGTCGGGGATTCAGGTCAGTTCTCTCCTGATCAGCCGCGATGAGAAGACCGTCTATCTCAACAACATGGGGTTCAAGCTGACCGATGCGGCGATGGAGACGCTCAGCGTTCTGGCCGAGGCGCGTCTTGATGATGATGTGCTGACCGGGGCGGAGATCGAGGCGGTAATCTCGGGCCGCAAGACAGAGGAGTGCGAAGAGGCGGCGGGTGCCACACGGATCAAACGCCTGCGCGACACCCTCGGCAATCAGCTGGTGAGCGAATTGCTGGTCAAGAACATCGCGCGGCGCGGTTACATGCTGTCCATCGACAAGGACGTGATCCGGGTGATCTGATCACTCGTAGCTGAGCGCCGTCGCCTTGCCCCGGAACACCCGGTAGGACAGCGCCGTGTAGCCCAGGATCATCGGCAGCACGAAGAGCGTGCCGATCAGTATGATGAACAGGCTCTCGGGTGCGCTTGCCGCCTCGTAGATGGTCAGTTTCTCGGGCACCACATAGGGGTAGAAGCTGTAGGCCATGCCGCAGAATGCCAGCGCAAAGAGCGCGATGCTGATAGCGAAGGGAAACCACGCGAAACTGTCGTCGCTTGTGGGCAGCCGCCGCAGCGCGATCCACAGAAGCGCGACCAGCGCCGCTGAGATGATCGGCAACGGGGCCAGGAACAGCGCCTCGGGCATTGCGAACCATTTGTCAAAAATTCGCGGGCTGACGAGGGGCGAGGCGAGCGACACGGCGCCAAGGCCGAGGATAAGCCCCCAGATACCGCCCTTGGCCCAGCCGACCGCCTTGCGCTGCAACGCGCCTTCGGTCTTGAGGATCAGCCACGCCGCGCCGATGAAGCTATAGCCCACGGTCAGGAACAGCGCCGTCAGCGCGGCAAAGGCCCATGTCGCGGGGCGTTGTTCCAGCCCCATGATATACATGCCCAGCATGTAGCCTTGCGACAGCGCGGTCATCATGCTGCCCGCGTAGAACGACAGGTTCCACAGACCCTTGCGCGCGGGCGGGGCCTTGGCCCGGAACTCGAACGCCACGCCGCGCAGGATGAGGCCGATCAGCATGATCGCCACCGGCAGGTAAAGCGCCGTCAGGATCTGCCCATGAGCCGCCGGAAAGGCCACCAGCAGGATGCCGATGGCCAGCACCAGCCATGTCTCGTTGGCGTCCCAGAACGGCCCGATAGAGGCGACCATGCGGTCCTTTTCCGCCGGTTCCGCAAAGGGGAACAGCACGCCGACGCCAAGGTCGAACCCGTCAAGCACCACGTAGATCAGGATCGACAGGCCCATGAGTGCGGCAAAGGTGAGCGGCAGCCAGATTGCGGGATCTCCGAAATAGGTCATGTCATTCTCCGGGAACATGCGCGGCCATCGGCTGTCCGCGCGGAGTGGTGGTTTCGGGCCTGTCCCCGTGCGCCGCCTTGCGCGCGAGGTAGAGGATCGCGCCGATATAGGCGATCAGCAGCGCCGCATAGACCGCGAGATAGGCGATGAGCGTGGTGGCAACCATCGGCGCGGGCACGGCAGCCACCGCCTGTTCGGTGTTCAGCACGCCGGTCACAAGCCAGGGCTGACGCCCGATTTCGGTGGTGTACCAGCCCGCCAGCGTGGCGACCCAGCCCGACAGCGCCATCGGCACCATCGCCCAGAGCACCGGGCGCGGCAGCCCCTCGACCCCAGAGCGGCGGCGCGTCATCAGGATCGCCGCCCCCCAGCTGAGGAACAGCATGGCAAAGCCGGTGCCGACCATCACCCGAAAGCTGTAGAAGACCGGGGCGACGGGCGGATGCATGACACTGCCATCCTCGCCGATGAACTCGTTGAGCCCGGGCACCACACCCGCCGCATGATGCTTGAGGATCAGCGAGGCACCGTTGGGGATGCCCACCTCGAACCGGTTTTCGCGCGCGGCCTCGTCCGGCACGGCAAAGAGCAGCAGCGGCACGTTGCCCCGCGTGTCCCAGTTGCCTTCCATCGCGGCCACCTTGGCGGGCTGATGCTCCAGCGTGTTGAGCCCGTGGAAGTCGCCCGCGAGGATTTGCAGCGGAATGAGCGCCGCGCCGACGAACACGCCCGTGCGCAGCGTCGCGCGCACTGCCTCCGAGCGGTCCCCCCAGAGCCAGCGCAGCGCCGAGACGCCCGCGATCAGAAACGCCACGGTCAGCCCGCTCGCCAACAGCATATGGGTCAGCCGGTACGGCATCGAGGGGTTGAAGATGATCGCGATCCAGTCGGTCGCATGCGCCACGCCGTCGCGCATCTCGAAACCCGCGGGCGTGTGCATCCAGCTGTTGAGGACGAGAATCCAGAACGCCGACATGGTGGTGCCGAAGGCCACGAGGAAGGTGGCCAGCGTGTGCATCCAGACGGGCACGCGTGACGCCCCGAAGAGCATGATCCCGAGGAACACCGCCTCCAGAAAGAATGCGGTCAGAACCTCATAGGCCAAAAGCGGCCCGGCGATATTGCCCACGGCCTCCATGAATCCGGGCCAGTTGGTGCCGAACTGGAATGACATGGTGATGCCCGACACGACGCCCATGCCAAAGCTGAGCGCGAAGATCTTCACCCAGAAGCGATAGGCCTCCATCCACTTCTCGTTGCCGGTCCGCTGCCATGCCAGCTTGAACGCCAGCAGCATCCAGCCCAGCGCGATGGTGATCGTGGGAAACAGGATATGGAACGAGATATTCGCCCCGAATTGAATACGCGACAGCAGCAGCGTGTCCATGACGTGACCTCCGGTATGGGTTCACGTCGTTACATAGATTTGAAACCGATGATTTGACCCCCCTGCGACAGAGTGCTCAGGGGGTTTTGAGGTATGAGGTGATTTCGACTGAGTCAGGCCACGTTGGGGGGGTGCGGTTCGATCTTGACCGCTGCTCGGCGCATGGCTCAAAACGGTCGACACTCTATAGTCCGGCCGTAATCAGAATACGCGCCATGCAATGCCATGCGGGTTTGACTGTGCGATGACCGCAAATAGTGGCGCGCAAGCCTGCGCCTTGACCGCGCTTAGGAACAGGGACGTTCCGACGCCCTGACGCCGGGCGTCCCGGTTGACTCGGAGACCAATTTCACGCGATTGCTCGAACAGCACGGCAACGGCGCGCGGGCCTTCATCTGATCGGTCGAGATCGGCCGTTACAGACTGGCAAGGCACCACCTGACCTTGCGGCGCGAAGAATGTGCGACACAGCCCGGCATTTTCGGCAAATGCGTGCCAGGCTTCACATGTCTGAAAGGTCCGCGTCCGGATCGATTCGCCCAAATTCGGTTTCATATTTCAGCAAGAGGCCCTCCATTTCATCGGCGGGCAGCGTCTCAAGGCAATGCCATCGGATGAACGCGTCAACATGCTCTGACATCCGTTCATCGAGGGACACCAGAAGAACCAATTCGTTCACGGGTGTTTCTCCATCTGGCAAGCGCCCCGTGTTGAGAAATGCATACACCGGATAAAACGCCCCGGATCCCGTCGCATCGGGATAGACGGGTTTTCCCTTGTCATTCTCGTGCACCACCAGCCGAAGCCCACGCAGAAGGCCGGAATGCGTCACGCTCAGAATCGGATTGCCGTCGCGCTCGGTATCGAAGAGCGGCGCAAAGCCCGCCATGTCCGGCCCCAACACAGCGCGGACTCGTTCCGCCCAATAGAGTTTGAGCATCAGAAACTGGAAATCATCCGTTTGCCAGCCCGGGAACGGAAAAGCCGGGTGCTGGCGGATATCATCAAGCGTATCGCTGGGCGGTGTCATGTGAACCTATGTGATGAAGTTGGGCGGCGGGCCGGCGTCGCAGCCCGTTTTGGAGCGCTCTCTTTTGCTCAAGTGACTTGAATTCCGCAAATTTATCCTTTGAGAATTGCATTGAGACGGTCTTTCCGGCGATGTGTTCATGGTGGCTCGCCGCTTGCCGAACAGCAAGAAACGATTTCGTCGCGGGCAAAGAAACACCCTGCGCCCGGCACGATGCGAAGACGTGTCAGGCCGGTTGTTCGAAGCGTATGACAAGGGCGCACCGATCGGCGCGTCGTGGTGGCCGGCACGGCCCGCACCTCATCTTGTTATCTGTCACACCGGATCGGCCCGGGGCAGGTGGATGCGAAAGCAACTGCCATCGCCGGGGGCGGAGGTGACGCTCAACTGTCCGCCCGCGCGGGTGATCAGGGTCTGGCTGATCGACAGGCCAAGTCCGGTGCCCTCGGCCTGCTTGGTGGTGTAGAATGGATCGAAAATACGCTTGCGCACCTCCTGTGTGATGCCGTGGCCGGTATCCTCGACATGGATCGCTACACTCTCCGCCTCGTCAAAGACCCGGATCGTCAGCGTGCCGCCCCCGGCCATCGCGTGAACTGCGTTGAGGATCAGGTTGACGATCACCTGCTGCAATTCGGTGCGTGCCATCAGCACGGTGCGGTTGCTCTCGAGGTGCAGCTTGACCTCGACACCCGCCGCCTCGATCTGGTGCCGCGTCAGCACGAGGCAATCGCGCGCCACCTCGTCGGGCCGGATCGTGCTGCTGGCCCCGGAATATTCCTCTGGCTTGGCGAATTGCAGCAGTTTCGAGACGATGGCGCTGATCCGGTAGACCTGATCGTCGATCAGGTCGAACTCGGTCTTGACAGCGTCGGCCTCGTGCCTGAGGGCCGCCCGGGCGACCTCGAGATTGCCCTGAATGACGGCGATGGGATTGTTGATCTCATGCGCCACGCTGGCGGTGATCTCGCCCACGGCGGCCAGTTTTTCCGACATGATCAGGCGTTCGGTGGTCTTTTCCAGCTTGCGGTTGGCTTCGCGCAGATCGCGGGTGCGCGCCTCGACCTTGTGCTCCAGGCTTTCGCCCCATTCGCGCAACTGCCGGTCGCGCTCCTGTATCTGGTCGAGCAATTCGTCGAGATGGGCGGCGACTTGCGCGATCTCGCCGGTGTTGGCGCCGGGGCGGTTGCGTGCGGTCATGTCACCCGCCTCGACCCGGGCGATGGTCTGGGTCATACGCTCCAGCGGCAAGAAGATATGCCCGGCCCATCGCAGAAAGATCGGCACCGACAGGACCGCGATCAGCACGAACAGGGCGGCTAGGATGATCATCGTGCTGGTCTTGGCGGCCTGAAAGGGCGTTTCAAGAAATCCGACATAGAGCATGCCGACCCGTGCGCCTCGGCTATCGATGATGGGCTCATAGGCCGAGATATACCAGTCATTGACCACGAAGGCCCGGTCGAGCCAGACCTGCCCCTCGG
>Ga0209925_1001788_pt1 | contig 10702 bp, 8 predicted proteins | sample SalPonR2_A_D1_MG_FD_185702 | JGI IMG/M metagenome (GOLD analysis project Ga0209925, IMG submission 185702) | Salt pond soil microbial communities from South San Francisco under conditions of wetland restoration - Salt Pond MetaG R2_A_D1_MG... ...
GGCAGTCGACAGCACCGCGATGAACCAGATGAAACTCTGGGCCCCCTGGCTCGCCATCGCGCCCGAGACCTGCGCGATGCCGATTGGCCCGGACATGTTGCAGCTGCTGATCGCGCCAGTAACCATATGATACAGGCCCGAAATCGAACTTTGGATGATCTCGCCGGTCTGCACAACCGCACCGCTGACCGCCTCGACGGGCCCAAGCGCCTCGGTCGCAGGTTCAAAGGCCAGTCCGCCCGCGATACCGATCCGCCACTCGGTCTTGAACCCGCCCTCGGGCTGCGGCTCGTCCACCCGGCGCGGTGTCAGCGTGGTCTCAAACGGGCCACTCTCCGGTCGCCACATGTCCAGCGCAAGCGGTGCACCATTCGATCCCTCGACGATCTCCTTGAGTTCCGAAAACGCCACGACGGACCGGTCGTTGATCCCGGTGATCACGTCCCCTGCTTTCAGTCCCGCATCGAATGCCGCCGATTGCGGCGACAGCCCGGCCACCAGCGGCGGCAGCAGGTGCGGGCCCTGCGCGGTCATGCGCGCGCCGTCGCGGCGAACGTCGTAGTCCAGCAATGCCTGCACCGGCAACGCATCGAGAAACGCCTCATAGGTCTCGGTCTCGTCCATCGGTGGCAGGTCTCCGCCCGCAATCCCGAGGATCTCGTCACCGGGTTGCAACGTAACCCCCTCGACCGGCAGCGGCTTGAGTTCACCCACGGTCAACGGCTCCGCGGTCTTTCCGCCACTCATCATCACGGCCGCAAACACGACAATCGACAGGATGAAATTGAAGACCGGCCCCGCCGCCACCGTCGCCGTCCGTGCCCACAGCGGGGCGCCGTGCATGGTCTGGCGCAGCCGTTCAGGCAGCAGCTCGGCCATCGCCTCGCCGTCCTTGCCGCTAGCGGCGTCTGCGTCACCAAGGAATTTCACGTAGCCACCGAACGGCAACGCCGCCACCTGCCAGCGCGTGCCGTGCCGATCCACACGCGAATAAAGCACCGGTCCAAAGCCGAGCGAGAACACCTCCGCCTTGATACCTGACCAGCGCCCGACGATGTAATGGCCGTACTCGTGCACCGCCACGATCACCGAAAGCGCCACCACAAAGGCAATTATGGTCATGAAAACACTGCCGAATTGCGGCAGGAACGTCAGAATATCCACGTGTTGTCCCTAAACTTGTCGCGTCATGGCCACCCGGTCGGCCTCATCCCTTGCCAAATGGTCCATATGGGCCACCACATCAAGGGTCGGATCGTCACAACGCGCGTCGAAACCCGCCGTAAGGACTGTGAGGGTGTCCTCGACAATCGCGCTCATGTCAGTAAAGCGCACCCGTCCGGCGATGAAATGATCAAGCGCGCGTTCCTTGGCCAGACCGCCTGCGGCCATCACCTCGCGGGCGAGCCGCAGCGCCGGATAGCGCACCTCGCAAGGCGCGCGGAACTCAAGGGGGCCTGCCGCCGCAAGATCGAGTGCGGCCACCGGCAGCGCGCGACGATCCGGCCAGTTGAGCGCATAGCCAATCGCATGCCGCATATCCGGCGGACCCACATGCGCCATCAGCCCGCCATCGCAGAACCCGACCAGCGCGTGCACCAGGGATTGCGGATGCACCAGCACCTCGATCTGATCGGGGGTGAAGCCAAAGAACTCCCGCGCCTCGATCATCTCCAGCGCCTTGTTGAACATCGACGCCGAATCGATCGTGATCCGCTGCCCCATGTCCCAGTTGGGATGGCTAGACGCCTCGGCCACCGTCGCCGCCGCCAGGCGCTCCATCGGCCAGTCGCGAAACGCCCCGCCTGAGGCGGTGAGGATCACCCTCGTGACCGCCGCCGCGTCTTCGCCCACCAGCGCCTGAAAGATCGCCGAATGCTCGCTGTCGACGGGCAGAATCCGCGCGCCGTGCGCCCTGGCCGTCGACATCAGGAGCGGTCCCGCCGTGACCAGAGATTCCTTGTTGGCCAGCGCCAGCGTCGCGCCCTGCTCCAAGGCCGCCAGCCCCGGCGCAAGCCCCGCAGCACCAACGATGGCCGACATCACCCAATCAGCAGGCCGCCGTGCCGCCTCGATCAACGCGTCACGCCCGGCGGCGGCTTTCACGCTCGAGCCGTCAAGCGCGGCGCGCAGATCCGGCAACAGATCCTCCTGCGCCACCACCGCAAGGTCGGCCCGCAGCGCACGCGCATCCTCCGCCAGACGGGCAACATTGCCCCCGCCCGTGAGCGCCACGACGTCAAAGGCCTCCGGGTCTCGCCGAATGAGGTCGATCGTGCTCTGCCCGACAGAGCCGGTCGCGCCCAGAATCGATACCCGCTTCATGCCACCCCCGGCATCAGGCCAAGAACCCAGAGGACCACCAACAAGAGCGCCGCCCCCAACATCGCGTCGAACCGGTCGAGCACGCCGCCATGTCCGGGAATGAGATTAGAACTGTCCTTGACCTCGCGCAGACGCTTGATTGCGCTCTCGGAGATATCGCCCATCTGCCCGGCAAAGCCCACGAGGATCGACACCGGGATCAGAGCCATCCCCGCCCCGGTGGGTCCGGCAAAAAGCGCACCGACGATCCCTGCCCCGACCCAGCCCGCAATGGTGCCGGACCATGTCTTTTTGGGGCTGATGCGTGGCCAGAACTTCGGCCCGCCCAGACTGCGCCCCGCGAAATAGCCCGCCACGTCCGACACGACCACGATCGAGACCAGCCACAGCACCCAGACCGCCCCCGCCTCGGCGCGCAGCAGCCCCATGGCATAGCACCCCAACAGCGCCCAGAGGATCAGGGCAAAGAACGGTCCCCGCTCGCGGTCGACAGCACTCACCGTCACCAGTGTCGCGGACAAAAGCAGCGGCAAGACCACCAGTCCCGGCAGCCAGAGCGACAGCGCGACCGCAGCCGCGGCCAGCAGGCTCGACCGCCCCGCATCGGGCGCGCCGAACATGCATGCGCCCTCCCATACCATAAGCCCGGCCAGCCCCGCGACAATAGCGCCGAACACCACGCCGCCCATCCAGATGGCCCATGCGCCAAAGGTCACCATCACCAGCCCCGAGATCACCCTCGGGGCCAGATCGGACCACCCGGCAGCAGCACTCATGCGGGCACCGCGCCGAAACGACGATCCCGAGAGCCGTACTGCGCCAGGACGCGGGCAAAGATGTCAGACGTGAAATCCGGCCAGAGCGTGTCGATGAACTCGTATTCCGAATAGGCCGACTGCCACAGCAGGAAATTCGAGATCCGGGCCTCGCCGCTTGTGCGGATCACCAGATCGGGGTCGGGCAACACGCAGGTATCGAGGTAGCGCGGCAGTGTCTCCTCATCCACGTCCTCGGGGCGCAACCGCCCCTCGGCCACATCCCGCGCAAGCCGCTGTGTGGCACGCGACACCTCGTCCCGCCCCCCGTAATTAAGCGCGATGGTCAGGTTCAGCCGCGTGCAATGCGCGGTCATCGCCTCGGTTTCCTCCATCAACGCGCGCAGATTACCCTCCAACCGGTACCGGTCGCCGATAAAGCGCACCCGTACGTTTTCGCGCACGAAGGCCTGCATCTCCTTGATGATGTAGCGGCGAAACAGGTTCATCAGACCCGCCACCTCGGTCTGCGTGCGCTTCCAGTTCTCGGTCGAAAACGCGAAGATCGTCAGATAGTCGACCCCCAGCCCGGGGCAGGATTCCACGATCTCGCGCACCCGGCGGGCACCGGCGTGATGTCCGAACAGGCGCGGGCGCCCGCGTTTCTGCGCCCACCGTCCGTTGCCGTCCATGATGATCGCCACATGGCGCGGGCCCTCGCCTGCGGGCTTGGTCTTGGCCATCTGCGCGCCTTTCGTCATCAGACCTGCATTATCTCGGCTTGCTTGTGCTCCAGCGCCTCGTCCACCAGCTTGATGAAACGGTCGGTCAGCTCCTGCACCTCGGTCTCCCAGAATTTCTGGTCATCCTCGGACATGCCGTCGGCCTTGGCCTTCTTGATTTTGTCCATGCCGTCGCGGCGCACATTGCGCACGGCGACCCGCGCATGCTCGGCATATTGCGAGGCGACCTTGGTCAGTTCCTTGCGGCGCTCCTCGTTCAGCTCGGGGATGGGCAGCATGATGATCGTGCCGTTGAGCTGCGGATTGATTCCCAGCCCGCTCTCACGGATGGCCTTCTCGACCTTGCCGACAAGGCCCTTGTCCCAGACATTGATGGTGACCATGCGCGGCTCGGGCACGTTCACGGTACCCACCTGATTGATCGGTGTCATCTGACCATAGGCATCAACCTGCACCGGCTCCAGCATCGAGGCCGAGGCCCGGCCCGTGCGCAAAGAGGCGAATTCGGTCTTGAGCGAGTTCATCGCCCCCTCCATCCGCCGCTCGAGGTCACCTGTATCGATTTCGATATCGTCCGCCATGTCGTCTTTGTCCTTCTTGCGGGCTGCGTCTTGATCTCTGTTTAGCCTCAACCGTGCACGCTTGTATAGGTGCCCTCGCCGGCGAGAATGCCCTTGAACCCGCCCGGCTCGTCCAGGGAAAAGACGATGATCGGCAGATTGTTGTCTCGCGCGAGCGCAATCGCCGAGGCGTCCATCACGTTGAGATGCTGTGCTAGGACCTCGTCATAGGTGACGCTGTCATAACGTTTGGCATCTGCATGCTTGATCGGGTCCTTGTCATAGACCCCGTCCACCTTGGTGCCTTTGAAAATCGCCTCGCAGGCCATTTCATTGGCGCGCAGCGTGGCCGCCGTGTCGGTGGTGAAATAAGGATTACCTGTGCCCGCAGCGAAGATGCAGACGCGCTTTTTCTCCAGATGCCGGACGGCGCGGCGGCGAATGTAGGGCTCGGCCACTTCGTCCATGCGAATGGCGCTGATCACCCGGCAATAGACGCCGATCTTCTCCAGTGCGCTCTGCATGGCCAGTGCGTTCATCACCGTGGCCAGCATGCCCATGTAATCGGCGGTGGTGCGCTCCATCCCCTGAGCGGACCCTTGCAAGCCGCGAAAGATGTTGCCGCCGCCGATCACCATGCAAATCTCCACACCCAGATCATGCACCACTTTCACCTCGCGGGCGATCCGCTCAACGGTGGGTGGATGGAGCCCGTAGGATGTGTCGCCCATCAACGCCTCCCCCGAGATCTTGAGCATGACGCGGCTGAATCTCGGTTTCGGGCTTTTGGGGGATGTCATCGGGGAACTCCACAAGGTTTCGACCTGCGCGCAAAATGTCGCAAACGGACGGCAGGTGCAATCGCAGATAACCCGCAGCGCGCGGGAAAAGCGCCCGACGCCTCTCGTCAAGCGCGCCTATCTTGGGTAACGAGACGCCATGAAAGTGATCACCGACATTGACCCCGCGCGACCGGTGCTGATCGCAGGCCCCACAGCCAGTGGCAAATCGGCGCTCGCCATTGCGATCGCCCGCGCGCAGGGTGGCATGATCGTCAATGCGGACGCGCTTCAGGTCTACGAAAACTGGCACAGTCTTTCGGCCCGGCCAAGCGTAGCGGACGAGATCGCCGTGCCACACCGGCTTTACGGCCATGTCGGCCCCCGCCAGGAGTACTCCACGGGTCATTGGCTGCGTGAGGTCAGAACCCTGCTCGACGGGCCGGACAGGTTGATCATCACCGGCGGCACCGGGCTCTATTTCACGGCCCTCACGGAAGGACTCGCCGAGATCCCCATGACGCCCCCCGCGATCCGCGCCGAGGCCGACCGACTGCGCATGCAGCAGAGTATCGACGCGCTTCTGGATGGCATCGACGCCGCGACCCGCGCGCGCATCGACACACAAAACCCGATGCGGGTTCAGCGCGCATGGGAGGTGCAGCAGGCCACCGGACAGGGCCTCGCCGCGTGGCAGGATGCGACACCGCCGCCGCTCCTGCCGCGCGAGGCCTGTACGCCAATTCTGGTCGAGGCCGGGAAGGACTGGCTCAATGCCCGCATCGCGCGCCGATTCGAAAGGATGCTGGAGGCAGGTGCGCTCGACGAGGTGCGCGCCAATCTCGCCATATGGGACCCCGCCCTTCCCTCGATGAAAGCCATCGGTGCGCCGGACCTTGTGGCGTATCTTCGCGGCGAGATCACGCTCGGTGCCGCCCGCGACGGCGCCACCATCGCCACCCGCCAATACGCCAAGCGGCAACGCACCTGGTTTCGCGCCCGCATGCGCAACTGGCGGCGGATCGCCGCCGAAACGCTTTAGATTTTTCGCAGTTCAACCCTGACATGGCCGCAATTTCGTGCAAGGATTAGTCCAAACGCGACTATTTCGGGAAATTCACCATATGCCACACGCCCGAGTCATGACCGTGGTGCAATGGGCTCAAGGGGCCGATTGGCGCGCCACGCTGCAACATTCCTGCCCGCATCACGCCCTCGTCTGGATCACGCGCGGCCAGGGCATCGCGGTGATGGAGGGCGTGCGGCGCGGCGTCGGCGTGCATAACGCACTGGCCATCCCGGCAGGCACCATGTTTTCGCTCGATCTCGGCAAATCCGGCTTCGGTCTGGTGTGCGAGGTGCCCTCCGGCGGGGCCATACCGATGCCCGATATCCCACAACACCTGCGCATCCGCGACGTGGCCAGCCAGAACGAGCTAACCGCCATATTCGAGGCGATGCAGCGTGAGCAGAGCAACGCGCGCACCTTCATGGACGAGGCGCTCAATGCCGAGGCCAATCTGGTCAGCGTCTGGCTGCGTCGCGCCATGATCGACCACCCCGAAACCGCGCGCGCCACGGCAGGCGAACGTCTGGTGCGCGCCTATGCCGCCCTGATCGAGCGGGATTTCCAGAGCGGGCGCTCGATGGCCGTCTATGCCCGTGCACTCGGTGTGACGCCCACCCATCTCACCCGCGTGTGCAAGCAACTGTCGGGCCTCACCGCCGCCGACATGCTGACCGAACGCAGCCTGCACGCCGCCCGCGACCTGCTCGAGGCCGACGAGATGCCCGTAGGGCAGATTGCCGCCAGTCTCGGCTTCGGCAGCGCCGCCTATTTCTCGCGCTTCATATTGCACCACACCGGTCAGAGCCCCTCGTCCCTGCGCGGCAAGGCAACAGCCCGCCCGCCCGTTGCCCGGGCAGTCTGACGGCCTACGGGCGGGACGGCCGCCCTTGGCCGGGGCGGACATCGGATCGGCCCGCCTGCGCGATACGCGGCTCTGCCCAGGGATCGCTCCTCGCTCATCCACGCCGGTCGCAGTCGAAACACCCTGGTCCCGGCCCCTGCCGGGTTGCGCTCTGACGCCTGGCAATATCTAATACAAAAAGGCTCCCAACCGACGAAAGCTCGACATGACGCAAAAGCCCCCTCATACCGCGATCGCCCCCCTCGTGACAGAGCTTCGGGCCGGGCGCATGGGGCGACGCGAATTCCTCAGCCGCGCGACCACGCTCGGCCTCGGGGCCACCGCAGCCTATGCCTTGGGTGGCCTGGCCGTACCAGCACAGGCGCAACCCGCCATCGCACGGGGGGGCACGCTGCGCATCCAGCAAAGTGTCAAGCCGCTCAAGGATCCGCGCAGCTATGACTGGAGCGAATTGGCCAATCAAACCCGTGGCTTCCTCGAATATCTGGTAGAGTATCGAGGCGACGGCACATTTACCGGCATGCTCCTCAAGGAGTGGGAAATCAATGCTGACGCGACCGGTTATGTTCTGCATGTGCGGCCTGGCATACGCTGGAACAACGGCGACCCCTTCACCGCTGCCGATGTTGTGCGCAACATCACCCGCTGGTGCGATACCCGCGCGATGGGCAATTCCATGGCCAGCCGGTTTGCCGCGCTGATCGATCCGGACACCGGGCAGGCCCGCGACGGGGCCGTCACCGCCCTCGACGATCTCACCGTCACGCTCAGCCTGTCGCGCCCCGATATCGCCTTCATCGCCAATATGTCCGATTACCCGGCGGCCATCGTCCATGAAGGCTATGACGGTGGGGATCCCTTCACCCACGGCATCGGCACCGGCCCGTTTCGTCCTGTCAGCATGACGGTCGGCGAAAGCTGCATCCTCGAACGCCATCCCGATCACGAGTGGTGGGGCACTGAGGTTTTCGGCGGACCATGGCTTGACCGAGTGGAATTCATCGATCTTGGCACCAACCCCTCGGCTTGGCTGGCTGCTGCGGATGACGGCACGGTCGATCTGCTCTACGAGAGCGTAGGCGCATTCATCGACGCCATGGACGCCATAGGCTGGACCGCGACCCGCGCCGAGACGGCGGCGACCCTCGTCGTGCGCGGCTCACAAACTGCGGCACTGGTCGGCACAAACCCCTATCGCAACGCAGCCGTGCGCCGGGCGCTCGCGCTCGCGGTCGATAACGCAATCTGCCTGGAGCTTGGCTATGACGGGCGCGGCACCCTTGCGGCCAATCACCATGTCAGCCCGATCCATCCCGCCTATGCCGATATCGGCCCCGCCGCCTATGACCCTACGCAAGCCCGCGCCGAGATCGAGGCGGCCGGGCTCCTGGGCTTCAAACATGAACTGGTCACCGTCGACGATGAGTGGCAGCGCAACACCGGCGATGCCGTGGCAGCCCAACTGCGCGATGCCGGGTTGCGAGTAGACCGGAGAATCGTGCCGGGCGCGACCTTTTGGACGAACTGGCGCGACTACCCGTTCTCCGGCACGCAATGGAACCACCGGCCGCTTGACGTGCAGGTGCTCTCGCTCGCCTACCGCACCGGTGCGGTCTGGAACGAAACCGGCTTTTCCAATGACGCGTTCGACGCCCTTCTGGACGAGGCCAATCGCCTCTCCGACCCTGAGACACGACGCGGCGTCATGGCCCGACTGCAGACCATCCTGCGCGACGAGGGCGTCATCATCCAGCCATTTTGGCGTGCCCTCTACAATCACCATAACGGACGATTGGTGAATGCCGAGAAGCACCCGGCAAACGAGATTCACCTCTACAAGATCGGCTTCAGGGGCTGATCAGCGCAGGCGGCGGAGCGATCCGGCGCGCGGTCCGAGCCTAACTTCGATTTGGGCCTCACTTCGATTTGGACATGCGCTTGCGCTCATGCGGATCGAGATAGCGTTTGCGCAGACGGATCGCATTTGGCGTCACTTCCACCAACTCATCATCGTCGATATAGGCAATCGCCTCTTCCAGGCTGAGCGTGATCGGCGTGGTCAGGCGCACGGCCTCATCAGTGCCCGAGGCCCGCACATTGGTCAGTTTCTTGCCCTTGAGGGGGTTCACCTCGAGATCGTTCTCGCGGCTGTGCTCGCCGATGATCATGCCAGTATAGACCTTGGCCTGCGCGCCGATGAACATGCGCCCGCGATCTTCGAGGTTCCACAGGGCAAACGCCACGGCCTCGCCGTTTTCCATCGAGATCAGCACACCCGCGCGGCGGCCGGGGATTGATCCTTTGTGCGGGGCCCAGCCGTGGAAGACGCGATTGAGAACGCCGGTGCCGCGCGTATCCGTCAGAAACTCGCCGTGATAGCCGATCAGCCCGCGCGACGGCACATGCGCGATGATCCGCGTCTTGCCCGCCCCCGCCGGTTTCATCTCGGCCAACTCACCCTTGCGCGGGCCGGTGATCTTTTCGATCACCGCACCTGAATATTCGTCATCGACGTCGATGGTGACCTCTTCGATGGGCTCCAGCCGCTCGCCGTTCTCGCCTTCGCGCATCAAGACCTGCGGCCGCGAGATGCTGAGTTCAAACCCCTCGCGGCGCATGTTCTCGATCAGAACGCCCATCTGCAGTTCGCCGCGGCCTGCCACCTCGAACGCCTCGCCGCCAGGGGTGTCGCTGATCTTGATGGCGACGTTCGATTCGGCCTCTTTCATCAGGCGCTCGCGGATCACCCGGCTCTGCACCTTCTTGCCGTCACGGCCCGCCAGAGGGCTGTCATTGATGCCGAAAGTGACCGTAATGGTCGGCGGGTCGATGGGCTGGGCCTCGATCGGTTCTTCGACGGCAAGCGCGCAGATCGTGTCGGCCACGGTTGCCTTGGACATGCCTGCAATGCTGACGATATCGCCTGCGGTCGCCTCGTCGATGTCCTGTGACGCAAGGCCCCGAAAGGCTTGAATACGGGTGACGCGGAACTGTTCGATCTTCTGGCCGATACGGCTGAGCGCCTGCACCGTCTGCCCGACCTTGAGACGGCCCGATTCAACCCGCCCTGTGAGCAAACGTCCAACAAATGTATCCGCCCCGAGCGTGGTGGCCAGCATTCGGAAATCGTCGTCCACATGCGCGATCTGCTTGGGCGCGGGGACGTGATTCACGATCAACTCGAACAGCGCCGACAGATCCTTGCGCGGCCCGTCCAACTCGTGATCGGCCCAGCCGGAACGGCCTGACGCATACATATGCGGGAAATCGAGCTGGTCATCGTTGGCGTCGAGGTTGGCAAAGAGATCGAAACACTCGTTCAGCGCGCGGTCAGGCTCCGCATCCGGCTTGTCGACCTTGTTGAGAACCACGATCGGCCGCAGCCCGAGGCGCAGCGCCTTGGAGGTGACGAACTTGGTCTGCGGCATCGGCCCTTCGGCGGCATCGACCAGAAGAACGACACCGTCGACCATGCTCAGGATACGCTCGACCTCGCCGCCGAAATCGGCGTGACCGGGGGTGTCGACGATGTTGATGCGGGTCTTTTTCCACATCAGGCTGGTCGGCTTGGCAAAGATCGTGATTCCGCGCTCGCGCTCCAGATCGTTG
>Ga0209925_1001790_pt1 | contig 10700 bp, 17 predicted proteins | sample SalPonR2_A_D1_MG_FD_185702 | JGI IMG/M metagenome (GOLD analysis project Ga0209925, IMG submission 185702) | Salt pond soil microbial communities from South San Francisco under conditions of wetland restoration - Salt Pond MetaG R2_A_D1_MG... ...
ATATGTCACATAATCAAACGTACCACTTGAAGTAGCTATTTCAATTACATTACATGTGATGTCCAGCGAGCAGACCACTTTCTGCCAAGCTCTGTCGCCATCCACCACGTGCAACGGCAAGATACATAGCATTTCTGGACACGTATTCATTGTTTGTTTCATTCTCGGTTCATCAGGATAATAAAAACCCCAGAACTTATGGACACGACACGGACGATATGAATACATCATTTCTGAAGAAAATTTGATGCTTTCTATACATCTTCTACATGTATATGCGGGCTTCAGGTTTCCTGGAACCTGATGATAGATTTGCGAGGCTTTTATAGAAAAGAACAAATCTTCAATATCACCTCTCCACGAAAACCTTTTGGTCAGTGCTGAGTGGGGAAAAAAAAAGGGTGTCGGATGTGTAAGGGCCACAAGAGGTTCCTAAAATGTCCCTGAAAACCAAAAAGCGAGGACTGAAAGTCTCGGTCCGGGCCAAAGGTACGAAGGGACGAAGGTGGAAGTACGAAATAGAAAGTGGTTCATGATGCGAATAAACAAACCAAATGCCACAGGTAACCCAATACCCAATTAATTCTTCAGTACGACCACTATTCTCCGTGAGAATGTAGACCAACGATTCACCCAAGAATCTCGCACTAAGATGACCAATACGATCGACAACCAAAGACACTGGTCGACGCCAGTCCTGTTGTCGTACGATAATATAACACACAAATGATTAGGTGGACGCAAGCCATGACATGATACAGTAGCGATCAGCACATCGTGATACAGACTGTTGGATCCATAAAAAATATAGGTGCAACACTGTACGATGGCTCACTTAACCTCCTATCGCTGATCTCATGCTCCCTTAGCAACATCATGTCATCCTTATATTCGCGTCGTACTCCTAATCTTTAAGTATGATCCACAGCAGTTAATCCCATAACTCGCACACTTAAGATAAGAACCATATCTCTTATCTCTAATATATCTACAGCTGATCCCACACCTGTCTCCAGATCCCAATTAAGACTCATAACTCATCATTCGATCACGTATCATCGCTAGTCGAATATTAGATAAAGGTTTTGTCAAAATATCCGCAAGTTGATGCAGTAGGAATGTATACCAGCTCCACTTCCTTACTCTCAACTTTCTCACGCACAAAATGGTATCGAACATCGATGTGTTTTGTCCTCTTATGTGTAATCGGATTATTACTCATCGCAATGCAAGAGTAGGCTCATCTTGCTTTAATCCGAGGTCCATAAGTACTTGACGGATATAGATTGCCGTTTGTGTCGCCGAACAAGCAGATATTAGCTCCGATTCAGCAGACGACAGAGCCACCACCTCTTGTTGCTTGGCTCTCCAATCAATCATATTGACAATTGAGGTTGAGCGAGCCATCTTACAGTGTTGCACCTATATCCTTTATGGATCCAACAGTCTGTATCACGATGTGCTGTTCGCTATTGTGTCATGTCATGGTTTGCGTCCACCTAATCATTTGTATGTTATATAATTGTACGACAACAGGACTGGCGTCGACAAGTGTTCTTTGATTGTCGTTAGTTATCTTAGTACGAGATTCTTGGGTGAATCGATTGGTCTACATTCTCAGGGAGAATAGGGGTCGTACTGAAGAATCAACTGGATATTGGGTTACCTCTGGTATTAGTTTGTTTATTCGCATCAGGTTATGGGCCCTAATTGACCTAACCTTTGAACTGAATAAATAACTGATTATTCAAGACACTGGTCAACGTCCTATCTCTGGTGCAATTGGATTTGCAGAGATAGAGGACTGAGTTGATTGAATCTCTTTGGTGCAATTGGATTTGCAGAGATTCAGGGCTGTTTAAATTGGTAATTGGATTTACTAGATTAAAGACAGCATTTAATTGGATCTGGAGGCTGTACGTACGGCTGGCTAGGCTCACAACTGTGAAATCATGGGAGATAATGATGAGTATCGAATGGCAATCTTCAGTGGAAGATTGGAGGATTGGGACGCGTGGAAACGCGACGTTGAAAGCTTCATTGGTGCGAAGGACCCAGAGATGGCAGACATCATCGTGGGATTAATCAAGAAGCCAATCTCATTGGATGAGCTATCACCATACAAGGAGAAGAATGCCAAGGGCTACTTCATCCTCAAGAAGTACCTGAGAGGAGCGGCAGCAAACCTTATCGAAAAATTCCGTTTGGATGAGGATGGAGCTGGTGCGTTCAAAGCTCTCACGGACAAATACGAATTGAGAGGAGAGACTCAAAAGGCATTACTCATGTCTGAGTTCAGTCATCTCAAGTTTGATGAAAATGGTGATCCGAGTGAGACCTTTGAAGCAGCGGAAGAACTAGCGAGGATGATGAAGAGTCCTTTTGATATGGAAATCAACGATTCCATACTCCTTACACACCTAATCAACAAAATTCCATCGGCATATAGAATTATGAAAGTGAGTTTGGAAACTTAAGGTTATATGACATACTCTAATTTGAAGTCAAAAATGAGCAATCATTTTGTGACTAACATAGCTAACAAGGTCAAGGATGACCAATGTTTGGCGATTAGCTTCAATGGGTACTGCAATTGGTGCGGTAAGTACGGGCATAGGGAAACAGAGTGCCTCGTAAAGAAGAATGGTGGAGGCCGAACGGGACCACCTAACAACGGAAACAAATCGGGCCGGTATGAGCGTGTACCTGGCAACCCCTACAATGGTCCTGGCAAAGGCGGGCGCAATAATTTCGGACGGGGAAATGGAGGCCGTGGAGGCCGTAATGGACGTGGTCGTGGCAAAGGATTGCACGGCGGAAATGGTTGTCGCTATTGTGGAAGCGCAGACCACTGGGGCAATGAATGCCCGAAATCTAACCCAAAGGAACATTCCTCCACTTGCCTGCTAGCTAACAAAAGGACCGATACTAGCATGACAACGGGGGCTTCAAACCCTCTTCAATGCGGAGCCGATAACTCTGCAGGGTCATTGTCCTATACACCTTCTACTTCTCTCCTTTCCCTTTCTCCGTTCCGCGTCTAACCTTGACGGGGTCACGAGTTAGTGACGATAAAACACATGTCCGAGTAGATATTCAGCTTCAAGCCGTAGGTCCCGCTTAGGGCGTTTAAATGACCCAAAATGGCATTATGAAAGGATGCACTCTGGTAAGAAAGAAGCGCAGTATTTATGTAATTTTTAATGAAGTCGCCTTCACGCTTTCGCATATCAAAACCATGAAGACTTGAAAAGTGCCCCAAAGACAAAAGAAAGAAGTGTTGGTTGGTGTCATTGAAGTTACAAAAGTGATATAAAATAATCAACTTCCATAAGGAGAAAATTCATTGCCAGGATTGCAACTGTGTTTATTGTCTATGATAGTACTTTCATACAAACTGAGCCGAAGGTAATCCACCAAAATTCGAAATTTCTGCCTCGTTCTCTGCACACGACGCATGCCCTCGCTTGCACCCCCACAAACAAGGGTGCAAACAATCATGGTCTAGAAGACTGCAGAAGATTGGCATTTGTACTTCCATGATGTATATTTGTAGTTTTTATGCTTCCATGATTGTTGTGGTTTTGGGCTTCCCGTGCCTATCCTTTGCCAATTTTCTGTCTTCGTCAAAACCGTTTTCCCCTTCTCCCTTCTTCCTCACGTTCCCCTCTCCTTCTCCCCAATCCTTCTCCCCACATGCCCACCACACGCAAATCTCAATCGTGCATACACGTAGAAGACGCGGAATGCCATTGCAAGTAACCCAAGCCCTAATATCACTCCCCAAAAATGATGGGGGTAGTGAAGCTTAGTGTATCAAGAGTAGAAGGTATAGGAGGGCGAAGGGTTTCTGCGAATACTAATCTGTTTGCCAGAACTTGCCGATATCAAAACCCGTCGTCTCTTGCACAAACCTTGCGACTGCCAAGACGGCTGCCTGTGTCTCGGCCAGGATTTCTGGTGTCAGGGGTGGGTAGTCGCCGGTGGTTTTTCCTAGTGCAGCCTCTATGCCCGGATTGCCGTTGACGTTGACGGACAGGTTAGTCACTGCCTGGAAGTCATGTGAATAGATATTAAGCACCCGAACGACTTCATCAAGGACATCTGCGGTCTCAGCGTACAGGCGTTCCGTGGGGATAATATGCAGACCCTCTCCGTACGCAGCATGCAGTTCTCGCACGTAAATTATGTGGGCTCGGAAAATGAAAGACGGGCAATCAATATTATCGCCGCAGGTTGCCAAACCCGAGCGGATTCTCTCCTGGAAATCATCGAGGGACCTAAGTGATGTATGTGGAGAAAGCGCGCATAAAAGCAGCCGTGAGTAGCTTTGTCTTGGGTACACAAGCACGGCAGCCAGCTGCTACGTGATTGTTTCAATTATCTTCCTGGTTTCCCCACATCATTTCATACCCCTCTTTCTTTGCGGTCGTATTGTTTTAGTACCCGCTTAAGAAGTATCCTGCTATCTCGGATAAGGCCAGCTTATCTCTTGGTCTTTTATGCAATTACTCTTGCTCGCTCGCACTTCTGTCTCTAAACGGTGCTCACCGTGGGAAATTGTACCACCGCGTCATATTATTTGCGTCGACGTAAGTGATGTTTTGGCGAGGATTCCAGTTTGCTGTACCGGGACTGCATCCCTTTATTTTCATGCTCATTTCTTCACGTGTGCACCAGAACCAATAGCTCGCGTACAGGTGCTTAGCGGGGTGCCGGAGGAGAAGAAATATTGTCGAGAGGGATGGAATCGCAAATTGATACGCAGATGCGTCTCTCATACCCAAGCCGATGCAGCCCTCGCCAACTAAGCAATCCTTGCAGACGCTCTCAAGGGGCAAGAGTAGATCAAAATACTTCTTCGACGGTAAGGAAATGGCAGTTGTCGGAGAATCTAGCGCACAAAGCTCTTTCCTCATGAGTGCCAGCTGAGGATGATGCTTAAGATAAAAATACAGGGCAGAGGTTCCGCTTTTGGGCATGCCCGCGACACTAAAAGATGGGGTGCACTTCACTTGCTTGCTGCTGCTGTTGACACTGAAGTCAAAGCAGGCTGAACGGAAATCTCGAGAACCGACGTCCCTTTTTAGTACGCGTTGTGTAAATGGGTCTGCGAGATACTCCAAGTGGTTGTTGATCTTCCCTGTCATAAAGGCCAAATTCTTGGCGCTACTGGACGAAGACCAGCTCTTTTCTTTCTCTAAGTGCAGGTCCAAACTCGCACCAAAGTTTCGATATGTCAGCAAGAAGACCACTACAGTGGCCATAACGCAGCACAGGAAGCAAGTCCCTGTCCGTCTTTTGGGCTCCATGCGAAAAGATGTCCCCTGTATTGTAATATGGAAACACCTGTGTGAATGTCTTCAATGGGACTCGCGATTTTGGTTTTGGAGTGCAAGCTTTATCGAGAAATTCCGATTAAACAAGGATGGGGCTGGTGCTTTCAAGGCACTAACGGACAAGTATGAATTAGAAGGAGAGACGCAAAAGGCGTTACTAATGTCTGAGTTCAGCCACTCAATTTCGATGAGAATGGTGATCCGGGAGAAACTTTCGAAGCAGCTGAGGAGCTAGCTAGAAAGATTAAGCTTCGATTTGATATGAAAATCGATGAATCCATACTACTGACTCACTTGATTAATAAAATTCCATCGGCATATGGAATGGTGAAAGTGAGTTTGGATACACAAGATAGGATGTCTTATTCAAATCTGAGTCCAAAATGATAAATCATTTTGTGACTAATATAGCTAATAAGGTCAAGGATGACCAATGTCTAGCTATCAGTTTCAATGGATACTGCAATTGGTGCAGGAAATACGGGCATAAAGAAACTGAATGCCTCGTAAAGAAAAATGGTGGAGGTCGAGCGGGACCTCCTGATAATGGAAACAAATTGGGCCGGTACGTGTACCTGCCAACCCCAACAATGGCCCTGGCAAAGGCGGGCGCAATAATGTCGGACGGGGAAATGGAGGCCGTGGAGGCCGTAACGGACGTGGCCGTGGCAAAGGATTGCACGGCGGAAATGGTTGTCGGTACTGTGGAAGTGCAGACCACTGGGGAAACAAATGCCCCAAGAATAAAACGGAGCACTCCTATACATGCTTGCTGGCCACCAAGGATGTATCTGGGGACCTGAAGCAAAGACAAGTAGGATCACAACCTCAAAGTCATGGGTGATATGGATGACTACAGAATGGCAATCTTCAGTGGAAGATTGGAGGATTGGGGCGCGTGGAAACGCGATATCGAAAGCTTCATTGGTGCCAAGGACCCAGAGATGGCAGATGTCATTGTTGGATTAACCAAGTCACCGATTTCTGGGGACGAGGAAAAATCTTATGATGAGAAGAATGCGAAGGGTTACTTCAGGCTTAAGAAGTATCTGAAAGGGGCGGCAGCGAATCTTATCGAAAAATTCCGTTTGGATAAAGATGGAGCTGGTGCGTTTAAAGCACTCACTGACAAATATGAATTGAGAGGAGAAACATAAAAGGCATTGCTCATGTCTGAGTTCAGCCAGCTCAATTTCAATGAGAATGGTGACCCGGGGGAAACTTTCGAAGCAGCTGAGGAGCTAGCGAGGAAGATGAAGAGTCGTTTTGATTTGGAAATCAACGATTCCATACTTCTTACTCACCTAATCAACAAAATTCCATCGGCATATGGAATTATGAAAGTGAGTTTGGAAACACAAGATAGGATGTCTTATTCAAATCTGAGTCAAAAATGATAAATCATTTTGTGACTAATATAGCTAATAAGGTCAAGGATGACCAATGTCTAGCTATCAGTTTCAATGGATACTGCAATTGGTACGGTAAATACAGGCATAGGGAAACAGAGTGCCTCGTAAAGAAGAATCGTGGAGGTCGAGCGGGACCTCCTAATGAAGGAAACAAATTGGGCCGGTATGAGCGTGTACCTGGCAACCCCAACAATGGCCCTGGCAAAGGCGGGCGCAATAATGTCGGACGGGGAAATGGAGGCCGTGAAGGCCGTAATGGACGTGGCCGTGGCAAAGGATTGCACGGTGGCAATGGTTGTCGGTACTGTGGAAGTGCAGATCACTGGGGAAATGAATGCCCCAAGAATAAAACGGAGCACTCCTATACATGCTTGCTAGCCACCAAGAATATATCTGGAGCGCTGAAACAAACGTAAATGACTTCTGTAATGGTGGATAGCGGAGCTACATCCCATATGAAGAGAGACACTACGGGATTGACTAATGTCAGGCGACATTATGGTCACGTATATGTAGCAAATGGTGATAAGCTAGAAGTACATTCCATTAGGGATTGATAATGAAGGTGAAACATTGCGATGGTACTATTAAAGGTGTTATGTTTAAGGATGTTATTGTAGTACCCCATCTGAGTCGCGATTTATTATCCATGGCTAGAATTGATAAAGCTGGTGGAGATATAATAATCCGTAAAGGAAAGGGCGTAATTAGGAAAGGTGATACATGTTTGCTCGAGGCAGATGAAATCGACCCCTTTTATGGTTGATAGCGGGGCAACATCCCGCATGAAAAGGGAAACTGAAGGATTAGTAAATGTCAGGCAACATAGTGGTCACGTATATGTGGCCAATGGAGATAAGCTACAAGTACGTTACATCGGTAATACATGTTTGCCGATAAGAAAGGTAGATAACATGTATATGTTAGACTACTACGGAAAATACATCAGATATGGTCATGTAACGTTTGATGAAGAGACATTCCCAGCGAATATAAGGGAACATAACTATAGAGTTGAAACTTATCATAATGAGGAAGAAGATGATAAGGATTCTATGAAGACAGTGGGGGCTCATCAGAAGGATGACCAACGACCTGCTGACGATGATGGTGACATCGAAGATGATTTACATCAAGATGAAATACCCGATGATCGTGATGTCAATCATGTCAGGGAGGATCCGTCGCAAGTGGGGGCGACAGGATGGAAAGATACACATAATATTGTTCGGAACATGAACAATATGGGACGCACACGGAGCAAGACAAAGGCTCGTGAGCATCATCGGATAGATGATGGGTTTGCAATTATGGGATTTGATTTCGCTTTCACTGCAGCATCAGAGATAATGAATGTGAGCTGTCGCCACGAGGAGGATCAAGCTCATGTGCGAGCTGAAAGGGGAAAAGCAGAGGATGCAGAGTACCAGGCCCATATGAGAAATGGTACCTGGGAATTAACCCCCTTACCGAAGGGAGAACAGTGCATCTCAAGTGGCTGGGCGGAAACTGATAAGCGAGATCAGAATGGTGTTATTGTGAGGAGAAAGGCAAGATTTATTGCCAAAGGTTATAGTCAAGAATTTGGCTACGACTACCTTCATACTTATGCACCTGTTGCATCGATGACAACTATTCGTTTGATATTAGCTTTGACGTGTATTCTGGACTTGGAGCTGGATAATATGATGTTGAAACAGCTTACCTTCAATCAGACCTTGAGGAAAAGGTATATGTTAAGCAGCCACTTGCATATGAGCAATACGGACCGAGTGGAGAGGAGCTAGTTTGTCAATTACGTAAGTCGCTGTACGGACTTAAACAATCTGGACGTAATTGGCACAAGAAGATTGATGGATGGTTACGAGGGTATGGATTCCACCCTTCTTCTGCGGATCCATGCTTATATACGAAGTTTGGATCTGGTGGTGAATTATTAGTTATCGTCTTATATGTGGATGATTTAATTATTGCTAGTAATTCTAGAGCAACGGTAGATGATTTCAAGCTAGCTATTTCGAGGGAATTTAGCATGAAAGACTTGAAAGAACTTGATTGGATACTTGGTATGGCAATCAAACGTGATCGAGAGAAGAGAGTTATGGAAATCTCTCAGACAGCCTATATTGATATGGTACTCAATAAATTTGGAATGGCTGATTGCAAACCAGTATTAACACCGATGGAAGGAACACTGACGAAAACGAGTGACAAGGAAATCAAGCCAGATAGTGAATACATGAAGCTAGTTGGTAGCTTATTGTATGCAGCACTAGTTACGCGTCCAGACATTGCATTTGCGGTGCAATCGTTGGGGAAACACTTGCAAGGACCCAATGAAGAACATTGGATTGCTGCAAAGCGTGTATTGAGGTACCTGAAGGGCACTCGTGAGGTTGGACTCAAATACCAAGGTAATTCTACAGGATCGTTTACCCTGGTAGGATACGCAGACGCGGATTACGCTGGTGATAAAGATAATAGACGTTCAACGTCTGGTTATGCTTTTACATTAAGTCATGGAGCAATTGTCAATATGATTGATTGGAGAGCCAAGCAACAAGAGGTGGTGGCTCTGTCGTCTGCTGAATCGGAGCTAATATCTGCTTGTTCAGCGACACAAATTGCAATCTATATTCGTCAAGTACTTATGGACCTGGGATTAAAGCAAGATGAGCCTACTATGATTATGGAAGATAATCAAGCTTGCATTGCGATGCGCAATAATCCGATTACACATAAGAGGACAAAACACATCGATGTTCGATACCATTTTGTGCGTGAGAAAGTTGAGAGTAAGGAAGTGGAGCTGGTATACATTCCTACTCAGCATCAACTGGCGGATATTCTAACTAAACCCTTATTAAGTATTTGATTAGCGATGATACGTAATCGAATGATGAGTTATGAGTCTTAATTGGGATCTAGAGACAGCTGTGGGATCAGCTGTAGATATATTAGAGATAAGAGATATGGTTCTTATCTTAAGTGTGCGAGTTATGGGATTAACTGCTGTGGATCATATTTAAATGATTAGGAGTACGAGTGGGGGTGACGCGAATATAAGGATGACATGATGTTGCTAAGGGAGCATGAGATCAGCGATAGGAGGTTAAGCGAGCCATCTTACAGTTTTGCACCTATATCCTTTATGGATCCTACAGCCTGTATCACGATGTGCTGTTTGCTATTGTATCATGTCATGGCTTGCGTCCACCTAATCATTTGTATGTTATATTGCTATACGACAACAGGACTGGTGTCGACCAGTGACTTTGGTTGTCGATCGTATTGGTTATCTTAGTACGAGATTCTTGGGTGAATCGTTGGTCTACATTCTCAGGGAGAACTAGTGGTCGTACTAAAGAATCAATTGGGTATTGGGTTACCTGTGGCATTTGGTTTGTTTATTCGCATCAACTTCATCCTCAAGAAGTGATGCGAATAAACAAAGTAATACCACAGCGGATAACCCAATATCCAGTTATTTCTTCAGTACGACCACTATTCTCCCTGAGAATGTAGACCAATGATTCACCCAAGAATCTCGTACTAAGATAACCAATACGACAGATAACTAAGACACAAGTCAACGCCAGTCCTGTTGTCGTATAGCAATATAACATACAAATGATTAGGTGGACGCAAGCCATGACATGATACAATAGCAAACAGCACATCGTGATACAGATTGTTGGATCCGTAAAGGATATAGGTGCAACACTGTAAGAAGGCTCTCCTGCCAATCACACAACACATCAAGCATGATGGGGCCCGTGCCCCGCCAATTGACGCGGCGACTGACATGCATATCTTCTATAACGTACACTCCGCCGGGTTTGAGTGCCTTTTGGAGAAGTACTGTAAAAGACGCAAGGGTTTGGTTTTGGTCGCCACCATCGTCGACAATCACGTCAAACCCACCTTGAATGTCTTTTACCCAGCCTTC
>Ga0209925_1001801_pt1 | contig 10670 bp, 8 predicted proteins | sample SalPonR2_A_D1_MG_FD_185702 | JGI IMG/M metagenome (GOLD analysis project Ga0209925, IMG submission 185702) | Salt pond soil microbial communities from South San Francisco under conditions of wetland restoration - Salt Pond MetaG R2_A_D1_MG... ...
AATTGGTTATGATCGTGAAAAAAGAAATAAAGCTGCAGGTGTAAGAACAAATTTAATAGTAGCAGTAATTTCGTGTTTATTAATGATTATATCAATAAAAATTGCAGGCAGTGATCTTGGTTTGGCTAATGATGCTGATCCCGCAAGATTAGCAGCACAAGTTATTAGTGGAATTGGATTTCTTGGTGCAGGTACAATAATAAAACAAGAAGATAAAATTGAAGGCTTAACTACTGCTGCAAGTCTATGGGGTGTTGCCGGAATAGGTCTTGCTGTAGGATATGGATTATATGGTTTAGCAATAACAGCAGTTGTAATAATATTTGGTGCATTATTGGTTGGTTAAAAAGAGTAAATCTAATTAAATTATAATATTCAGAATCTTGACAATATAATTAATTACTGATAAGATAAGTTTAGATATTTGTTATGACAACCATACAACAATTTATAAAAATGGAAGTGATACTTATGGGGCAAACTGTTGATAAGGAAAGTCCACTTTCCTTATATTATCAGCTTAAGCAGATAATTATAGATAAAATAGAAAGTAGAGAACTTACTGAAAATGAAAAGTTACCTACTGAAAAAGAACTATGTGACAAATATAATATTAGTAGAGCTACAGTACGCCAAGCTTTAAAAGAACTTGAAACTGAAGATTACATATATAAAATTCAAGGTAAAGGAACCTTTGTTTCCCCAAAAAGGTATCAACAAGATTTACTTAAATTTTATAGTTTTACTGATGAAATGAAAAAGATCGGAAAAACTCCAACCTCAAAGGTTTTAAGTTTTGAAGTTACAAAACCTTCCAAAAAGATTGCTGATACTTTAAATATAAACAAGGATGAAAATATATATAAATTTACACGTTTGAGACTAGCCGATGATGAACCAATGATGCTTGAAACATCATATATCCCCTATAATTTATTCAAAGGTATTAAAAAAGAAGATCTTGAAATGACCCCCCTATATACCATCTTTTTAAATGAATATGGAACAACATTTTCAAAGGCAGAAGAAATGTTTAGACCAACATTAATGGAAGAAGATGAAGCGAAAAAATTAAACTATATTGAAGGAGCTCCAGCAATTCTTTTAGAAAGAATAACATATAATAATGAAAATACTATTATTGAATATACTAAAAGTGTGGCTAGAGGAGATAAATTTAAGTACCATGTTGTTTTAGAAAAGTAATTTTTTTATAAAAATATGTTATGACAACATTACAATATAATGAATTACATATTTGTGAAAGGATGATAAAAAGTGGAATATAAAACCAAAAAAGAAATATTTAGTCAGTTTGATGCGTTGGATAAAACATATCAATATTTTAATGAAAATAGTACAAAGTTAAAAAAATTCTTTAATGAAAATGATTTTTCATCAATAACATTTCTAGGAAGTGGTTCCTCATATTCTATTTGTGAATCAGCAGCATTAGTTGCAAAGATGGAATTAGATATTGAATCAAATGCAGTGGTGGCAGGAGATTTAATGTTGAACGCTCCACATTACAAAAATATCTTAAAAGATACATTACTTGTTGCACCCTCTAGATCAGGCAGTACAAGCGAAGTGATATTAGCAGTAAAAAATGCAAAAGAAAAATATAATATACCATGTGTTTCAATTAGTGCTAAAAAAGATTCTGATTTATCTAAGATTGCTGATCTCAATATTGAACTACCTTGGTCCTTTGATGAAAGTGTATGCCAAACTAGAACAGTTACCAATCTATATACTGCAAATTTATTATTTCTAGATTCAATGACAACTGAAACTTTTTTAAAGGATGATATTAAAAAAGCAATTGATTTTGGAAATACGTATCTTAAAGAAAACAAAGAAACATTCAAAAAGATTATATCAGATTATGATTGGGATAATATTTTTGTATTAGCTGATTCTGAATTAGAAGGTATTGCAAGTGAAGGTTCATTAGCATTTAAAGAAATATCTAGACTAAATTCATATTATCACCACTTATTAGATGTAAGACATGGTCCTATGGTCTTAGTTAATAATAAAACTCTTGTCATTATGGCAACAAGTCCATATGGCCTAGATTATCAGTCCGAACTAATTTCAGATTTGAAGAATAAAAAAGCAACAATTGTATCAAGTGGTTTAAAAGAAGAAAAAATTAAGGGAATTGATCTACATATAGATTATCCAGATGTTAAATATCCTGTTAGAGGTATTTTCTTTATAATAATTAATCAGGCAGTAGCTTATTATAAAGCAATAGCTAATAATATTAATCCTGATAAACCAGAAGGACTGGATCCATGGATAAATTTAAGTTAAATATAAAAAAAGACAATTTAATTATTTTTAGTGATTTTGATGGTACCATATCTATACAAGATGTAAATGATGAGATATTCAAAGAATTTGGAGATGAATATTCACAAGTTATTGAAGAAAAATTACAAAAGAACTTGTTAAGTGATAGAGAAGCAATGGAAAAGCAGTACGAACATTTAGATATGAGTAAAAATGATTTTGAATCATTTATTTATAAGAATATAGATATAGATCCTTATTTTAATAAATTCTACAAAATGATTAAAGAAAATCATATTGACTTTTCAATAATAAGTGGAGGTTTTATTGAATATATAGTTATTGCATTAAATAAAGCTAATATTTCTTTTGATCATCCTATTTATGCTAGCACTATAGATTTTACAAAAGATAATACAAGACCAAATTTTTTACATGATATTAAAGAATGTAAAGAAGTATTTGGTCCATGTGGTAACTGTAAAAATAAAATTTTAAAAGAAATGGATGACAAGGAAATTGTATATATAGGAGATGGATTAACAGATAGGTGTGTAGCTGATATGGCGGATCTTTTAATAGTAAAATCTGATAGTATTTTAGAAAACTACTGTATAAAAAATAATATAAGCTACAAAGCCTTTAAAAACTTTAAGGATGTTAAAAATATTCTTAATAAACATCTAAAATTAATTGAAAGTGGGTGATAAGAAAAAAAAGAGCATTGAACTTTTCATACAAAAAAGGGAGGGAAATTATGTTTAAAAAAAGTAATTTATTACTATCTATAACATTATTGATGGGGTTATTATTATTAAGCTCAACAATGGTAATGGCACAAGATTCTTTTACTTATTGGTCAATGTGGGAAAAAGGTGAACCACAACAAAAGGTATTAGAACAGGCTATTAATGATTTTGAAGAACAATATGATGTAACAGTAAATGTAAATTGGACAGGACGTGATGTTGTAACTGCATTAAAACCTAGATTTTTATCTGGTGAAAACATTGATATGACTGATCAATCAGGTGAAGAATTATATGGTGGATTAGTTGCTGGTGGAGTGGCAGCAAAAATGAATGATGTTTTAGAGATGTCTGTTCCTAATGAAGATTCTACAGTGGGCGATGTTTTGATACCTGAATCTTATGATGCATATGTAAGAGAAGATGGATCACTATATATTATACCTTACAACTTTATTACATCAGTTTTTTGGTATAACAAAGTTCTTTTTAATGATTTAGGTATTGAAGAACCAGAAACATGGGATGAATTTTTAGAAATGTCACAGACTTTAAAAGATAATAACATAGATCCAGTAGCTTTTGGTATTCAAACTGATGTATATAGAGGATATTTCCCTTATCATGCTGCTGAAAGAATTCTTGGTAAAAATGCATTAAATAATGCAGCAAGTGATCCAACGGGCGAAGCATTTGAAGATCCACGTTGGGAAGAAGTTGGAGATATTTTATATCAATTTAGTAAAGAAGGTAAAGATCTATTAATGGAAGGTTATGAATCTAGTGTTTATCCTGCACCTCAGATGGACTGGGTAATGGGTATGGCTGGAACATTCTATTGTGGAACTTGGATACCTGTAGAAACTAAAGAAGCAGCTGGCGAAAACTTTGAATATGGTGCATTTAAATTCCCAACTATTGAAGGTGGAGATGGAGACCCAACTGCAGTAGAAACATATCCAATTGGATTTAGTGTATTAAAAGATGCAGAAAATGCTGATCTAGCTAAAAAGTTCGTTGCATTTTTCTTACAAGAAAAATATGCTAAACAATGGGTAGAAGTTACTAAAAACATGACACCTAGAGCTGGAGTAGAAGCTCCTGCTGAATTAGCTGATGCTAAAGAACTACTAGATAATGCTAATTCTACATTTAGATTATATGATGGCGTACAGGCTGATCAACCAGAATGGTATGCAAATGTATTTTTACCTTTAGCTTCTGATGTATTATTAGGAGAAATAAATGGTGAAGAATATGCAGAAAAAATGAGAACTGAAACAATTAAATTCTGGGAAAACAAAAATAACTAACTAAGTTTTATTTCTTAACCTTTAAATTACAGAGCTGACCTGGATAAATAAAATAACAACTAATTTTAATATATTTATTCAGGTCAGTTATATTTTTTTAATAAAAGATAAAAGGGGGTTAAAAAGTGAGATATGATAATAAAATAGATAAAAAACGTTATAAGAAATTTATATTAGTTTCGACAATACCTGTAGTATCTTTTTATGTGATTTTTATGATTTACCCAATTTTGCAGACTCTATATTATAGCTTGTTTAGATGGTCTGGTTTTTCAAGAGATATGGAATATATAGCTTTGAGAAACTATAATGAATTGATGACCGATTCAATGTTTTTAAGTACTGTATGGAATTCTTTTAAATATGTCTTTTTTGGTTCCATAATTATTATTGTTATTACATTGTTGTTTACATATGTTATTTCAAACTATAAATCAAAGAAACTTAAAGATTTAGTTCAAATGATATTATTTGTACCTAATACTATTTCTCCTGTTGCATTGGCATTATTATGGGGATTTATTCTTAATACAAGATGGGGACTTTTAAATGGTTTATTAGGAAAATTAGGATTGGATTTTCTACAAAGAGGATGGTTAGGTGATCAATATATATTTGGAGCTGCTTTATCTTTATTAGTATGGATTCATGTTGGATTTTTCATTGTTATGTATATAGCTGCAGCTGATAGAATACCACCTAGTTTATATGAATCTGCTCAACTTGATGGGGCTTCAAGTTGGAAACAGTTTACTAAAATAACAGTTCCTTTGATGAAAGATGTAATTGAAACAAGTATGGTTTTATGGACAATATTTTCCTTTAAAATATTTGGATACCTATATGTATTTGGAGCTGGAGGTGCCGGATCTGATGCACCAGTTGCTGTAAGAAATATTTCAGTACAGTTATTTTTAACTGCTTTTGGGAAAAGGACTCCAATAAATAGACTAGCTTATGCTAGTGCTATGGCAATAGTATTATTAATATTAGTTGCAATATTGGTTTATGTAATAAGAAATCTAATTATGTCTACAGAAACAATTGAATATTAAAGGGGGTAAGCAAGTAATGAAATTTAAGTTTTCTGAAATACCAAAGTATCTTATAAACTTATTCTTAATATTATGGATTGGTTTTACTGTTTTTATGTTTTTATGGCTAATTGTATCTTCATTTAAATCAACACGTGAAATATATATGGGTGTATGGTCTTTACCTAAAACATTTGCTTTGGACAACTACATTAGAGTGTTGACTGATTTTGGTTTGCTTAAGTTTATGCTTAATAGTGTAATAGTGGTTACTATTTCTACATTATTAGTGTTAGTTTTATCTGCTCCAATTGCATATTCTTTAAGTAAATTAAAATTTCCAGGTTCTTCTTTTGTATCAATGAGTTTTATTATTGGTATTGGTATACCTATTCAAACAATTTTTATACCATTGTATATAATGATAAGTAAGATTAGTCTAACCGACTCGTTGGTAGGATTAACGATACTTTATACTGTAACATCACTACCATTTACTATATATTTATTAATGGGCTTTTTTAAAACAATTCCTTCAACTTTAGAAGATGCAGCGAGAATAGATGGTGCTACTGCTACACAAAGTTTTATAAAAATCATGTTACCTATGGCAAGATCTGGATTAATTTCAGCAGGAATATTTGTTTTTGTAATGTTATGGAAAGAATTCTTATTAGCTTTAGTATTTATTAGTACAGAAAGTTATAGTACTATATCTTTAGGACTTTATTCTCTAATTACAAAGTTAACTTATACTGGTGATTGGGGAGGATTATTTGCAGGTGTTGTTTTAGTAATATTACCTTCAATCATTTTTTATGGTATCTTAGCAAGAAAGTTCATCGCAGGACTAACTGTAGGTATTGGAAAGGGTTAATAGCTTAGGAGGAACTATATTGAATAATAGAGAAAGATTTTTTAAAATACTTAATAATGAAAATGTTGATAGAACACCTTTCTTTCCTGATATTACAACCTGGTATGAAAATACTAGAAAAACAATAGGAGATAAAGAAATCTTTGGTCCAGGAGTCTATATTCCGGATAATATTGATTTTCATAATAGGAAGAGTAATTTGAAAGGAAAATTAGCAGGTTATACTTTTTTAGATTTCTACAAAGAATTCGACTGGGGTTTACCAGTACATATTTATGATTGGTATGAGGAAGAGTATATAAACAATGTGCAAAAAATCATAAAAAGAGAAGGTAGAAAAAAACATGTAAAATTTTGTACTCCCATTGGTGATGTAAGTAGAACATTAACAATGGGAGCAGAAGGATCATGGGTACCAACAGAGTTCTTTATAAAAGATAAAAAAGATTTTGAAGTTTTAAAATATGTATTTGATAACAGAAAAATAATTCCTAATTTTGAAAAAATTACTACCTTTTTAAATGAAACTAAAGGTTTCGGTGTATGTGATCTAGTAATTTGGAGATCACCTTTTGGTAAGCTGGTGCATGAATTTATGGGATTTACAGATGTTGTTTATGGTTTACATGATGAAAGAAAAGAACTAATATTAGATTTTTTAGAGTTTATGGAAGAAAAGGATTTAGAGGTAATAAAATTAGCAACTAAGGCCCCTGCTAAAATAGTGATTATATCTGATCATGCAGATGAAACTTTAATTTCACCTAGACAATATAAAGAATACTGTATTCCATATTATCAAAAAGCCTGTAAGATTTTACATAAAAACAATATGTATGTATCAACTCATTTAGATGGTAATTTTAAAAGTTATTTTCCAATCTTAAAAGATACACATTTTAACCTATTAGATGGTTGTACACCTGCTCCAATGTTTAATTATGAAGTTGAAGAACTAGCAGAAGTGGTTGATGATAACTTACATACATACTGTGGAATACCCTCTACTTTATTTACACAAGATTTACCTGATGATAGATTGATTAATTTTGGATTACGTATTGCAAAAGCATTTGATAGAAAAGTAATTGTAAATGTAGGAGATATATTACCACCGCGAGGAAACATCCACCAAGTAATAAAAGCTGGAAAGGCAGTTATGAAATATTAATATTGGGGGAATATCGATGAAAAATGTAAAAGCATATAAGGAATATAAAAAGATAAAAACCTATGTAATAAAAGAACCTGACATAAATCCATTTATAAGTGAATATTTAGGTAGTTTAATGTTTTATCCTTATCCTCTAAAGAATAATATATCTGATGAACCTAAAGAATTAGAATATGAATTATTCACCATTGAAAACAAATATTTTAAGATAACGGTTTTACCAGATTTAGGTGGAAAACTATATTCAGCTTATGATAAAAGAAGTGAAAAATATATTTTTTATAAAAATAAAGTAATCAAACCACAATTAGTAGGCTGCACAGGAGCCTGGACATCAGGTGGAATTGAGTTTAATTTTCCAAATAGGGGACATCGTCCAAGTGTCACTGATTATACAGATACTAAATTTATAACATATGAGGATGGTTCAGCATCTATTATAATCAGTGAAGTTGGGATGATAGCCTGGATGAGATTCACCGTAGAACTTAAATTATATCCAAATAAAGCATATATCGAACAGATTGTTAATATGTATAATCCAAATAATTATAATGATTCTTACTATTTTTGGTCTACCAGTGCAGAATTAGAGAAGGAAGGCTTAGAATTTAGATTTCCTTTTTTATGGCACATTGAAGAAGAAGAGAGAAACAAATATATTTGGCCTGATCCAGAGGACAGCCCTTTTGCAGGTGAAGGAGTAGATTTAAGGTATAGTGATACAATGAAGCCATTTACCTTACCCTTTGGTAGTGAAGTTTTGAAAGATTATATGGGATTATATTACCCTAACGAAGACGAAGGGGTAGTTCATGTAGCTGATTTCCGTGAAGTACCTGGCAAAAAAGTCTGGTCATGGGGACAGGCTAGTGCTGGTATTAGGTGGTGTCAACGATTAACAGATAATAATGATAGATATGTTGAATTGCAGTCTGGGGCGGTAGAAACCCAAAATGAATTTAATTTTATTGAACCTCATAATAAAATTGAATATAAAGAATACTGGTTAAATGCAAATAATAATGGACCACTTTGTGCTGCTAGCAAAGATGCAATAGCTTCATATCAAATTGAGGATTCCAAGATTATATTTAGTTTAATTACTACTGATATTTTTAATAAAACTGAGTTTAGTTTATTGATTGGAGAGCAGAAATTATTTAAAGAAATAATCGATTTAGATCCAATCAATAATACAAGAATTGAAGTACCTATTAAAATGAAAGGATTAAATGATGATATAGTAATCATTTTAAAGCATGGTAACGATATATTGTTAAGAGAAACTGTGCTAAATAATAGTGAACCTCTCAAAATGATTGAAGAAAAACCCTATATAAGTGAAGATGAGAAACGATTATCGAACATCTCAAAAGGAGAACAATTAGAGAAGAGAAGGCATTATAATGAAGCAATACAATACTATGAACTAGTTATTCAAGATAATCCGGATTACATTGATGCTTACCTTCGAAAAGCTACTTGTTATCTTAAAAAAAGAAATTATAAAAAAGCTTCAAATACTTTAGAAGCAATTAGAAGATATAATCCTGAAAATATACAGTTAAACTATTTATATGGTTTATGTTTGTGGTATAATAAGCAATATCATAAAGCAGTCAAATACTTATATAAAGTTCCAAATGCTTCCAAACTTTTTCCAGCAGCAAATTATCTAACAGCTCTTTACTTGATTTATAACAGTGAATATAAAAAAGCAATGAACAAAGTGGATTATTCTATTAAATATTTTCCTTATCATTATAAAAGTTATTATTTAAAAGCTTATCTTTTAAATGAAATGAACAAAAAAGAACAATCATTGAATATTTTAAATAAATACTTAAAAAACAATTCGTTTGATTATATAGCAATTTATTTAAAAGAAATTATTCAAAAATCGAATAATCAAAAATCAACTATATTAAGGTCAAAACAAAATATATATAATATATTATCCTTTTTTGATGAACTTCAAGATTGGGATAAATGTATTCAACTAATAAATGATTATAAGGTCAACTCAGATAACTATGATAAATTATTAATTAGTTATTTAAAATATTATCAAGATAAAGTAAACAACAATGAAAACTCTAATTTTATTGAAAAAATTAATAGTATATCTTTAAATTATACTTTCCCCAATCACGATATAGATTATAAAATATTGAAATCTATTAAAAATCAAAGTGATAAAGCAAAATATCTTTTTGGATTGATAGAGTATCGTGCTGAAAATTTTGAAAGTGTAAAAAAGAATTGGTTAGAACTTATTGATAAAAACTTTTCTTATTCAGTTATCTATAGAAACCTATCTTACTATTATCAAAAATACGAGGATGATTATGAAAGATCAGTTCAATTGGCTGAAACTGGATTTAACAAAAAACCATTTAATGATGATTTCTTCAAATTACTTTATGATGGCTATAAAGAGTTGGAACAAAAAGAAAAAATTAAAGAATTGCTAATTGCTATAGAAGACTTTGAAAATAAATCTGAACCATGTATGAGAGTTTGGATAGATATGTTAAATTATTATAATGAACATGAAAAAGCCGTAAAAGTTTTAGAAAAGACAAATTTTAAAATATATGAACATGATCCAGAAAACTTAATACCCTACACCCAAATATATAAAGAATCTTATTTAGGATTAGCAAAAAAATATATCAAAAATGAGGAATATAAGTTAGCTTTAGATAGTATAAATAAATGTTTAGATATGGAGAAAAAATATGAAGAAAAATTCACAGAAATTTACTACCATGCGGCAGTTGTTTATGAAAAGATGGGTGAATTCAAAAAAGCGTTAAAATATTATAATAAAATAATTAATGAAAACATAAAAAAAGAGGACCAAGAAAATTATTCTTTTTATGTAAAAGCCGCTAATAGAATTGTAAAGTTAAATTGGATAGGAATAAAATGAGGTGTTTAATGTGTATTATTTAGGTATTGATGGTGGAGGCACTAAAACAGCTTTTGTGTTAATAAATTCTAAAGGAGAAGTACAAGCATATAATGTCAAAAAAACCTGTCATTATATACAGGCTGGTCTTGATCAATTTAAGAGCATATTAAAAACAGGGATACAAGAACTTTGCAATAAAGCAAACTGTTCTTTAGAAGAAATAAATTATTCATTTTTAGGATTACCCGGATTTGGTGAAAATAAAGATGATGTACCTGTTTTAGAAGGTTATGTAAAAGAAA
>Ga0209925_1001806_pt1 | contig 10652 bp, 14 predicted proteins | sample SalPonR2_A_D1_MG_FD_185702 | JGI IMG/M metagenome (GOLD analysis project Ga0209925, IMG submission 185702) | Salt pond soil microbial communities from South San Francisco under conditions of wetland restoration - Salt Pond MetaG R2_A_D1_MG... ...
ATACTGTCCTGAGTGTAAAAAATTTTATAATTTAAAAAGTAATCCTCCAAAAAATGATAAGATCTGCGATAAATGTGGTTCAAAATTAGTCCAAAGAGAAGATGATAAACCCAGAGCTATTAAAAAAAGATTGGAAGTTTATAATAAAAACACTCATCCTCTTGTTGAACATTATGAAGAATTGGGTAAATTAATAAAGATAGATGCTTCTCAAACAATTGATGATGTAAAAATGCAGGTTAAAGAAAGGTTATATTTTGAATAAACCAAATTTAAAATTTATGAAAGAAGTAAATAAAATAATTGCTGATCTCTTTGTAGAGATTAGAGATATTATAGATATAGGTGTTTCTACTTTAGAATTAGACCAATGGGCAGAAAAATTTATAATTAATAGAAATGCTGAACCAGCATTTAAAGGATACAGGGGATTCCCTGCAACTCTATGTGTTTCTATTAATGATGAAATTGTTCATGGGATACCTTCTAAAAAAAGGGTTTTAAAAAGTGGAGATGTTGTGAGCATTGATGTTGGGGCCTATAAAAATGATCACTATGCTGATGCGGCAAGAACATTTCTTATAGGGAATGCTTTATTTGAGGACAAACAATTATGTAAAGTAACAAAAAAAGCTTTACATGTTGGAATTGAAAAAGCGGTTGCTGGTAACAGAGTGGGAGATATAGGATCTTCTATTCAATCTTATGTTGAGAAAAATGGTTTTAATGTTGTTAGAGATTTCGTTGGTCATGGGATAGGAAGAAAATTACATCTTGAACCTGCTATCCCCAATTATGGTACAGAAGGCAAAGGTGCTGTGATCAAAGAAAATATGTTTTTGGCTATTGAACCTATGGTTGTTGCAGGAAATTGGAATGTAAGGGTTCTTGAAGATCAATGGACAGCTGTGACTTTAGATGGTAAGAATTCAGCTCATTTTGAAAATACAATTTATATTTCAAAAGATGGGCCTGTTGTATTAACTGAAGGTTAAGGGGGATTATGTCAGATAAGGACAACACAAATGAAAATGTTTTTACAGTGAAGGGTAAGGTTTTGGAACAATTACCCAATGTAATGTTTAAGGTTAAATTGGAGAATGGGGCAGTAATTAAATGCCATGTTTCAGGAAAGATGAGAATGTATAATATTCGAGTTTTACCTGGAGATGAAGTTAAGGTTGAAATAACACCCTATGATCCGAAAAAAGGAAGAATTGTTTATCGTTATAAATAAAAAAATATTGACAATATAGAAGCGTTAATATACAATTCAGTTCCAGAAAAGAGGAGGTTTTTAATGAAAGTGCGTTCATCAGTAAAAAAAATATGCGATAAATGTAAAATTATAAAAAGAAAAGGAAGGGTTATGGTTATTTGCGAAAACCCTAAACATAAACAGAGACAAGGATAAGGAGGATATAAATGGCTAGAATTGCAGGAATAGACTTGCCTAAAAATAAAAGAATAGAAATTGGATTAACTTATATTTATGGTATAGGTAGATCAAGTGCAAATGATATACTGGAAGCAGTGACTATTGATAAAGACAAAAAAGTAAATGAATTAGATGATAAAGAAGTAAGAAAATTAAGAAATGAGATAGAAAAAAACTATACAGTTGAAGGGGCCTTAAGGGCTGAAACTCAGAAAGATATTAAAAGATTAGTTGAAATTGGATGTTATAGGGGTAGAAGACATAGAAAAGGTCTTCCAGTTAGAGGTCAGAGAACCAGAACAAATGCAAAAACCAGAAAAAATCATGGCAGATAAAAAACAGGAGGTATTATTTTGGCTAGAGGTATAAGTAGAACAAAAAGAAAAAGATTGAAAAATAGAGTTAGTTTTGTTTATGCAAAGATTAAAGCAACTTTTAATAATACAATTATAACTATTATTGATAAACAGGGACAGGTTCTTACATGGGAAAGTGGCGGAACCCAGGGATACAGAGGATCTAAAAAATCAACACCATTTGCTGCGAGACTTGCTGCTGAAAATTGCTTGGAATTTTTAGAAGAAATAGGTGTTAAATCTATGGAAATTACTTATAAAGGACCGGGACCTGGAAGAGAACCATCTATTAGAACTTTCAAAAATTCAAGTATTAAGTTAGTTGGGATTAAAGATAACACGCCCAGACCATATAATGGTTGTAAAATGAAAAAACAAAAATAATTATTATATAAAGGAGGAGAAAAAATGGCTAAGCATACAGGACCAGTTTGTAAGATATGCAGAAGAGAAGGTGAAAAATTATTTTTAAAAGGAGACAGGTGCCATACCGAGAAATGTTCTTTTGAAAAAAGATCTTATCCACCTGGAGAACATGGAAAATCAAATTTAAGAAAAAAACAAAGTGATTATGGCCTTCACCTTAGAGAAAAACAAAAAGTAAAAAAAATGTATATATTAATGGAAAGACAGTTTAGAAATTATTATAAAAAAGCGGATAAAAAGAAGGGCATGACAGGTTTATTAATGCTTCAATATCTTGAAAGAAGATTAGATAATGTAATTTTTAGATTAAATTTTGCTCCATCACGAAAGGCTGCAAGACAGCTTGTAAATCATGGACATTTTACAGTTAATGGTAGAAGTGTTAAGATTCCTTCTTATGTTGTTGATGAAGAAGATGTTATAGAGGTTAAAGAACACAAAAGAAAGAAAAAAATATTCAAAGTTGCTATGGAAGTAGCTAAGCAAAATCCATTAGTTGAGTGGCTTGAAGTAGATCCGGAAAATTTTCAGGGGAAAGTAGTTAGATTACCCGAAAGAGAAGATATGCCGCAAAATATTGAGGAAAATTTAATTGTTGAGTATTATTCTAAATAATTAGGAATGGAGGATATTATTAATGAAATGGCTAAGGCTAGAAACTCCAGAAGAATTGAATTGGGAAGAAAAAAGTAATACTTATGGTAAGTTTTCTGTAGAACCCTTTGAAAAGGGATTTGGTATTACAATTGGCAATACTTTAAGAAGAATATTGTTATCATACATTCAGGGTGCAGGATTAATTGGTGTAGAAATTGATGGGGTAGCTCATGAATTTACTTCAATTGATAATGTAAAAGAAGATGTACTTGATATTATTTTAAATTTAAAAAATTTAAGAGTTAAATATGATGGGGAAGGATTAAAAAAAATTACTTTTTCAACAAAAGGTCCTAAAAAAGTTACAGGAAAAGATTTTAATGGTTTAGATTCTGAAATTGAAGTTATGAATGAGGATTTATATATATGTGAATTAAGTGATGATGGAGAAATAACATTATCTCTCTATTTTGATCATGGTAATGGATATAAATTAGCAGAAGAACATGAATACGATGATTTACCTGTAACTTTTATAGCTGCTGATACAGTATATACACCTATAATTAGGGCGAATTATGAAGTTGAGCAATCTCTTGTTGGAAAATCAGTAGATTATGATAAATTAATCATGGAAATTGAAACAGATGGAAGCATAACTCCTGATATTGCATTAAAAAGATCGGTACGGATATTAAAAGATTATCTTGATGTTCTTGAAGAAAGTGATGAAAAACTTGAATATCCTGAGGAAGAAGAAGAAGAGCAAAATCAGGAATTAAAAAGATTGTTAAATCGAAGTGTTGATGAGCTTGAAATGTCTGTAAGATCATCAAATTGTCTTAAAAATGCAGAAATTGATACTATTGGTGACTTGGTTCAAAAAACTGAACAACAAATGCTTTCTTATAGAAATTTTGGTAAAAAATCGTTAAAAGAAATAAAAGATATATTATCAGAACTTGGACTTTCACTTGGAATGAATGTTGATGATATATTAGAGGATTAAAATTGAGAGGAGAAAAATATGAGACATCATGTAAAAAGTGTAAGATTTGGAAGAAAAACTTCAGCTAAAAAGGCTTTATTGAGGAGTCTTGCTACTTCTCTTATATTAGAAGAAAGAATTGAAACTACTTATACAAAAGCAAAAGAAATTAAGTCCTATGTTGAAAAACTTGTTACTCTTGGAAAAGAGGATAGTTTAAAAGCTAAAAGGCTGGCAAGAAAAAAAGTTTTTGAAGAAAATGCTGTTGTTAAGCTATTTTCTGAAATTGCACCAAGATTCAGCACAAGAAATGGTGGTTATTTAAGAATGTATAAAACCAGAGTAAGAAAAGGTGATGGATCTTTAATGGCAATTGTAGAATTTGTAGATAGGGTTGAGGACAAAGAAGAGGAATGAAAACCAAATTAATTGCATTAATATTAATTATATTTAATATTATCTGTTTAATTTGGATTATCCAGAGTAGTTCTGTAATATCAGACTACTGGAAGGTAAAAAATTATAAAATAAAAATGATAAAGCAAAAAAGAGAACTTATGGAAAAAAATTCCTACTTAAAAGAGAAATTAAAACTTGCAAAAAATTATGATTATTTAAAAGAAAGAATTGCAAGATTCAAATTGGGTTTGAAACGCAGAAATGAAAAAATTATTAAACTTGAGAAATTTATTGACAAATCAAAAAAAGACTATAAAATGATTAACCGATGACGCGGGATGGAGCAGTTGGAAGCTCGTCGGGCTCATAACCCGGAGGTCGTAGGTTCGAATCCTACTCCCGCAATTTTTTTTTATACTTTTTGGCGGGGTAGCTCAGTTGGCTAGAGCGTACGGTTCATACCCGTAAGGTTCTGAGTTCGAATCTCAGCCCCGCTATAAATAGAAAATACAAATATGAAAAGTCGTTGACTGTTTAAACTAATTATGATATTGATATATTAGAAATGCAAAAAGAGTACAAGTGGAAAGTTCATTTTTTTAAACAAAAACCTGTAAGAGGATGGTTAATTCTTTTATTATATATCATTTTATTATCCTATTTTATTTTTTTTGAAAAAAGTGTATTATTTACTATTTTAGCAGTTATTCTTGTTATATATCCTTCATTAAAGTTCTATATTCCAATCACATTTAAAATTGATGAAAATGGAGTTGTAGTTTCAAATAGTATCAGAAACAAAAAATATAATTGGGATTATTTCAAAAGAGTGAAAAAAGATAGTTCAAATATAGTTCTTGATCCATATGAAGAAAAAAGATATTTTAGAAGGAAAAAGAAAGTAATTTTGTTTAATGTTCCACAAAATAAAGATATTTTAAATTTTATTAAGAAAAGGGTGAAACAGTAATGTATTTATATGATGATATATCAAAAGAAGAACGGGAGGAGTTACTCGATAAACTCGCATCAAAAATTGTTAAGTGGAACATGGGTGTTCCAGGAATTATGTTTTTTGATAGTACAAAATATTTAAATAGAGTAGGATCACAGTTTTTAGTTTTTTCATCACCAATTGTTGATTCCATATTTCCTTCATGGGAAATAGATAAATTTGCTGCAATTTTAGAGAAAAGGAGCAGTGTTGAGTATTTATTGGACAAAATTGAAGAATTAGAAAATGAAAAAAGGAAAAAAGAGAAAAAAATTAAGGAAGAAAGAAGAAAAAATAAAAAGAGTATCTTTAAAAAAATTAAAAATATTTTTGGGAAAGAAAGAAAGGAGAAATAAATGGCTGAAGAAAAAGATTTGAAAACAATTGTAGCTACCGATTGCGGAAGTACAACCACAAAAGCTATTCTCGTTGAAAAACAGGGAGATGAATATCGTCTTATAAAAAGAGGCGAAGCTCCAACTACAGTAGAAGCTCCATATGAAGATGTTACAAAAGGAGTTTTAAATGCTATTGATGAATTAGAAGATTTAACAGGGAAAAAATTTATAAATGATGAAGAAGGTACATTACTTAAAGAAAGAAAAAGTGAAAAAGAAGGTATGGATCTTTATGTTTCTACCTCATCAGCAGGTGGAGGTCTTCAGATGATGGTTGCTGGTGTTGTTAAATCAATGACAGCAGAATCAGCACAAAAAGCTGCTCTTGGTGCTGGGGCTATTGTAATGGATGTTATAGCTACAAATGATGGTAGAATGCCATATGAAAGAATAGAGATTATTAGAAACTTAAGACCTGATATGATTCTCCTTGCAGGAGGAATTGATGGCGGAACAACAAAACATATAGCTGAATTAGCAGAAATTATATCTGCTGCGAATCCAAGACCAAGATTGGGTATTGGATATAAACTTCCATTAATATTTGCAGGAAATAAAGATGCAAGGGATATTGTAAAAGATACAAATGATGGCAAAATGGCTCTTGAAATAGTTGATAATATAAGACCAACCCTTGAAGAAGAAAATCTTGGTCCTGCAAGTGATAAAATTCATGAACTATTTATGGAACATGTTATGCAGCAGGCACCGGGATATCCAAAATTAATGGAATGGGCTGATGCTCCTATTATGCCTACACCTGGAGCTGTTGGTGCTATGATGCAGACTGTTTCTAATGAGAAAGATATTACAATTGTAGGTGTTGATATTGGAGGAGCTACTACTGATGTTTTTTCAGTATTTGAACTTGAAAATGAAGAAGGAGAATATGAAAAGAAATTTCATAGAACAGTTTCTGCAAACCTGGGCATGAGTTATAGTATATCCAATGTTTTTGCTGAATCAGGTATGGAAAATGTCATGAGATGGGTTCCAATTAATATGGAAGAAAAAGAGTTGAGAAATATTGTAAAAAATAAAATGATTAGACCCACAACTCTACCAAAAACATTAAAAAGTTTAATTTTTGAACAGGGAATTGCAAGAGAAGCATTGAGATTGGCTTTTGAACATCATAAAACTCTTGCAGTAGGACTTAAAGGAGTACAGCAGCAAAGAACAATATCTGATGTTTTTGATCAAAAAGAATCAGGGCAGAGTCTTGTTGATTTAATGAAACTTGATATGATTATTGGGAGTGGTGGAGTTCTATCACATGCTCCAAGAAGAAATCAATCTGCATATATGATGATCGATGCTTTCTTACCAGAGGGAATAACAACTCTTACTGTTGACAGTATTTTCATGATGCCTCAACTGGGTGTTTTATCACAGGTGCATAAAAAAGCAGCTACGGAAGTATTTGAAAGAGATTGTTTGATTTATTTAGGTACCTGTATTGCTCCAAGAGGAAATGAAAAATCATACGGTAGAAAAGCTATGGAAATTGAAATTGAACATCCAAGAGATAAAGAAGAATTATTAGATAAAGCTACTGAAAATTCCCCTTATTTCCATATATCCGAGAACATGACAGGTAAGATTATAAAACATACAGTTAATTATGGTGAAATTTTTAGAGTCCCACTCAAGAGAGAAGAAACAGCTACTATTAGGGTTAAACCAACAAAGAAATTTGATCTGGGAGATGGATATGGTAAGAAAATGGAATTCAAAGTAAAAGGTGGTACCACAGGATTAATTTTTGATGCAAGAGGAAGAGCGCCTTTTAATTTACCTGAAGACAAGGAAACCAGATTGAAAAAATTAATTGAATGGGCTAAGGCAATGAATGCCTATCCATTAGATAGATTAAATGAAAATAAATAAAAGAGGAGGTTATCGTGGCACAAGCATTTACTCCGGGATTGAAAGTAACTAAAGAAACAATAGTTAAAAAGAGAAGGATTCTTCCATTAAAGGGAGATGTTCTTGTAGAAAAGGGTGACAGAGTTAAGTATGATCAGGTTATTGCGAAAACTGAACTACCCGGTAATATAAAACCCCTGAATGTTGCAAATAAATTGGGAATTGCACCTGAAGAAGTTAAACATGTAATGAATAAGGGGGAAGGCGATAAAATAAAAAAAGGTGAAGAGATTGCTTTATATAAATCATTTTTTGGATTATTCAAAAATGTGGTTAAATCACCAATTGATGGAACTATAGACAATATATCCGATGTAACAGGGCAGGTTTTGCTTAGAGAACCACCTATTCCTATAGAAGTTAAAGCTTATGTTGATGGCAAAATTATAGAAGTTGTAGAAGAAGAAGGTGCTGTTATAGAATCAGTTGGAACATTTATACAGGGTATTTTTGGACTATCCGGAGAAAGGAATGGAGAGATTATTATAGTGACAGATTCTCCAGAGGATGAGCTTACAGCTGATTTGATAAAACAAGAACACAAAGGAAAAATATTAATTGGTGGCTCTATAGTTAAAATGAAAGCTATAAAAAAAGCACAAAAAGTTGGAGTAAACGGTATAGTTGTAGGTGGAATTGATGATCAGGATGTAAAAGATCTTCTTGGAAAAGATATTGGTGTAGCAATTACCGGTCATGAAGAAATAGGTTTTACTCTAATGGTAACCGAAGGTTTCGGTCAGATGCGTATGGCTCAGCAGACATTTGACTTATTTAAAGAGAATGAAGGCCAGTGGGCCTCAATAAATGGTGCAACACAAATTAGAGCTGGTGTTATGAGACCTGAAGTTATTATACCGAAAGATAAAGATAGTTCTGAAGTTGATAAAAAAAGTATTAGTTCTCAGGGCCTTGAGATAGGTGATCCAATAAGAATTATTAGAGAACCTAATTTTGGATCAATTGGTTCTATAGAAAAAATGATTCCGGAATTAACAGAACTTGAATCGGGATCAAAAACAAGAGTTTTTGAAGTAAAATTAGAAAATGGAGAAAAAACTATTGTTCCAAGAGCTAATGTTGAAAAAATAGAAACCTGATGAAAAATACAGATAAAGAAGATTTTGAAATATTAAAAAAATTGTTAAAAAATTCTTACAGCCCCTATTCCAATTTTAGAGTAGGGGCTGTTTTATATACTGTAAAAAATAAAAAATTCAAGGGTGTTAATATTGAAAATTCATCTTTTAGCCTTACTATCTGTGCTGAGAGAGCAGCATTATTTAATGCAATTACAAATGGTTATAGAACTTTTAAAAAACTACTTTTAATAAATGATACTAAAAATATTATTGTTCCCTGTGGGAGTTGCCTCCAGGTTTTATCGGAATTTTGTGATAAGGAATTTCCTATATTTTCTTATAATATAGATGGTGATTATAATCGATATCTTCTGAAAGATTTATTGCCAAATTCTTTTAATTTTAATAAAAAAAATTAAATTTATAATCTATTCAAAGAAGTTATTATTCAGTAATAAAAACTTTAAAACTAAATCCTTTATGCTATAATATTGTAAGTTTTTAGGAGGTGTTTAATATGGCAGAAATTAAGGATAAAGATAAGATAATTCAAAATATGGGAGATAATGGAGATTTTGATAATGTTAGCAATAAAATAGTTAAACCTGATGAGATATTACCCACAAAACTTTTTATTTTACCCCTAAAATCAAGACCAATTTTCCCTGGAATTGTAGCTCCTATAACAATTAGTGATGATGTAATGCAGGATATGGTTGATGAAATAATGGATAGAGATCATATTATTGGTTTTGTCTTTTTGAAAAATGAAATTGATGATTATGATGAAATTACCAAAGAAGACTTGTATGAAGTTGGAACTGTTGCAAAAATATTTAAAAAAGTTAGCTTGCCTGAAGGACAGTATAATATATTAGTTAATACAATAAAAAGGTTTGAGATTAAAAAAATTATCTCCATGGATCCATATATAACTGCTGCAGTAAGTTACAAGGATGATATACTTGAGAAAAAAGATGATGAACTGAAGGCTTTAACAAAAAATGTTTATGCTGATTTAAAATATATAATAGAAAACAATCCTTTAATGAGCAAGGAAATGAAATTGAGTCTTTTTAATATTGATGAAGATCCGGGTACATTATCTGACCTTGTTGTGAGTATATTGAATGTTGATCCAGAAAAACAGCAGGGATTACTTGAAATTTATGATGTAAAAAAGAGATTAAATAAGCTGCTTGTATTATTAAATCAGGAAAAAGAGATGCTTAAAATGCAGAATAAAATTAGAAAGGAAATTGAAGAAAAAGTTTCAAAAAGGCAACGTGAATATTTTTTAAAAGAACAGCTTAAATTAATTAAAAAAGAGCTGGGGCTTGAGAAGGATGAAAAAACTCAGGATGTTGAGGAATTTAAAAAACGTTTTGAAAATATAAGAGATTCTCTTAATGAAGAAGCAGAAGAAACTATTGAGGAAGAAATAGAAAAGCTTTCACTTCTTGAAACCAGGGCTCCTGAATATAGTGTTGTGAGAAACTATCTCGAGTCTTTATTGGGTTTGCCATGGAAGGAAAGAACTGAAGATAATATAAATATTGATAAAGCGCAGAAAATCCTTGATGAAGATCATTATGGACTTGAAGATGTAAAAGAAAGAATTCTGGAGTTTCTTGCAGTTAAAAAAATGAAAACAGATTCAAAAGGGTCAATAATTTTGCTCGTGGGGCCTCCAGGAGTGGGTAAAACTTCTGTTGGAAGATCTCTTGCAAGGGCAATGAACCGAAAATTTTATAGATTTTCTCTCGGTGGAATGAAAGATGAGTCAGAAATTAAAGGACATAGAAGAACTTATGTTGGTGCCATGCCCGGGAAAATCATGCAGGCATTAAAAACTGTAAAGAGTAAAAATCCTGTTATTATGCTGGATGAACTGGACAAGCTTGCTGTTTCCTATCAGGGAGACCCATCAGCTGCATTGCTTGAGGTTCTTGATCCAGAACAAAATTCTTCTTTTAGAGATCATTATCTTGATGTACCATTTGATCTTTCTGAAGTTTTATTTGTTTGTACAGCTAATAAACTTG
>Ga0209925_1001807_pt1 | contig 10648 bp, 10 predicted proteins | sample SalPonR2_A_D1_MG_FD_185702 | JGI IMG/M metagenome (GOLD analysis project Ga0209925, IMG submission 185702) | Salt pond soil microbial communities from South San Francisco under conditions of wetland restoration - Salt Pond MetaG R2_A_D1_MG... ...
TTGCTCCGTCCAGGTGACGCCCGCGTCGGTGGAGGTATAGATGTAGCCCGGATTGACCACGGCGGCAAGGTTCTGTGCATGATGGGATGGCTAGTGCGTGAGATCGAGCGTCGCAGGGTGACCCTGGACGAGACATGCACACACGATGGGACCGTCATCGAAGATAGGGGCACGGTGCACCTTGTGCAAAGTCCTCCATCCAAGCACGTACCATGCCATCAGATGAGGACGCGATTCCGTTCCACTGACGGGAACCAGCGGCGGTTTGCTCCGTCCAGGTGACGCCCGCGTCGGTCGATTTATAGATGGAGCCATTATATACCACGGCGGCAAGTTTCTGTACATGAGGGGATGGGCAGTTGACAAGGATGCGTCAGATCGAGCATCGCATGGCGACCTTAGATGAGACATGCACGCACGATGAGATCATCATCCAAGAGAGGGGCATGGTGCACCTTGTGAAATGGCCGGCATCCACACACGTACCGTGCCATCGGACGAGGACGCGATCGACCTCCAGTCACGTGAACCAGCAGCGGTCTGCTCCGTCCAGGTGTTGGTCGGAGCTGCCGTGGGCTGCATCGTCGGCGCCATGGTCGGAGCCGCCGTGGGCTGCATTGTAGGCTGCATCGTTGGCGCCATGGTCGGAGCCGCCGTGGGCTGCATCGTCGGCGCCATGGTTGGAGCCGTCGTGGGCTGCATTGTAGGCTGCATCGTTGGCGCCATGGTCGGAGCCGCCGTGGGCTGCATTGTAGGCTGCATCGTTGGCGCCATGGTCGGAGCCGTCGTGGGCTGCATCGTCGGCGCCATGGTTGGAGCCGTCGTGGGCTGCATTGTGGGCTGCATCGTTGGCGCCATGGTCGGAGCCGCCGTGGGCTGCATCGTGGGTGGGAGTGTCTTGGGCACGACCACCTCATACACACTGGAATCAGGATCGAAGATGAAGGGCGTGCACACCGCGACGCAGCAAAAGCACTGGCGGGTTACGGTATTCCAGCTGAATAAGAAAGGCGTCTCCTGTCCCGCATTCAGAGAGCAATATTCATAACAAGCATCGGGGGTATCGATGGATTGGAGTTGTCGGTTCTGAAGATGGCTTGGAGCGGTCTTGTCCTGATGCATGTCGATGGGAGAGGGCACCGAGAGACGGCGGTCTTGGAAGGGGGCTAGTCGCCCTCCTTGAGAGAATCGCTGTCCCGCACCAAGCACTATAAATGGCTGCGCGGGATTGGTTGTGGGAACTGGCGTCGGCGCGCAAGTTGCAGCGTTCTTAGAGCTCGAGTAACGCACGTTTACCGTTGCGGACTTTGCCAGTGGCGTGATGCACGAGGCCCCTGTGCCATTTACTGCATAGGCGAAAGCATTTAACCGTAATGACTCAGGGGCGCAGTCATCAGCCTTCACCTTGACGCGGAAGCGGCGTTTCCCACCCTTACGCTTGGAGAATGCAATGTTGAGCCAGTAGATCACAGTCGTTCCATCCGCATTTTTAACGATTTCTGGAGAGGTAAAAGGTTTCGGGGAAGGGCGCATCGCTATTCGCTCTACGGATAAGCCGTTTGGGAGATTAACTTGGAACTCCAGGTTGTCGACGGGGTCTTTGCTGGTCAAGGTAATGGTTAGCCTGGCCTGGCCCTTGCCTGCAAGGATCCCGTGTTTAGCGTTCGGCCTAGCCTTGGCCTTTAGGAAGAGGCCTGGACAATCTTGAGAGACGGTGGTGAGAATGCTTGCTAAGCCCAGAAGGGCGACAAGGAGGATATCAAAGAGATAAGCCATCATTTAATTGGTGGAACTGCGGTTGTATTGGCTAGTGTAGGTTGATTTTGAAGTGTGCGACGGCTTGACCTATAAATGGGCAAGATGATTCGAAAGATTACACAGATAATGAGTTATACAGCTATAAGCATTGTCACATTGGTCTTGGTAGTTCCTACGTAGGACAGAGACATCACAAGAAAGCCTATGACGCTCGATTGCATTTAAGTGCATGCTGCTCTGGTCAGGAAGAATTTAGCAGTGCATCGTTGCCAAGAGACTACGAGCCATTATTAACGACCGCAGGGCACACCTCGACAGGCAATGTGAAAAGCAAGAATAAGATTAATGCGTCGAGAGCCCAGAATCATTTCAATTGGATAATTCCCGACTCTCAGGAGAAGCGATGTAGAGCATTACTTCTGTGTGTGGCTTTACAACGATATGTGTTTCTGTCTTCCTCGATTCCGTTGACATGCACGGATGCAGGTCAGAATGTCAGCAGCGCGTCACGCCAGGACGATGAGGGGCCATTACTTTGGATCTCATGTTCGTTCCTCAACAGAGAGTATGAAGTGGAAGAGCAAACCGAGTGCATGACAGGACCTCCGACTTATTAATTTTTTGGACGTCCAGTGCGGAAGCACACAAACGTCTATTTTGAGTTTGCTCCGATCCTCGGAGGAGAGTGAGCTAAGGTAGGTCTAATGTGTGGCTTAAAGATGACAAGTATGTCTCTTTTGCCCGATTTCGTCGTTATCCACGGGATTCAAGTCAGGATATTGTCAGTAGTGAGGCATGAAAACGAGGCACCCTTGCCAATGTGCTCCTGAGCATCCTTTAAAAAAGATGATGGAAAGCAATGGGCTTCGTGGCGTCGCGGAAGCCCATAAACATAATTTCCGGTCCTCGGAGGCACGTGGCACGTGTTCGTTTTAAGAAGGAACGCCAGTGCACATCATGTGCTCTTCATCGAGTGCTTTAGTGAAGTGCTTTTCAAGTACATGAATATCAAGGACCGTATACTGCAAATTCGGTTTGAGATATTGCTTGATGAGCGTCCGAGTCGGAGGCCCGCAAACATGAGTACTGAACAAGCTCCGATCCTCGGAGAAGAGGTCGTGCACATGGTCGTTCCATGAAGCAACGCCATTGCGTATAGTGTACGCTTCGCCACGAACTTTTCGTCAGGTGACAGCTCGAGCACAGGGAGATTACTTGGAGTCCATTACACTTTGTAAATCCAAACGAATATTCCGATTTAATCCACCACAGTACCATTCACGTACGAACGCAGCTTTTACTCCACTTGACAGGCGAAAAACGGCAATCGCCGTCCTATTCGTTAACAGTCCCGGCATGCTAGCTTTTCAAATGTCATCAACAACGCGAACAACTACGTGACCGTCAGTGGTTGGGGCGTCTTACTGAAGCGGCCGGGGCTAAGTGCCTACCTGTCTGCGCTGTGCGTATACAATTGAAATGGAAGGAGCAGACATGAATTGAATGAAGGTAAGTATACGATGACCTCGTGTGGGGTGTTTATCATTCCTTACAAAGGGCGCAAAGACATCTTCGGCTTAAGCCATCATATCCCGATAAAATTGCCCTCACTGATTATGCTGCTTTCGTCTATTAAGAAAGATCCAGTACACTAAAACAGCTCTTCCATATCATAAGAATAGACCGTGGTCAGGTCTTATAGCGCTTGCTTGACACGATGCCTGTGAGTGTCAAGCGAACCATAGCATTGCATAGGCTTTCAAGTAAGTTTGGTAATCGTGAGAGAGAATTCTTTCCGTGCATCTTTTACATACCGGGAGTCTTATAAAACCAAAATCGGACTGCAACTGCCGTACTACTGACCTTTGAGGATGTGAAACTGGAACAGCCGCAGCAAAGCGGCTGGTAGCCCTCTACTTCGGCATCTAGTCCTTTCAGCAATACGTAATGTGAATCATGACGAAAGAATAAGTATGGCTGATTGAAGAGTAGATAACGGAGAAGAAGAAGGGATGAGTAACAGAGAGAGGGCGGACAAAGGGGGGAGGAAGTGGGAGGGGAGGGAGGTAACTCGTAAGCCACACCTGAGCTGCTCATCCATTGTAAGACTTGTTCTTACATCACTCAATGATTTTTTGTGGAGGAAAGGCTTCCCCAAGAAGAAAGATACGCGCCAAAAGAACGAAGGGAAATAACAAGGAGGAGGTGTTAAGAAGGGAAAAACCCAAAAAAAACGAAAAAGAGAAAATGATGACAAGGACGTGTCTTACCATACCTGTTGTTCGAGGACGACCTAATTCGTCGCCTTTCTCTGGAGTGTGATGAATCTTAACGGCTTCAATTCGTGTTTTCTGCTCCGTTCATATTCTTGATGTACTATTGACCCTGACCCCAACATGTTTACCCTGTGGATTCAAAATACACTCACGTTTATATTACCGTCACCCTTCTACCACCACGCACACTTCTAGTCAAGCTTATACTGTCCTCAAAGGAAAAGGAAAAGGCAGTAGAAGGAGGTGGTGAGGTGTGGTGAGTTCTGCTGGGAGAAATGATGGAAGGAGGGAGGGAGAGAAGGATAATGAAAGTAAGGGAGGATGGGATAGAGGGCAGATGGAGCGAGGCAGGGAGGAGAGGTGGATGGATGAAAGAGAGGGTGAAAGAGAGGGAGGGAGGCGGGGAGAGAGACGGTTGCAAGAAAATATTTGCCGCACGCGGATCAAATGTCACGGCAGAGTCACGATCGAGAAACATCCAAAGACCTGACTGCCAGAGCCCTTCCTCCCTCTCTCTCCCCCTCCCTCCCTCCTTTTCTATCCTCCAAACACTTGGGCTCAATACTTGGCTTTTCCCTCTCCGTCTATCTCTTGATCACACCTTCTTGTTGGTAGACGCTGCCTTTGAGTGCTGGTCCTTGCCCAGAGACGTGATGGTAGGAGGGAAGGTATCGGTACAAGGGGACCAGGGAGTGACGACGTCCGTCACCACGCCAATGCTAACCCTAATCCTAACCTTACAGCCTAAAAGGTGCATTAATCATTTTGAGGGAGGAGGTGTGGAAAGCAACCGTTTTAACTCTCCGGGAGTAGGTTTTATTACATGCTCGTCTGTTCTTTCGATGTAGGGATCGAGGCAAGCAAGGTGTAAAGCCCTTCCTACACACCGCTCCATGTGCTGGCCATGTCCTCCAGTCGAACATAGTCTGCAGGACGATATGAAAAGCGTTCATTGCTTTCCGAGGACAACGACCAGTTATGATTCTAACGCCCGCTCAGCAAGGCGCCGATCCTACCAAAGCTGATATTCTGCGTCACGATAAAAATCGTTCTCGGCGAGGCCAAGCATGTCAGCAGCGGCCGATCCAAGATCCATCATCATTTTATCAGGTTCCTCTAAATCTTTGGACCGCGTATGGGCAACATGTGTGTTCGGCTGGGTGGAGGCGACGAGTAAATCTGGCCCGTACCTCTCTAGCGCCTTTTCCTTTAGCCGCTGCGAGTCCGACACTAGATACGATACGACCTTGGTCGTTTCCGAGGTCCTCTTAAGGCGCTCGATTGTACGGGTGCAGTCGAAATTTTGCATATAATCTTTGAATAGGACATCATCGGCATGAGAAGCGGTATGCTCGATCCCGGACGTGGATCTGAATGCCGATGCGTAGGATATTCTCAGGCTTGGAAGACGGAGCCTGCCCTTCAGTCATGCTGTCATTCGCGCGGTGTGGAGGGTGCAAACGGCCATTTGCCAGTTGCCATCCCGGGGCGCTCTGCGTAACTTGGTCGAGGGCAAGTAAATCCTAAAAGCATTGGATGGGAGAATGGACACACTCATTACTCAAATTTTTTGTGTCCTATTACGAGTTGTCAAGGAAGTGAGAAAGGGAAGAAAAAAAGAGAGCAAGAGTGAGAGAAACGTGAATAAGAAGGAAGGAACTCAAAGTTATAAATGAAACATTATCAAATAAATCATTCAATGCTTTCGACTGGCCGCTTTTGTCCAACTCCTTTGTCCCCTCCCTTCTCGTCTCCTCTCACCTCTCCTTCCTCTTCAAGTACCGGACTTTGAAGTGATGTCAGTGTTGAAGGAACGCACATCTTGTCTCGCGTCCCCTGACTCCTTGCGTCCGACTGAGCAACGAGAATACTTACTGCAGAGGACAGACTGACCATTCCTTTGACGCATGAGATACTTCTAGGAAAAATGGCGGGAAGCGATGAGACAAGGGAAGAGAGAGTTGATCAACAAAGGTTTTGAGGGACAAGCGAGAGGGAGGGAAAGAAAAGAAAGGGGGGGGGATCACTAGTACCTTTTATAGACCTGTCCTTCCATGTCTTCAACCCCACGGGCCAGCACTTCTTGAGTCTGACGAGGGAGGGCTAAAGAAAGAAAGGAAACGAGGAAAAAGTAAGCAGAATCTGTGGAGGAAAGCAGAACACACGGATGCGAAACAAACTCAATTCTGATAGGGAGAGGGGGGGAGGCACGAGGAAATAAAGGAAGGGTTTTCGAGGGTAATAGAATACAGGGTTCACAGATGTAATATGCACCTGGGCCTCAATAGATGCATACATTCGATGCATATCTCCTCGTTTTTGTGTTTCATCAATCCAAGAGTGGAATAAGCTACGCTGACGAGGTAACCAAAGGCTGAGTGAAAGCTTCTCAATGTCGGAAAGCCCTGCGCTTCTGTTGTTGCACCCTCCTTGCTTTTCTCATTCCTTCCTCAGCCATTCCAGAGCCTTGCGTTGCTTCTCCAACGTCTTCCTCTCCTTATGTTGGCGCCAGTCCCTGTCTGCAGAGATACAAATCCTAAGCGGTTGAGCTGATCCGCGAGACGCAGGACGGCGAGGGCAGAGGCCAGACGCCAGGAACCTGTCGAGCTCGCGTCCCGACCACAAACCCCTTTCCTCCGCCATTGGCCAGCTTCCTCGTCAAATCCCTTTCTCTCACCATCTTTACCCTTGAGCGCCCTTCCGCTCCCTTGTGTATTAAAACGCCTTCCTGCGCTTAGACTTCCTGCACGCGAGCTCTTCAGTTTCCCCCTTTCCTTCCTTTTTATCTCCCTTGATGCCTCTCATCCCACGCCCCTCCCTCTCTCATCTATCCTCACCTCTCCCGGTCGCCTCCTTCTTCCTTTTGGCGTCCTCCCGGTTGCCCGGCAGAGTGGAGGGATCGAAGTAGTGCCTGAGCATGCGCACGTCTCGCTCGCAGGGGGGAGGAAGGCGGGGCTGGAGAAGGAACAGGTGAGTGGCAAGGGAAGGGAGCCGTGCCGGCAGAGAAAGACAACGGTCGCCTCTTGATTCATAAAACGTGATTTTCCCCCTTCTCTCTCCCGCTTTCCTCTCTGTTTCCCTCTCCGTCTCCATGCTCAGGCCATCGACCTCCCACTCCCTCTTTCCCCCCCTCCCTCTTTCCCCCCCTCCCCCCCTCTCTCCTTCCCACCCTCTCACCTGTGTCGACACCGCGTGCTCGTGTTCAACACGACAGGTGGCCTTGTTTTCTTCCTGTGCGGCAAATGAAAATCGCAGAAAGGGCTGTAAGTCGAGAGGAGGGAGGAGACAAGCAGGAATCATCTCGCTTTCTCGCTTATGGTAGGACCACGACAAGAAGGAGACAAAGGAGCAGAACAGAAGATCAGAATCGACGGACCTAACCAACAGCGCAGACAATCCACAGACCTGGTAGCCAATAGGCACCTCCCACTGCCTCGCTTGAGAAACCACGTTGTAGTAAAAAGCACGCCCTGTTCCCTCCTCGCACAGCTTCACCCACGTCTGGTCCAAAGAGGGCTCGGGGGCGGGGAGCGGAGGGAAAGGCGGGGAATCCGCGTCAGGGAGCGGGAGGGGAACCTGAGGGTGGAAGTGGGAGGGGAGGAAGGGGAGGGCAGCCCGGTTGGATAAAAGGGGGCATGCGAGGGATCAGGCGGCGGAGCCCCCGCAAGACTTGCTCTGGCCCCGGGCTCTTGCCAGCGGCGCTTGCTGCTCGTTCGTTCGATCATTCTCGCCCCATATTCGTTGCTATCGCTACTGGCGTCATTCACAATGCCCCCGTTATGCTCTCTCCCTTCTTCTCCTCTCCCCCCTACCCCCCTCCCCGGTACCACTCCTCTCCATCACCTTTTCCAGGGCTGCGTGCAGCTTCCTCAGCTCAGGCGGTAGATGTGGGCCGCAGAGCGTGGTCGCGTGTCCCCGCCATCCCAGGGAGGGGTCCCAGGAAGGAGGAAGGGAGGGAGGGAGGGAGGGAGAGTGGAACGGAGGGAGAGAGGGGGGAGGCTTCCAAGAGCATGCACCCGTCCGCTCGTGATAGTAGTACGTCGCCCCCGTAGAGGGATCTATGGCGGTCGCCCAGTGTGGAGGGAGCTGAGTGAAGGAAGGGGGCTGCGAAAAGAAAGGCGCCCCCCCCGGGGGGCTGGCAGAGGCATCAAGGCCCTCAGTCTTGGCATGACCCTGATTAAACCTTGCGTGCGCAGGCCATGCCGGTACCTCACCAACGTCCCCTCGTGGTGCCGCTCCAGGTGTTCCAGGGGATCCGTCCTGAGGCAACCCTGTCTGTCTGTCCTCTCTCACCAACTCCGCTCCGGATAAAACGTGCGCGGCCATCACCCTGTTCCTGACAGTCGTTCTCGCATTCGCGCTCTCGTCTCTAACACCATGTTGGTCCTGAACGGTTGAATCTTCACTCACTTTCGCTGCACTATCCCTTCCATGGGAGCTTTGGACTGTGTCTTGATCTGTCTCCGCCGGCTCACCCTCTTCGCGTGAATCCTCTCTCTTGTCCCCAATACGTCCTGTGGTAGCACTTGCCCTTTTATGGCCCCTTCCAGGAGAAAACGCTTCTGGTGATTGGACGAACCCTTGCATCGCCTTCGTTGCCCTGTATGGCGTGCGTACACGTTATTGTCTTCCATTTGAAAATCATACGAGAGGTGAAATGAACGCAATGTTGCATACAACTGCCTCACGCATTAGTTTCCTCGTCCCTCAGAGGCGGGCTTTGGCTTTGGCATAAAAACGGCGACTGGGACATCGACACCCCGTCCGATTCGAGCATCACGAAATCCATCTCATTTTCTATCCATGCAAGACGTAAGGGGCCATCTGTTTCGGTCTTAATTGCTTTGCGAGCCTTACCATCGCCTCACGAACGTGGGAGATGGGACCGCCTCGAATGCGTCGGCATCATCGTGTACGCTCCTCCACGTCCTCTTTTGCTTGTGTTCTAGGCATCCTTGCCGCAATTGTGCCCACATATGACCATTATGTCGATCAATGTCCTGCTTTACTCGCGCGCGATAGTCTGCAGCCTCTGTCAGGTGGCAATGGGCTGTGCTGGAGCATGCAATAGTGCGTTTCAACCTCCCCCCCTTCGCTCCTTCCCGACACGACGTGAACGCACAGGAACAAATGAAGAAAGGGGCTCATCCCATCCATGGGCGAGATGCTCGAGGGGCCTCGGAATCTCAAAGTCGAAGCGCTCAGGATGAAGAGGACAACGCGGCCTCATCCTCGAGCTTGCGGGCTTCCTCCTCTCGCACAGAGTTCCACGAGGACGAGTCCCTCATTCGCTCCTCCCGCCAACGGTCCACGGTCTCCTCCTCTTCTTCCTCAAAGGATAGTGACAGCGACGACAGGTATGATAGCAGCAGCTTGGAAAGTGAAGGTCGGGCCCCGCGCAAGGAGAAGGAGACGTCAGGGCGACCGCTGTCTGAAAATAGTGCTCGCAGCCCGGGCCAGGGGAGCCCGTGTCTCTCCACAGCGCAAGAAGGTGGAGGCAAAAGAGGGAGTGGTGAGGAGGCAAAACAGGGTGTGCGAAGCCTGCAAGGGCGCGAGGGGAAGGGAAGGGATGTGATGCAGGAGGAGGTGTCCAGCAGGGATGAGGGGGAGAGGACGAGCGGGAAGAGCGAGGAGAGGGCACGGACCCTAGCAGCAGCCGCGGTGCCCGCCTCTAGCCGCGCTATTGAGGAAGCGGTGCAATGGGAGCATCGAAAGGTGCTGCAGGAGCGGCAGAAGGTACTTGGAGTGCGAAGTGCCCCTAAAGACGGATATTTCTCTCCCTCCCTCCCTCTCCCGATATCCTCCCCTTCCCTCTTCCCTTCCTCACTTCCTCCCTTCCTTTTTACCTTCCAGGAGCTCCTCTACTACGAGCGCTTGTTGACGGAGCAGCAACAGTTGTTGAAAGCGATGAGCGCGCCCCTCTTCTCCCCGCCTTCGCCCTCAACCTCCCCTCTGTCTGCTCCTGGACCGCCGCGTCGCCCCACCCCACCACAAGGAGAGAGACCACCAGCAGCCGATAAACAACCGTCGCACGGGTCAATATCACCGTCGCAGGAGATAAAGGCCATGTACCCACAAGAAAGATATGTGCGACAAGACCAAAAGCAATCGAAAAAGCAGAAGCAGGAGCAACAAGAACTTGAGCAAGAAGGGCAGGAGCAGGAAGATGAGAAGCAGCCCAAAACGACAATATCGCCGCAGCAACGCTACATGCTACAAGAAAGAAAGCAGCAACCAAAAAAGAAGCAACAAAAAAAAAAGCAGCAGCAACGGCAACACGAACAGGAGCAGGACGAGCAGGAGCGACTGTCACGGAAGCAGCCGAAGCAGGCAGAGCAGGCAGAGAAGAACAAGAAGGAGAGGCAAGACGCAAAAGGGACGGGACAAGAGCTGGGCAAGTACCAGGCTCTGCGGAAAGATCTCAAGAGGGAGATCACCGCCTGCAACCAAGAGCTCCACTTGTTGAAGCTGGTCTCTGGCGCCCGCACCGAGGAGCACGTGGCTTCTGGGCGTGAGAGGGCCGCCCTCCTCCGTCGGCGCCTGCACAAGGTCCAGGAGCAACTCGTCTCCTTGTCGACGGTGCCCACGTCACAGGGGCGAGAAGAGGAGTCGAA
>Ga0209925_1001811_pt1 | contig 10635 bp, 16 predicted proteins | sample SalPonR2_A_D1_MG_FD_185702 | JGI IMG/M metagenome (GOLD analysis project Ga0209925, IMG submission 185702) | Salt pond soil microbial communities from South San Francisco under conditions of wetland restoration - Salt Pond MetaG R2_A_D1_MG... ...
GCTGATCACCCGGGAATGGAAGATCGAACGCTTTGGCCCCGACACGCCGATGGAGCGTTACCTGCTGGGCGCGGCGCTGATGGGCTTTGGCTCGATGCTGGCGGGGGGCTGCGCCGTGGGCGCGGGCATGTCGGGCGGCGCGATCTTTGCGCTGACGGCCTGGGTTGCGGTCGGGTGCATGTGGATGGGTGCGATGGCGACGCATCTCATGCTGAACCGAAACGCGGCGCTGGTGCCGACGACCTGACCATATCGGGCGGTGCCGCATGGTGCCTTTCATCCTGCGGCGACACCCAAACCCACAACGCGCCGCCCTGTCGCGTCAACCCGCCCTACACATGGCCGCAAAACCGGTTTATCACGCGCTCAAACGACTCAGGCAGTTCGAGGACAGACCGATGCACGATATTCGCGCGATCCGTGAAAACCCCGCAGCTTTTGACGCGGCGATGGCGCGCCGGGGGGTGGAGCATGCCTCGGCGCCGGTGCTGGCGCTCGATGAGGCGCGCCGGTCCAAGATCCTTGCGGCCGAGACCGCGCAGGCCGATCAGAACCGCGCCTCCAAGGAGGTCGGCGCCGCCAAGGCGCGCGGCGATGAGGCCGAGTTTGCCCGGCTGCGGGTGCTGGTCGGTGAGAAGAAGGCCGAGGTGGCGGCGATGCAGGCCGAGGCCAAGGATCTCGACGCGCAATTGACCGAGATGCTGATGGGGATGCCCAACCTGCCGCATGAGGACGTGCCCGATGGCGCGGACGAGGCCGACAATGTCGAGCTGCGCCGCTGGGGCACGCCGCCGGTGCTCGATTTCGAGGCGCGCGAGCATTACGAGATCGAGGGCGTCAAGCCGGGTATGGATTTCGAGAGCGCCGCCAAGCTGTCGGGCAGCCGCTTTGTCGTGCTGTCCGGCGCTGTGGCACGGGTTCACCGCGCCCTCGCGCAGTTCATGATCGATGTGCATGTCGAGGAGAATGGCCTGACCGAGACATGGACGCCCGTGCTGGTGCGCGACGAGATGATGCGCGGCACTGGGCAATTGCCGAAATTCGGCGAGGACAGCTATCGCACCACCAATGGCTGGTGGCTGGTGCCGACGGCGGAGGTGACGCTGACCAACCTCGTGCATGGCGAGACGGTGGACGAGACCAGCCTGCCGCGCCGGATGGTGGCGCATACGCAGTGCTTCCGCTCCGAAGCCGGATCGGCGGGGCGCGACACGGCAGGTATGCTGCGTCAGCATCAGTTCGAGAAGGTCGAGATGGTGTCGGTCACTCACCCGGATGCCAGCCACGACGAGCTGGACCGGATGACGAGTTGCGCCGAGGGTATTCTGGAACGGTTGGGCCTGCCCTATCGCACCGTGGTGCTGTGCACCGGCGACATGGGGTTCGGCGCGCGGCGCACCCATGATATCGAGGTCTGGCTGCCCGGACAGGACATGTATCGCGAGATTTCCTCGGTTTCGGTCTGTGGCGATTTCCAGGCGCGGCGGATGACCGCGCGGTTCAAGCCCGCAGGCGGCGGCAAGCCGGAATTCGTGCATACGCTGAACGGATCGGGGCTGGCCGTGGGGCGCGCGCTGATCGCGGTGCTGGAAAATGGCCAGCAGGCGGACGGGTCCGTGCGCCTGCCCGAGGTGCTGCACCCCTACCTGCGCGGCCGGAGCGTGCTGGGGGCCGATGGCGTGCTGAGCTGACCCGGAAGGGTCAGCCCGGCAAGCTGTGCGCTTACTCCCATTCCATCTGCTCGTAGACGCGCCCTGCGTTCTTGGTGGCCAGTTCCTCGAACGTGTCGAGATGGCGATAGGGGGACTGATCGACGTAATAGGCGTCGGCCAGGTCGCCGCCCGCGTCGATATGCTCGCCGATGCGGGCGCGCAGGTATTCGAGGTAGCCCTTGGTGTAGCGGCGCACCTGATCCATGTTCGTGGGGTGGCCGTGGCCGGGGATCACGTAGGTGGCCCCGAGCGCCTCGAACTCCGTATCCCAGGTCTCCAGCCAGTCGCGGGTGATCGTCTCGGGAAAGATCGGCAGCATGCGTTCGTGAAACGCCATGTCGCCGGAGATCACCAGGCTCTGTTCGGGCAGCCAGATCACGATATCGCCAGGGCTGTGGGCCGGGCCCAGATGGCGCGCTTCGATGCGGTAGTCGCCCATGTCGAGCGTGTAGTCCTCCGAGAAGGTCTCGGTCGGCACCACCACCTCGGTGCCTTCGGCGCGTTCCTTGGTGACGCGGCGGGCGGTCTCCAGATCCGTTCCGCCATATTGCTCGATCTCGTGCAGCGCGTCCTCATGCGCGATGACGGGCACGCCCTGTTCGACCCAGTAGGAATTGCCCAGCATGGCATGGCCCTGTCCGTTCTCGTTGAACACATGGGTGACGGGCTGATCGGTGATCATCTTGATCTCTTCGTGCAGGGCACGGGCCAGGCCATACGAGGCCCCGCCGTTGATCACCACGACGCCCTCGCCGGTGACGATGAAGCTGAGGTTGTTGTTATGGCCCGCGTTTTCATAGGTGGGGGGCGCGGTGGCCCCGATCGCGGACCAGACGCCGGGGATGAATTCCACCGGCTTGGAATAGAGCAGCGAGGCGGGATACTGATCGGCGATATCCTCGCTGGCGAGTGCGGGGGACGCGGCGAACAGGGCGGCGATGAGGAGGCTGCGCATCGGTTCAGACCTCCGCCACGAAGCGGTAGGCGTCGCCGTTGCGTTCCACCCGGCCAAGACCGCCCTCGGGCAGGTGAAAGCCCACCATCGCCATCTTGTCGGTGGCCAGTTGGTCGAGCAGGCGGGTGCGTGTTGCGATACCAAGATCGGCGTCCTGATCCGAGCCGCTGGCCCAGTCGGGGCGGGCAAGGGCCAGATGCCCGTTGACGATGGCATCGCCCACCACCATCACCGACTCCGATCCCTGACGCAGCTCAAACGCCATGTGGCCGGGTGTGTGGCCGGGGGTGTCATGCGCCATGATGCCGGGCAGCACCTCTTGTCCGCCGGTGATGAAGTCCAGCCGGTCCTCGATCGCGGCCAGACGGCGTGCTGCGCCCACGGCAAAGCTGGCGCGCGCGGTGCCGATGCTGTCGACGGTTGCGGGGTCTGTCCAGTAGTCCCATTCGGTCTGTCCGATCATATGGATGGCCTCGGTAAAGACCGGATCGTCGAAATCGTCGAGCACACCCCAGAGGTGATCGGGATGGGCATGGGTGAAGATGACATGGGTGATCTCGTCCGGGGTGACGCCAGTCGCGTCGAGCGCATCGAGCAGATCCCCCGCGCTTGGCATGAAGGCAGGGCCGGAGCCTGCGTCGAACAGCACCGTGTTCGTGCCGTCGCGGTAGAGAGTGAGGTTGCAGGGCGGCTCGATCGTGTCGCCGGTGATGCCGAATTCGGCCAGCACCGGCGCGGCTTTGGCCGGGTCGAGATCGCCCAGCAGGAAATCGCGCGGCAGCACGAGGTGGCCGTCGCTGAGCGTGGTGATCGTGGCCTGCCCGAGCGTCGTTTCGGTCGCGGCGAGGCCTGCGCGCGGCAGTCCGCCGAGTGCGCCTGCGCCGATGGCCCCCATGGCCCCGAGTATCCCGCGTCTGGTGAAGTTCATGGTACCCTCCCTTGAAATTCGAATTTGTGAATATGATGGCTGGATCGGCGCGGAAACACAAGAGCGCGCATGATCGGAGCGCGTGAATGGTCGGTGCCGAAGGGGGCTGTGCCATCTGACATCAATATGGTGGCGCGCGCGGCGTTGATGTGGTGGATTAGGGGGCGCTGCCCCCGTCGCGCATGGGCGCGACTCCCCCGGGATATTTGCAGCAAGATGAAGGACAGGGCATGCGGCTAGATCATCTGGCGGTGGCGGCGGAGAGCCTGGACGAGGGCCGGGCCGTGGTCGAGGCGGCGCTGGGCCTGGCCTTGCAGCCCGGCGGGCGGCACGCGCATTTCGGCACGCATAACCTGTTGATGGGGCTGGAGCACGGCCTCTATCTGGAGGTGATCGCGGTCGATCCCGAGGCGCCTGCGCCGGCGTGGCCGCGCTGGTTTGATCTGGACCGATTCCATGGTGCGCCGCGCCTGTCGAACTGGATCTGTGCCGTCGATGATCTGGAGGCCGCGATTGCGCGTTCCCCGGAGGCGGGCGTGGCGGTCGATCTGGCGCGCGGCGATCTGCGCTGGCGGATGGCGGTGCCGGAGGAGGGCGTGCTGCCCTTCGACAACCGCTTTCCGGCGCTGATCGAGTGGCAGGCGGGCGGGCATCCCTCGGCGCGGCTGGCGGATCTGGGCGCGCGGCTGACGCGGCTGGTGGTGGCGCATCCCGAGGCGCAGGCGTTGCGCGCGGAGTTGAGCGATCTGAGCGATCCGCGCGTGGTATTCGAGCCGGGGGCACCGGGCCTGCGCGCCGAGATCGCCACGCCGCATGGGGTGAGGGTGCTGGAATGATCCTCCGCCGGGCGGAAGCGGGGGATATTCCCGCGATCCTCGACATATGGAACCCGCTTATCCGCGACACCTCTGTGACTTTCACCACGGTGGAAAAGACGGCGCAGGGGCTGGCGGATGACATGGCGGCGCGCGGCGATGCGTTTCTGGTAGCCGAGACGGCGGGCCAAATCCTTGGCTTTGCCACTTATGGCCCGTTTCGCGCCGGACCCGGCTATGCCCATACCGCCGAGCATAGCGTGATCCTTGCGGGCGACGCGCGCGGGCGAGGCGTGGGCCGCGCGCTGATGGCGCGGCTGGAGGATCACGCCCAAGCCCAAGGGATACATGTGCTGATCGCCGGGGTGAGCGGGGAAAACGAGGGGGCCATCGCCTTTCACCGCGCCATAGGCTTCGTTGAGGCGGTGCACCTGCCCGAGGTCGGGCAGAAATTCGGGCGCTGGATGGATCTGGTGATTTTGCACAAGCGGCTGTGACGGTTTGCGCTGACAGCGCGCGCGATTGGCGGTAGGGTCTCGGCCATGTCGATCTGGACCCGCATATCCGAGGCGTTGCAGGCGCTGGCCAAGGGCGAGAGCCTGACCTCGGTCTTTGACCGTTTGCGCAGCCCGCCCGAGCGCAGCGTCGCGTTTACCATCGCGGTGATCGCGCTCTCGGCGAAGATGGCCAAGGCCGACGGCCTTGTGACGCGCGACGAGGTGACGGCGTTTCGCGAGGTGTTCCAGATCGCGCAGGAGGAAGAGGACAATGCGGCGCGGGTGTTCAACCTCGCGCGGCAGGACGTGGCGGGATACGAGGACTATGCGCGCCGCATCGCGCGGATGTTTCAGGAGGCCCCCGATACGCTGCACGATCTGATGGAGGGGCTGTTCCACATCGCGCTGGCGGACGGGATCTATCACCCCAAGGAAGATGCGTTTCTTGCGCGCGTGGCCGAGATTTTCGGGCTGGAGGAGATGCGCTTTCGCCGGTTGCGGTCGCGCTTTGTCGAGGGCGAGCATCCCGATCCGTGGTCGGTGCTGGGAGTGACGGCAGACATGCCGCTGAGTGAGATCCGCAAGGTCTGGCGGCAGATGGTGCGCGATTGCCATCCCGACCGGATGCAGGCGCGCGGCGTGCCGAAAGAGGCGGTGAAGCTGGCCGAAAAGCGGCTCGTGGATATCAACCGCGCCTGGGAAGAGATCAGCGAGGCGCGGGCCGATGCGGATCGCCACCTATAACGTCGAATGGTTCAACGCGCTCTTTGACGATGCCGGGCGGATGCTGGATGACGGGGAGTGGTCGGCGCGCTATGACGTGACGCGGGCCGATCAGCTGGCGGCGCTGCGGGTGGTGTTTTCGGCGCTCGATGCCGATGCGGTGATTGTGATCGAGGCCCCCGATCACAACGGGCGGCGCAGCACCGTGACGGCGCTGGAGACGTTTGGCGACTGGGCCGGGCTGCGGGCGCGGCGGGCGCTGATCGGGTTTGCCAACGATACGCAGCAGGAGATCGCGCTGCTCTATGATCCGGACGTGATGAGCGCCGCGCACGACCCGCAGGGCGGTGATGTGCCGCGCTTTGACGGGCAGTTCCGGATCGACCTCGATATCGACGATCGCGCCGATCGGGTCAGCTTTTCCAAGCCGCCGCTGGAGGTGGCGGTGAGCCTGGCGTCGGGGCGCGCCCTGCGGCTGATCGGCGCGCATCTCAAATCCAAGGCCCCGCACGGGGCGTCGAGCCGCGACGAGGCGATGCGTATCGGTATCGCCAACCGCCGCAAGCAACTGGCGCAGGCGGTCTGGCTGCGACAGCGGGTCGAGGCGCATCTGGCGGCGGGTGACGCGCTGATGGTGCTGGGCGATCTGAATGACGGTCCGGGGCTGGATGAATACGAGCATCTGTTCGGCCGCTCTTCGGTCGAGATCATCGCGGGCGAGGGGAGTGACGCGGCACAATCCCTTTATGATCCGCACGCGCGCGCGGCGCTGACGCAGAGGATCGGGGCGGGGCACAGCACCTCGCGGTTCTACCTGCGCGATCAGAAACGTTATATGCAGGCCCTGCTGGATTATGTCCTGATTTCACCCGATCTGATGGCGCGGCGTCCGGTCTGGCGTATCTGGCATCCGTTCGACGACCCGGACTGCTGGGGCACGCCGCTGATGCGCGATGCGCTGCTGACGGCGTCGGATCATTTTCCGCTGACGCTGGATATCGAGTTGTGATCTTAAAATCGTCACCGGGGGATGTTACATGTCTGGTATGAGATACCGTTATCTGATCCTGGCCCTAGGCCTAGCTCTCTCCGGTCCCGCGCTCGCGCAGGAGACCGAGGAAGAGGGCCGCTCGCTCATGGAAGAGGGGTCGCGTCTGTTCTGGGAGGGTATCCGTCGCGAGATGGGGCCGGCCCTTGAAGAGTTCCAGGACCGCGCGCAGGAGATGGAGCCGGCGTTGCGCCAGTTTGTCGAGGAGATGGGACCGGCGCTGCGTGATCTGATGGATCAGGTGGGCGATCTGAGCGCCTATCATTCGCCCGAGGTTTTGCCTAACGGCGATATTATCATCCGGCGCAAGACCCCGCAGGAATTGCAGGACGCGCCTGCACCGGATGGCGAAATCGAGCTTTAGGGACCGTGTTTGGTTGAGATGCGGGGGCGCTCCAAGACTGGCGGCGCCCCCTTGTGATCTCGTCGCGGCACGTGTCAGTTGCGCGCGGCGCGCAGGCGCTGTTCGATCCCGTCGCGTGACAGCGAAGAGCGGGGTTCGTCGCTGTCGCGCAATTTCTCGACAGCGCGGACGCTGATGTAGGCGAAGGCCGAGACCGCCCCGAGTGTTCCAAGTGCCAGGATTCCGATAAGTTCCATGTCGTCCTCCGTAAGTTGGTTGTGCAGGAGTTACGCTGCGGGGCAGAAACTGGATGAGTCTTTCCGGAAAATTTCCTTTTGTTGCATGCACTTGCATACGGCGGGGCGTGGCGCGGCCCTAGCGGATGATGAGAATGATCGTCATCCAGTAGATCAGTATGCCGATCCAGCCGAATTGCGCCGCGAAAAAGCCCAGTGAAATCAGCAGGAAGAAGACGCCGCTGGTGATCACTACCTGCTGCCGCGAGGAACAGGCGGCCAGCCGTGCCTCGACATCGGACAGGCTGTGGCGCGGCCAGAGGCCCGCGATGATGCAGGCCGCGCAGGTGCGGCAGAGTGACCCGGCCTTGGCCAGAAAATGTTTGAAACGCGCTGGCATGAGAGGGCGTTCATCCCGGTTTTTCGGTATTCGGCGGGATACTAATCTGACCTGCGCAGGCGGGCAAGTCTCGCGGTCAAAAGGCGTGGTCCTGCCCGTCCCATGTCTGGAAACAGCCGGTCGTGGCCATGTCGAGCGCGGCGAAGCGGTCAAGCAGGCCGTCCGCCGCCTGATCCACGGAAATCTCGGCTGCGTCGCCGCCCATGTCGGTGCGGACCCAGCCGGGGTGATAGATCCCGACGGCGATCCCCTCGGGGGTCAGATCGGCGGCGAGGTTGCGCCCGAGATTGAGGGCCGCGGCCTTGGAGGCGCGGTAGATATAGCTGCCGCCGGGCGCGCGGGTGTGGCTGGCCATCTGGCTGGAGATGATGGCGATTTTCGCGCCGGTCGCGGCGCGCAGGTTGGGCAGCAGGCTCTGGATGCCGAGGAACACGCCGGTGACATTGGTGGCGAAGGTCTCGGCCCACATCGTCGCCGGATAGCCGGTATCGAGCGGCTGGCCCTTGTCGGAATAGATGCCCGCGTTGCAGATCAGCAGATCGACGGGACGGTCGGCCAGATGTTCTGCGAGGTTTGCGCAGGACACCGGGTCGGTCACGTCGAGGGCCAGCAGATCATCGACGGGCACACGCGCGGTGCCGGTGACCTGATGGCCCGCGGCGCGGTAGCGGTCTGCCATCGCGTGGCCGATGCCGCGATTGGCACCTGTGATGACGATGTGCATGGTGGTGATCTCCTCGGGGTCAGTTCGACTTGCGGCGCGGCACGAAGGGCAGGGGAGCCACCGGCACGCCGTCTTCGATGAGCTTGCGCGCCTCTTCGGGTTTGGCCTCGCCGTAGATGCTGCGCTCGGGGCTGAGTCCGTCATGCATCTCCCGGGCCTCGCGGGCGAAATTCGCGCCGACGTAATCGGAGTTTTCCTCGACCTTGCGGCGTAGCGCGGCCAGGGCCTGTTCGCGGGGGGCGGTGTCTGTGTCGGTGTCGGGGGTCGTTTCGGGTGTGGTGCGCGCGGCCTGCACGCGCGGGGCCATCATGGCCTTTTCCACCGTCGTGGATCCGCAGACCGCACAGCTGACCATGCCTGCGCCAAGCAGCTTGTCGAAGGCCGCCGCCGATTGAAACCAACTGTCGAAGCGGTGGTCTGCCGCACATTTCAGAGTGAATTGAATCATCTTTCGATCCGCTTGATCATCCACGCATAATTACGCCACCCCGAGGCAAGATCAAGCGCCCCGGCGTGGGTCAGAGCCCCAGCTTGCGGGGCTCGAAGTTGCGGATGATATGCGCCAGTTCGGGTTCGTTCACCTTTCTGGCGGCCTTCTTGCGGCGCATCCATTTGCTGCGGCGTTGTCCGGCCTCGGGGAAGTCGGCGGCCAGCGATTTGACCAGAACGGGGTAGACCATCACGAGGCAGGGCAGGCCGCGATCCGGCTCCATATCCTTGGTGTAGGAATAGAGGCCGAGGGCGAGGTTGTGCGCGGTGCCGTGCACGCCCGCCTCTTCCCAGGCTTCCTGCAGAACCATTTCGGTCGGGGTGCGGCCCGGCATCGGCCAGCCCTTGGGAATGATCCAGCGGCCCGATCCGCGGCTGGTCACCAGCAGGATCTCCGGCTCGCCGTCCCGCATGCGATAGCACAGCCCGCCGAATTGCGTGCGCACCTCGGTCTTTGGTGCCGCCGGAAGGCTGAGCGGCATCTGCTTGATCGTGTGAAGGGTCATCGGCAAATCCGGACCGTTATCGCTGCTCGACCCCCAAGGGGCATGGCCAAATCATAACGCGCGAACGCCGTATCAGGCTAGCGGGAATTTATCTTTTTAATTCTGACTAAAAATATCAGAATTGACATTCCCTACAATAATGGTCAGAATTCAGAGGCCAAGCCAGTCCGGACCCGAGGCCAGCCCGGCGTAACATCAACGAAAGGGAAAAACCGGCATGGCATATCCGATGACTGAACGCGCGAGGGCAGGGGCATGATCCGCGCACAAACCAGAACCGAACCTGACCTGGTGGCCGAGGCCGCCTGTCACGATGCCCGCGCCCTGACCGGCGGGGCCAATACCGCGCTCATCGTGCTGGATGGGCAGGTCTACACGCTGCGCATCACCCGCGCCGGCAAGCTGATCCTGACGAAATGAAGCACGCGCGCACCATCACTCCCGACGCGCCGGTGGCGCAGATGGACGATATGACCGGCCTGCCCGGCCTGGTCATCGCCTGTCTGCGTCACTGGAACAGCGGCGGTGCTGCGGCAGCCCTTGGTCTGTTGCGCGGGCACATGTCCGAGGCCGCCGCGTGCGCCGCCTTCGAGGCGTTGCAGGACGTCACGGCGGTGCTGGGCCCGCATATCCGTCGCCCGCTGCGCTGTCACGCGCCGCAGTGCCATTGCGTCGGGCTGGACGAGGCAGCATTCGCCCGGTTCGTCGAAGAGGCGGCGCTGGGCGAGCGTGAAGAGGCGCTGATGCTGGCCAGCCTGCTGGTCGAGGCGCGCGGTATCATGCCGCTGGCCGATGCGGCCTCACGGCTGGGTCTGGCCCTGCATCGTGCGGTCCTGCGCCAGCGGGTGCAAAGCTTTCCCGACCCGGCGAACAAGATCCGGCATTGAGGTACAGGAGCGACCCGCGATGATGATCTGTCACTGCATGTCCATCACTGATGATGACATTCACCGGGCCCTGGACTGGATGCGGGCCTCGGATCCCGACACGCTGATCACCCCCGGCAAGGTTTACCGCGCGCTGGGCAAGCGCGCCGATTGCGGCGGGTGTCTGCCGCTCTTCGTTGACACAATGCGCAAGGCGGATAGCCTTGGAATACCCATGCAATTGCGCGGGCTTCGCCGCGCGGCCACACAGGGAGACGTACATGAACGGCGACACCAAGGTCATCGACTATCTCAATCAGGCGCTCAGGAGTGAACTGACCGCCGTCAGCCAGTACTGGCTGCATTACCGCCTGCAGGAGGACTGGGGCTATG
>Ga0209925_1001814_pt1 | contig 10627 bp, 8 predicted proteins | sample SalPonR2_A_D1_MG_FD_185702 | JGI IMG/M metagenome (GOLD analysis project Ga0209925, IMG submission 185702) | Salt pond soil microbial communities from South San Francisco under conditions of wetland restoration - Salt Pond MetaG R2_A_D1_MG... ...
AGCTTACCGTTGAGCTTACTGCGGGTACCTGCATGGGGCCAGAGAACCTCTTTCCCCTGCACTACTTCACTGTAAGTGGGAGTTGTATCGACACCGTTCCCATCATCACTGTCTGCGACTGCTGTACTCTCGCTGCCCGAATTACCCGAATTAGATGCGGCAAGGCTGTCTGCCTCTTCCGAGCCGGTGTCCCTATACTCGTTGCCTTCGTTGTTCGAATCTTTCTCATCACCGGCATCAGCCATATAGCTGTCGGAGGATGGAAGTTGGATTATTTGCCCAATTTTGATAAGTGAATCCTTGTCAATATTGTTAAGACTGATCAACTCATCTACAGAAAAGTCATTACGCCGGGCAATATCGTAAAGGGTATCCCCTTTTTCAATAATATAAGTGTTAGGCACTTTTATACGAGTACCCGCTTTTAAGGCCCGCGGGTTTACAATGCCGTTCGTTTGAATCAGAGCTTGGACGGAAACGTTGTATTCGCGGCCGATGCTGTAAAGGGTATCCCCCTTCTCAACCACGACTACCGTGTTATCGGCCCCAACAGCTGCGAGACCGCTCATTATTCCAATTATCCAAATCCACATAAGTTGCTTTATCATCTCGGTCTAATCTTCGGATAAACTGTCCATAAACTCAATACAGTTATTCTAATTTTGGAAGTCTTTTGGCTTCCAAAATTAGAATAACATCAAATTCTTTAAAATAAGATACATACCATATTCAAAACGTGAGCATTCTACACTTGAAAATTTTCAAGTGTAGAATCTCTGAACTCAATACCCCCACGACTTTTATGTTGTGCTTTTTTGTCACTCTTTCTTGTCTTCATTCTTACAGAAATATTGCCATAAATAGACACCTGAGATACAGTACCTAGTATGAAGATTGTTAATTTGAGAAAAATAGAGGAACATATATGCTCATAATAAACATTAAGAAAGGCTTATTTGGGATAATTTTGTTTGGAGTTCTCCTGAGCCTGTCGGCCGAGGGAATCGCTGAAGCACAGAGTAATTTTGATAGTAATTTTAGCAGCCGCCAGCCACAGCTAAATGAGGTGTTGCCGCTGCAGAAGGTAGTTCTGTTTTCTAGTGGTGTGGGGTACTTTGAACATCGCGGGTTTGTAGAAGGAGATACTGCCGTTGATGTCACGTTTGAAACTGAGGAGATGGCGGATATCCTCAAAAGCCTGGTGCTGCAGGATTACGACGGAGGGGCGATCGATTCAGTGCAGTATCAACCGCCCGAGCCCTTAGAACGTAAGTTACGCGATTTTTCATTTAACCTGAATTCCAATACATCCTTTTACGAGCTGTTGCGACAAGCCCGGGGCGAGCAGATTGAAGTGCAGATCGAAAATTCCCAGTTTCACACCGGCCGGATTCTAAGCCTCGAAACCCAGTCGGGGGGTGATGCAAAACCTCCCCAAAAACAGATAAGCCTGTACAGTGAAGGCAGTATAACCAGAGTAGTTTTGGATGAGGTGGTGAATCTCCGCTTTTCCGACCCTCTGCTTCAGATGGAACTGCAGGAAATCCTTACAGTACTGGCGGAGGCTCGGCGAAGCGAGCAACGGAGTTTAACGCTTCACTTTTCCGGAGAAGGGCGCCGAGAAGTGATGGTTGGTTACATCCGGGAGATGCCGGTATGGAAGACAACTTACCGACTGGTGCAGCAAGAACCAGAACCGCAAAAAGCAGAACAGGATGAAGAGGACCCCACCCTGCTGCAGGGCTGGGCAGTGGCCGAAAACACTACCAATATGGATTGGGATGAGGTAGAGTTGCAGCTGGTAGCCGGACGGCCTATCTCTTTCAAAATGGATATTTACTCCTCTCTGTATGTGGCCCGGCCGGAGCTGCTGCCGCAAGTGCACACAAGCGCCCGTCCGCCCCTGTATGAAGAGGGATACTCCGGTGGTCAATCCCTCGCAGAGGAACCGGCAGCCCGCCGGTTTTCGACCCCGCAGCAGATGGGAACGATGGACTACCGCATAGAAAAGAGTTCATCCGCGGAACTTCGAAGCTCGAGGGATGAAAACTTTTCCTCAGGGGTCGTAGCGGCTGCATCCGGAGCCGAGCAAGGCGGTTTATTTGCGTACACAATCGATAGACCGGTAAGCCTGGCTGGGCATTCAAGTGCTCTGCTACCGATCGTTCAGCAGCCGGTGAAAGCTGAGAAACTCTCGGTGTACGGGGCGCAGGGCACCGCATCCACCTTAGCTGGAGGAGACAGCATACGCCCTCTGAAAAGCCTCTATTTGAAAAACACCACCGGCCTGCACTTAATGGGCGGACCGGTTACACTTTTTGAGTCTGGTATGTATGCCGGAGATGCCCGCTTTGAGGATATACTTCCCGATAACCGCCGTCTGATTAGTTACGCCGAAGACTTATCCGTCCAGGTTGTCCGGGAGCAGGATTCGCTGCCGGAACAGGTGGTAAACCTGAGTATCAAAAATGGAGTATTTAGCTATGTGAACAAGCAGCGTCGAGCTACCGAATATCGCCTGATACAGCACGGTACTGAAACCTCAAAAATATTGGTTCAGCATCCAAAGCGCACCGGGTGGGACCTTGTACAGCCTGCAGAAGCTGATGAAGAAACAGCCGCCTATTATCGCTTTATCCGGGAGTTGAAGGAGAATGAGGAATCACAGCTGCTGAAAGTGGTCGAGGAGTATCCTCAGGAGCGGACCGTGCAAATTCGCAATCTTGACAACAGGCAGATTAGTTTTTACCTAAAGAATGTACGCATGTCGGGGGAACTGCGAAGGGCTCTCGGCCGCATTCAAACCCTTCAACAGAGGATCAATCAACTGCAACTCCAAAAAGCAGATGTACAGTCCAAAATCGATTCAATCTACCGGACACAGGAGCGTATCCGCAGCAATATGGAACAGCTCGAACGAGATTCCAACTTGTACCGCCAATATGCGTCCAGACTCGGCCGCCAGGAAACAGAGCTGGATGAACTCGAAGAAAGACTCAACACACACAGTGAACAGGTTCGTAGCTTTCAAAATGAATTAGACAATTTTCTGAGCAATCTAGAGATCGAATCATGAGGCCTGAAATAGTGAAAAACAGCCCACTCCAATGATATGGTTTAAACGCTTACGCCTCCGCTCAAAGAGGTCATCCTTCACGAACAACCTTGAATACCTGGGTGAAGACTTTATCCAGCGGGTTACCAAAGCAGCACGGAAAGAGACATGGGGCCGCACGGTTATTCAGCTGGCCTGGACTGCCGGCCCGGTCACCTATTTGGCCCTGCAAGGGGGCTACCTGCTGGGTTACGGTCAGAGCGCTCCCTCTAACTTGTTTATATACTTTGCTATTTACACCATAATCGCCGGTGTATTTGCAATTTTAATGCGCTTTCTCTATCAGATTACCCGGGGTCAAGAATTGGAGAGAGCAGAGGCGGCTTTGAGCCAGGCTCTGGCACGCCTGCCGGACCTTATTTTCTTTGCCAGAAACCAGACCCTGCTCTATTACGATGAGGAGAACCGGACCCTTTTAGCGGCCAAGTATCTGCTTGAAAATCCTGATGCCGTTACGGAGACCGTAAGAGCTGCAGTGCAGGACGTTACCGGCGATTCGGTATTGGCCCAGGCAGCCCAACGAATCGAAATTTTTCGTAAAAACGGCTTGTATGCCCGTATTGAGGATGAAAGGTCCCATATAGCAGATCGACTTGCCCAGGCAATAGAGCAGGTGAAGCCCGCCTCCTCCATGGTCGCAGAACTGCTGCACCAACGCTTCATCGGCCGCCCACCCAGTAAGCAATCCGGCCGAACCCGCACTGAAGGTTTTATCGGCCGGGTGCTGGCCGCCGGAGAAGAACACGATTTTGAAGCTATGACCCTTAATGATGCCGAAGAGGTGTTTACCATCGCCTATGAACTTTTGGCCGGTAGAAACATACCGCTATTTTCCCTGCATTATATCGGTTCAAAGGAATTTACTGAAGCTTCTGAGAATTTTGATCGCGCCAGGCTTGCCTTCCGCAAAGCCGCCTATCTTCGTAACAGTAGATTAAGGACTTTAGCAGAGCTGTTTGCCGAATCGGACCCGGTGGATATTGTCCCGGCCGCCGCCCCGGTATTTACCACTGTGGAACATATGTATACCAATATTCTGCGAGCACTCGACCAGCTCTACAAGGAGCTTAAAAAACAGACCAGCCATATGCCCTTTCAACGCCGCAAACGTCATAGCAGTCAGAAGCTACGGAGTAAGTTTGAGCAACTCCACACTGCAATAGAGCTGCATCGTTCTCTGCGAGCTGCCAATAACCAGCTGCACAAACGCTATGCTGCTTTGGTCCGAAGTGAAAAAAAGTACAACGAAATTAAGGCCAACGCTGCCAAGCAGTTTCCCCTTCAGCTGGTAAAGCGCAGAGAACATAAACGGGGTATAAAAATTGTGGACAAAAGCATTGAGCTTTCTAAGAGCAGCAAATTACGCTGTGCCCGGCAGGTACAGAAACGTATCCATACTCTTGACCAAACCCCTCACCCCCAACCTGAGGCTTATAAACAACTTGCCATCGATATTGCAATGACCTTGGAAAGGGACCTGAAAATCAGCCGTTTTGAAATACAATACGCAATTGAAAGTTCCAACGCGCCCTATCTCTCATCGATTGAGATCGATATGACCGCCGCCACCAAGGCCGGCATAGCAGTAGCTCTGGTACATGAAGTTCAGAAGAATATAAGCACTCCGATTCAGCGGCTTGCCCATGTACTGGTTAATTATCATGGAATGCCGCTTAATCAGGAATCAATTGATTATCTGGTCGAGCACTACGGGGCGGACCAGGAACGCCTGTCGGAGCTGCTGCCCGACCAGGAGAGCGCCGGAAACGGCTCTGAATACGGTACTGATGAATCAACCGAAGCAACCCCGGCGGAGTCTACACAGCCAAGCGCAGTATCCAGGCCTCCGCATCTTCTCGAAATTAATCGGCTTGATAAAAAGTACCAGGAACTAATAGATTATGCAGTCAGAATGCACATCCTTTAGTTCTCCGCTTTTCCCTGGTTTTTAACGGCATTCATCGCCTTACGTACCCGCTCTTCATCGCCCAGGTAGTATGAGTTAATCGGCGTTAAGTCTTCATCGTTTAGTTCATACACCAAGGGCAGGCCCGTAGGAATATTGAGGTCGGGAATATCTTCATCGGAAATTCCGTCGATATATTTTACCAGAGCCCGCAGGCTGTTCCCGTGGGCTGCAATAACCACTTTTTTATGCGACTTAAGTGCCGGAACAATAGTATCAAACCAATACGGCATAAAACGCTCGACAGTGTCCTTAAGACACTCGGTGTGTGGCAATACCCCCTTATCCATCTGTGTGTACTGCTGTTCATTCAGCGGGAACCGTGGATCACTCTCTTCTAGGCTGGGAGGGGCTATATCGTAGCTTCTGCGCCAAATGTGTACCTGCTCCTCTCCTTCCCGCTCGGCCGTTTCGGCCTTATTTAAGCCCTGCAGTGCTCCGTAATGGCGCTCATTGAGGCGCCAATGTTTCCAAACAGGAATCCATTGCAAATCGAGCTCTTCAAGTACGATGTTCAGTGTGCGTATCGCCCGTTTCAGCACTGAAGTAAAGGCAACATCAAAGCTAAACCCCTTCTCCTTCAGCACTTCCCCCGCTTCATGAGCTTCCTGAACACCTCTTTCAGATAGGTCGACATCGGTCCACCCAGTAAATCTGTTCTCTTTATTCCAGACACTTTCTCCGTGTCGCAGCAACACCAGCTTTATCATATACTTACTCCTTTCTCCTTTAAGGTATGAAGACTAGGAATCGCAGTCAAATTTCATTGCTTTGAACATATTAAACTCAGCTGTTCCGGTTTGGAAGCAATGGGTTTATAGAAAAAAGGAAGCACGAAATTGAAAAAAAGAGGGAGAAGAGGTAGGATACATACAGCCGAAATCTAAATTGATAACTGAAGGAGCCCCTTATGAGTTTTAACCCATTAGAACCGATTGTAAAAAGCGACCAAGAGCTTATTGAACAAATTGAAAAAGGACGATCCCTGGCCTTTGAACCCGGCGCTTTGGGCAAAAAAGAGAAGCTGCTGATAGCGATGGCCCTGGATGCCTCACACGGGGCTGCAACTGGAGTTCGCTCTTTAGCCACCCAAGCCATGCAGGCCGGAGCCAGTACTCAAGAAATTATGGAGGCTCTAAGGGTAACCGCTTTTATCAGCGGAGCCGGTAGCATGTATACAGCTGCTGAGGGTTTAAGAGAAGTTCTGTAAGTTTCACAGCAGTTTCAGTCGTCGTTGAGCATGCATTTATTCATTTACTTCAGCAACTCCACCATCCGCTCGATGGAACTCTCGTGCTGAAGAAGAAGTTCCTGGGATAGTTTTCTGAGACATTCCATATTCTCTGGTGCTGCATCGTCCATATCTTCGCTGCAACCATTTATCGGGGTATTGAGCCGATGATACTCCACGTTCGGCAGGTGAGTTAAATGATAATCTACCGCCTGGGCCTGACCATTGCTCAAAATAACCGCGGCGGGAACTTTTTTCGAAGGCTGAATCCACTCTAGGACTCCCCATTTTTTTACCATCTCGTAGGACCAATTCGGAAAAAAATCACCCGTCCCAAGCGAAAAGACTACGTACTTAGTAGCATTTGGATATATTCGCTGGGCTTCCACATAGGCGCACATGGAGGGGTTTCCCGCAAATACCCCGCCATCTATTAAATAGTGCTGCTTTGATCCGTCTATGCTGGAGACTTTTACCGGCTCGAAATAGGTCGGAGCAGCAGAAGAGGCTTTGATAGCATCTGCCATATAATAGTCGGGACTTTCTTTTTTTTCGCAGGAGGGGGGGATCTTTTTCATGATAAGCGGTTTTTGCTGCTCTATATCGTAACTGGTGACAAGCATATTGGTTAAGGAATCACTGATACCCCGGTAACCGAAATAGTGGTCCAGCAGCTCATGAAAGGGGCCGTCATTATACTTTTCGGTAAAGGCGTGGCGCATCTCCTGGAGCTGATGAAAAATTCTCCTTGGAAAGATCTCCAGCCCGTTGTCCTCGTACATTCTCACTATCTGATCGGCGGTAAAAGCGGCTTCGCTCTTCGAATAGACGTTATGTGCAAGCTTCTTTGGAGCTGATAGACCAAGAGTAATAATAGAGCCGGTGGAGGTTCCCGCGATAAAGTCGAACAATGTTCCAAGGGGTTTCCGCTTTCCCTGCCGGTAAAGCCTTCGCTCTACCTCCGCAAGCACAAGCGCGGGTATATACCCCCTTATGCCTCCGCCATCGATAGAGAGAATTAGTACGGTTCTTTTTAAATACCTTGTCATATCAGAATTCCTGTTGTATACACTTTTCCTGGCCCATTATTGATTAATTCAGAGCTCGTGTCTAATTATTTTACGTTCTTTATAGCAGGTTCATTATTCCAGGTCGAGGGATATCTCTGTTAATTTCACCGGCCGGTGCTCGGCTAACGATTTTTTAGCGGCAAGTCCCATAACTACCGGATACTTTCCATCCTTTCCGGAAACCGGGCTTGGAATGTCTTCCTTCACACATTGCACGAATTGGGTGACCTCCTCGATATAGGAATCGACATAACGCTCCATGAAAAAGTTAAGCGGTAAGTCCTCGGACACCCGCTCCGGGCCGCTCAGCTGCACGCGGTTGGCGGTATTGTTGTCGCTCCGGGCCATTCCACGACTGCCAAAGACCTCCGCCCGCTGGTCATAGCCGTACACCGCCTGACGGCTGTTGTCGATGGACCCTATCACCCCGTTTTTGAAGGTAAGCGTCACCAAAGCTGTATCAACATCACCTGCCTCTCCAATCTTAGGATCGACCTTCACTGCTCCAGACGCATACACCTCCTCCACTTCATCACCGATAAGGAAGCGGGCCATATCAAAATCGTGTATCATCATATCCAGAAATATTCCACCGGATACCTTCACATACTCTATTGGCGGAGGTGCAGGGTCCCGGCTCGTAATTTTCAGAATGTGAGGTTCCCCCAGCTCACCGGCTGCAATCAGATCACGGATACGACGGTAATTGGAATCGAAACGGCGGTTAAAGCCTATTTGCAGCTTAACCCCGCTTTTCTGTACCACCTCAAGTGCTCGGTCGATTTTATCCAAATCCAGGGCGATTGGTTTTTCACAAAAAATATGCTTTCCCGCGCGGGCGGCAGCTTCCATAATTGCTGCATGAGTGTCGGTGCTTGAACAGATAAACACCATATCAATCTGCGGATCCTCGAGTATTTGGCGGTAGTCGCTGTAGTACTCCGGTATTCCGAGTTCTGCAGCACACTCTTCGGCGGCCTTCACTATCACATCTGAAACAGCCTTTACCCGTATATTGGCGATTCGCGTATTCAGATGACGGGCGTGAAGGCGTCCAATTCGTCCCGCTCCAATTATACCAGCGTTCAATTTTCGTTCCATCTTAACGCTCCTTGCTTTCCCATATTCTTTTCATCATGTCCATTGCTACTTCACTGTCTTCAGTCAAGCCTGCCTTAAGGTTTCCCTCCAGGGCAAAGCCCCCGGAATACCCTAGGGATCTTAAATGGCCCAGAACTTTCTTAAAGTCAAAAGCCCCGTATCCGGGAAAATAGCGGTTATTATCAGAAAGATGCACATTATTATAATATTTGAAGTATTTCTCCATCGATGCGTACATATCCCTCTCTTCAATGTTCATGTGAAAGGTATCCGGAAGGATTTTCAAGTATGAGCTCTTGCGGGGTTCGACCAATCTGACCGCATCCTCTAGACTATTTGCAATTGAAGATTCATATCGGTTTGTAGCCTCCACCACCAGAGATGTTTTTGCGTTTTCTGCCGCAGGCAGCAATTCGTCCAAGGAACGACCAAACTGGCTAAGAGCAATCTCCGGATAATCGACCTTCGGCCCTTTAAAAAACCCAAGGATAATACCTATTTCACTTCCTGATAGAAAATCAAAAACTTGCTTCAACTTGTGAACACTGCGCGTACGAATCTCTTCATCCTTGTCGGAAAGCGAGAGGCCATAGGTTTTTGCTGTAAGTCCAGAGGCAAAGCTGGTTAGTTTTAGGTGGTATTTATCCAATAACTTCACAACACTCTCTAAACTCTCATTTTCGGGATGAGCGATATTCAGCTCTAAGCCATAAAATCCCAGTTGCTCCAGTTTTTCCAATGCCTGTTGAAAGCTTTTGTCGGTACGATAATTTTCGGGAAGTGTCGTCTGCACGGATAACCGTATTTTCGGAATACTCATACCATCATCCTCCTTATTTTACCTTTATTAATATCGGAAACGTTTACAGTAAGTATGGAATAGCACGAGCAAATTGTAAAGGCTATTCTATTTTTTACTTGTATTCTCTTGTGATTATAAGATCTTTTTTTCCATTTTAATTATTTATATGAGGTCAAAAGGCTTTATAAAGTTGCTATTTTGAGATATTTATTTAATACTAATTCCTTTTAGCTTGATAGTTTCGTAAACGTTTGCTATCATCTTCATTAAGATGAACGTAACAATAAAGGATATAGCCAATAAAGCCGAGGTTTCCTACGCTACGGTATCCAGGGCTTTGAACAATAAATACGGAGTAAATCCCAAAACCCGCAGCCGCATTCTACAGATTGCCAAAGATTTGAACTACAGTCCAAATGCTATAGCCCGTGGACTGGTAAGCAGTCGCAGCTACACCATAGGTCTTGTGCTTCCAGATGTAACCAACCCCTACTTTCCGGCGGTGGCTGCCGGTATTGAAGCCTGTTCGCAAGAGAGGGGCTACAGCGTATTTCTCTGTAACACTAACTGGGAACGACAACGCGAGGATAGCTATATTCAGTTACTGGCAGAGAGACGTGCTGACGGAGTAATAATTGCGCCGGTAGGCGGTAGTATCAAAGAAGAACTGCAGAGCCTGCTGCCCACCGTATTCGTCAGTAACGCTCCCCGTGACACCGTACAAAGCTCTGTGGTTATCGACAACATCCGCGGGGGATATCTGGCAACAAAGCATCTCATCGAATGCGGCTATAAAACAGTAGGTTTTATTGGTGTTTCGGAACACAGTATGGCGGATAATGACCGGTTAGAAGGTTATCGTCGAGCCTTTAATCGCTATGGCCTTGAACCAGAGGCCCGGTACATCAAGTTTGGTGATTTTCGACAGCAAACGGGCTACAATATTATCCGTACCCTTATTGCCGACGGTAATTATCCGGAAGCAATTTTTGCCGAAAACGATGTACTGGCTATCGGCATTCTCCACGGCATCAAAGACAGTGGCCTCAAGGTTCCGGAAGATATTGCGTTGATCGGTTTTGACGATATTGCCTTCTCCTCCTACCAAGAGTTTCAACTCAGCACAATCAATCAGCCGAAGGAGCAGATGGGAAGAACTGCCGCAGAAATTCTCATTGAAGAAATTGAAAACAGCGAAGACCCGCCGGCACCTCGTAGAGTAATACTTGAACCGGAGCTTATTATTAGAAGCAGCAGCTGCCGTGAGCAGTCTTTTACATAGATTATTAACAGGAGGTGCCTTATGGGCGAAAAAATGAAAGCGGTCCGGCTGTATGCGGAC
>Ga0209925_1001818_pt1 | contig 10619 bp, 8 predicted proteins | sample SalPonR2_A_D1_MG_FD_185702 | JGI IMG/M metagenome (GOLD analysis project Ga0209925, IMG submission 185702) | Salt pond soil microbial communities from South San Francisco under conditions of wetland restoration - Salt Pond MetaG R2_A_D1_MG... ...
TACCGTCGCCGACCAGCGGTCGTTCTGTAACGTGGTGGTGCCGATCTGGATCTGCTGGTCGTTTCGCAGCGCGAATTCGTTATCCAGGCTGCGGTTGTAGTTGGCCGTCAGGTCCAGCGTCGGGTAATGGCCGGAGCGCGATATCCGGACATCGGTATCGGCGATCGAAACCGCATCTCGCGCAACGGCCAGATCCGGGTTGGTCTGCAGCGCGGTCTGCACCCATTCGCTGGCGACTGCCGGTTGTGGGCGATCGAGCGGCAGGTTTTCGGCCAGCGGCTTGAAGGATTCGAACATCGTGCCGGTGAGTTCGCGCAACCCTTCCCTGGAGTTCTCTAATGCGTTCTCGGCCACGATCACGCGTGCCCGGGCGGCATCCCACGCGGCCTGGGCCTCGAGAAAGTCGGTGACCGCGGACAGGCCGACTTCGAACCGTTGTTCGGCCTGTTCGAACTGGCGCTTCAGGGCTTTTTCCTCGGCCTCGGCGAAGCGCAGGCTGTCGATGGCGTTGAGCAGGTCGAAATAGCGTTGCGCCGTGCGCTGGAGGAAATCCTGCCACGCGACGTTGAACTGCGAGTCGGCCTGCGCCACGACCAGACGGGCCCGCTCCATCCGGGCGAAGTTGCCGTGGTCGTAAAGACTCTGCGTCAGGTTGAGGCTGTAGTTTTCCGAGTCGATGTCGTTTTCGTCAAGATCCACCCCGGCAATCTTGGGCTGGCTGCTGCCGATCGGGGTGCGCTGCAGCGTGGCCGAGATGTCGGGCAGGAAGTTGGCGCGCGCAAGCTTCGTTTCGATCTCGGAGGCATCCAGTCGCCGCTCTGCGGCGCGGATCTGCGGGTCATTGGTGACGGCCAACTCGTAGACGCCCATCAGATCGACGGCGCCGGCCGAGGTGCTAAGTGCCGCGATGACCGCGGCGGTAAGAATTTTTCGCATTGGATTGGTTCCGACTGTCTTGGATGCTTGCTCGAACCCGGTCAGCAACCGGGGATGATGATCAAAAGTTGAATACGGGCACGTCTTCGGCGCCGATCAGCCTGGGCAAGTCGGTATCGAACAGGCTCTGCTCCGATAATCGGCCGGAATCGTTGCGTGTGACGACCAGCGCTTCCATCGCCGGCGACTTGCCGCGCACGATGAACAGGCGGCCACCCGGGCGCAGCCAGCGCACAAACTGGTCTGGGATGCTGGCGGCCGACGCGGTCACGACGATGGCATCGAATTCGTTGTCGTCGAATCCAGCTTCCAGCACGTCGCCGATCTTGAGTTGTACCCCCTCGGTGTCGCGGGCCTCCAGATTGGCTTTTGCCTGTTCGGCGATTTCCTCGATGATTTCGATGCTGGTCACGTTGCCCGTCATCTTCGCCAGGCATGCTGTAAGAAAGCCTGATCCGGTGCCGATTTCCAGCACCTTTTCGCCTTCCATCAGCCCCATGCCTTGCAGGACACGACCCTGTTCAATCGGTTTCATCATGATCTGGCCATGCCCCAGCGGAATTCTGAAATCGGAAAAAGCGATCTTGCGGTGCCGCGTCGGGACGAATTCCTCACGCGGGATTTCGCGCAATACATCCAGCGCGCGGCTGTCCAGGACTTCCCAGCTGCGGATCTGCTGGTCGATCATGTTGGTTCTGGCTTGTTCGAGGTTCACCGGAATGCTCCTGGTCGGACTTTCCATCGATGGCATCTATTGTACCGGTGATGCCGTGATTGCGAAGGTGCCGGTGGTCATGCATTATCGGGCGACGCAATCGCGATTCCCGGAGACAGTTGCAGGTTCGTGCAGCGATGATCCGGGACCGACCTCTGCGGTCTGCTAACATTTTGCATCCAAATTCCAGAAACGAGTCTGCGCATGTCCAAAACCTCGGTCGAAATGGCCCGTCGTCTCGACGACGAGCTGCTCCAGTTGCCCACCGGCTCACGCCTTGTCCAGGTGGCCGGCAGTCGTCCGGATCTGCGCGTGTGGATGCGCGAAATCCGCCAGCACGACACGCCGGCCACCTTCGGCATGCAGCCCAATCCACCGGTCTATGTATACGAGACCGCCGCGGCTTTCATGGATCGCGAGAACGTGCCCGATCCGTCCGATGGCCTTCCGGCCGTGCGCGCGGGGTGGATCGAGGCGCGGGGCGATACCGAGCAGCTTTCCGGCCTGAGTTCCGAATACGCGAGACAGCGCGCTGAAAGCGATTCGGGTGAGGCGCGGTTTCCCCGGCGCCGCGCGCCGCGGCGGGCCCGCAACGGCGCAAGCGTGACCCAGCTTCATTACGCCAGGCGCGGCGAGATCACGCCGGAAATGGAATACGTCGCTATCCGCGAGAATGCCCGCCTGGATGAAATGCGCGAAGCTTACGAGGCCGCCGGTTTGCTGCGCAGGCATGCCGGTCATTCCCACGGCGCGCGCCTGCCGGAAATCGTGACCCCCGAATTCGTGCGCGACGAGATTGCGGCCGGACGGGCCATCCTGCCGGCCAACATCAACCATCCCGAATCGGAGCCGATGATCATCGGACGGAATTTCCGGGTCAAGGTCAATGCCAACATCGGCAATTCGGCGGTGCGCTCGTCGATCACCGACGAGGTCGAGAAGCTGGTCTGGTCGCTGAAGTTCGGCGGCGATACCGTCATGGATCTGTCGACCGGCAAGGATATCCACGAAACCCGCGAGTGGATCGTGCGCAACTCGCCGGTGCCGATCGGCACGGTACCCATCTACCAGGCGCTGGAAAAGGTTGGCGGCGGGCCCGAAGAACTCACCTGGGAGCTGTTCAGGGATACCTTGATCGAGCAGGCCGAGCAGGGCGTGGACTATTTCACGATCCATGCCGGGGTGCGCCTGGCGCACGTGCCGCTGACCGCCCGCCGGGTGACCGGCATCGTGTCTCGCGGCGGCTCCATCATGGCCAAGTGGTGTCTTGCGCACCACAGAGAAAGTTTCCTGTACGAGCGCTTCGACGAGATCTGCGAGATCATGGCCGCCTACGATGTGTCCTTCTCGCTGGGCGACGGTCTGCGCCCGGGCTCGATCGCCGACGCCAACGATGCCGCCCAGTTCGCCGAGCTCGAAACGCTGGGCGAGTTGACCAAAAAGGCGTGGAAGCACGATTGCCAGGTGATGATCGAAGGGCCGGGTCACGTGCCCATGCAGATGATCAAGGAAAACATGGACAAGGAACTGGCCGACTGTCACGAAGCGCCGTTCTACACGCTGGGCCCGCTGGTGACCGACATCGCGCCGGGCTACGATCACATCACCTCCGGCATCGGCGCCGCCCAGATCGGCTGGTACGGCACGGCCATGCTTTGTTATGTGACGCCCAAGGAACACCTTGGCCTGCCCGACAAGCACGATGTGCGCGAAGGCCTGGTGACCTACCGCATTGCGGCGCACGCGGCCGACCTGGCCAAGGGGCATCCCGGGGCGCAGGTGCGCGACAATGCGCTGTCGAAGGCGCGCTTCGAGTTTCGCTGGGAAGACCAGTTCAACCTGGGTCTTGACCCGGCCCGTGCCCGCGAATACCACGACCAGACCATGCCCAAGGACGCGCACAAGGTGGCGCACTTCTGCTCGATGTGCGGACCGAAATTCTGCTCGATGAAGATTACCCAGGACGTGCGCGACTATGCCCGCGAGCGCGGGCTCGACCCTGCGTCTGCGATCGATTCCGGTATGGAGGAAAAGGCCGAGGAGTTCCGTCGCGCCGGCGGCAAGGTCTATCAGCCTGAATGAGCGCCCCGGGGTGCATTCCGGGGCGCTCTGCAAATACGGAAAATGATGCAATGAAAAGCGGGACTCGCCGGTCATGAATGATGCGGAACGGAAAAGGCGCTTCGACGCGCTGGCGCGGCAATATTCCGACGATCTTTTCCGCTTCGGGGTCTGGTTGTGCGGCGACCACGCGTTGGCCAACGACCTGGTCCAGGAAACGTTCATGCGGGCCTGGAAAGGGCTGGACAGCCTGAAGGATGCGGGAGCGGCCAAGAGCTGGCTGATCACCATCCTGCGGCGCGAGTTCGCCCGCACCTTCGAACGCAAGGTGCCGCCGATCACCGACATCGACAACGTGGTGGTGGCCGAGGAATCGGAGCAGACACCGGAAGACCGGACCGAGCGCGATCTGTTGCGCAAGGCGATGCTAGAACTGGAGAGGAAATACAGCGAACCGCTGATACTGCAGACCGTGATGGGATTGTCGATCGCCGAGATCGCGGCCCAGCTCGAACTGACCGAAAGCGCGGTCATGACCCGGGTATTCCGGGCGCGCGAAAAACTCAAGGAAAAACTGCAGCCGTCGGATCGCGGGGGAAACATTCATGAACTTGCTTGAATTCAAGAGACGGTTGATGACCGACCCGGGCGAGCGCAGCCCGGAGATGCACGATGCGTTTGCAGCCGGCGACGATTTCGCAGCGGCCGCAGCCGAATCCGAACGCTTCGAAGCGCTATTGCATGGTGCGCTGGACGTACCGGTTCCGCACGGGCTGGCCGACAGCATCATTTTGCGCCAGTCGTTTGAAAACGAATCGAAGAACTCGCGCTGGCCGCAGCTTGTCGCGCTGGCCGCGGTGCTGGCATTGGCGGTTGCCGTCACCACGTTCACCATGCTGCCCGGCAAGACGTCCATGGGCGATCTGCAAGAGCACATCTCCTGGCACTGGCAGCACGACGGGCCGCAGGTGCTGGCCGCTTCGGCGGGCCGGCTCCGGGCCGATCCGGACCAGGTGCAACAGGTGCTCGCCGAATTCGGCGTGCAAGTCGAGCCCGAGCTGCTCGCGCAGGTCCGTATGACCAAGTTCTGTCCGACGCCGGACGGCGCCGGCGCACACATCGTGTTGGCCACCGCCTCGGGCCCGGTAACCCTTTACTACATGCCGCGCACCCGCGTACCTTCGTCGCCGGTCAGCATTTCGCTCGAGGGCGGCATAGAGGCGGTGGCGTTGAACGTCGAGCGCGGCAGCCTGGCGGTGATCGCGGAGTCGGGCGTGGATATGCCTAAGCTGGCGCGAGAGATTGCCCGCCAGCTCGCGTTCGCGCCGGGCATGACGATCTAAAAATGCTTGAAAAACAGCTCTCGCGAAGCCGCGAAGACGCCAAGAAAAAAAGCAATTCAAAACGCTTTTATGCGTAGAAAAAGTCGATCAAGCGGTGATTCGTTTTCGTTGGCCAGCACTCGCGGAGATTCTTGTGATTGATTTTCCCTGCGCCTCTCCAGCACCAAGCGGTTGTTCTTGCCTTTCTTGGCGTCTTCGCGCCTTGGCGAGAGCTGACTTGATCATTTCTGTTCTCGCCTTCGCCCTGGACAAAAACTTGAGACGGTTTTGTAGCCTGGACAAGCGCGCAGTGCGCGTCCGGGGCCGCAGGCCGGATCAGGCATGGTTCCTGGTTGCGCTGCGGTTACCCGGGTCCTCATAGGCCATCCGCGCATGCACTACCATAGGACGCTTGTCAATCCGAGGGCTCGTCCATGACCCGCTCGATATTCTCCGTATTTTCAGGGTTATTGCCGCTCGCACTGGCCGCCGTATGCTGTGCGCCGCTGGCCGCCCAGAGCGTCGTATTCGACAACGTGCGCGTCGTCGATGTCGGAGCGGGCTCGGTCGGCCAGCCGACCTCGCTGGTCGTGCGCGACGGCTGGATCGTCGAGCCGGACCAGGCCGGGGGAGAAGTCGCCACCATCGATGCCGACGGGCAATTCCTGATGCCAGGCCTGGCCGAAATGCATGCCCACGTGCCCCCGTTCTCGGACCGGCAGGCCGTGGACGACGTGCTGGCGCTGTTCCTGGCCCATGGCGTGACCACGATCCGCGGCATGCTCGGCGAACCCGGACACCTGGCGCTTCGCTCGGCGCTGGCCGCCGGCGAGCGGGTCGGGCCGCGGCTGATCACGTCCGGGCCCTCGCTCAACGGAAACTCGGTGCCGAACGTGTATCGCGCCCGAACCATGGTCCGTCGTCAGGCTGAAGCCGGCTACGACTTTCTCAAACTGCACCCCGGACTGTTGCCGGATACGTTCGCCGCAATTGTGGCTGCGGCGGACGGCCTGGACATCGGCCATGCCGGGCACGTCTCGATCGCGGTCGGCCTGGAGCGCGCGCTGGCCGCGGGCCAGGCGACCATCGACCACTTGGATGGCTATGCCCAGATGCTGGTGCCCTCAGACAGTCCGGCGCGCCAGAAAGAACCCGGATTCTTCGGCTTCAATATCGCCTCGGCGATGGAACTCGACCGGGTCGCCGAATGGGCAAGCAGGACGGCCGAAGCCGGCGTCTGGAACGTTCCGACCCAGACCCTGATCGAAAACATCGCGGTCGCCGATGTCGACGCACTGCTGCAACGGCCGGCCATGCGCTGGGTGCCGCCCGAGACGAAAGCGCAATGGATGGCGCGGATCGAGCAGATGAGAACATCTGCCGACCCGGATGCGCTGGCGCACTTCGTCACGGTCCGGCGCGCGCTGATCAAGTCCCTGCAATCGTCCGGCGCCGGCGTGCTGCTGGGCGCGGATGCGCCGCAGATCATGAACGTGCCGGGCGATGCTTTGCATCACGAGCTTGAAATCTACGTCGAGGCGGGACTCAGCCCGGCCGAGGCGCTGGCTACTGGTACAACCAATGTGGCCGAGTTTCTCGGCCAGCCAGCTGTCGGCTGCCTGCGCCCGGGATGCGTGGCCGACCTGGTGTTGCTTGGCGCAGATCCGCTGGAGAGCATTTCCAACGTGCGCCGTATCCAGGGCGTGATGCGCGCCGGCGACTGGTTCGACCGCGAGCGGCTCGACGCCATGCTGGCCGATGTCGAGGCGCGGGCCAACCCGACCGGGCCGGACTGAAAGGAAATGTCGGATTTTCAGCAAAATCCACTTTCTTACGTCGATCGGCTGGATTCTCGCGCGCCGGACTCGATTCGTCGCGTCGTGATCCATGCCACCGAGCTGCCGGACCTGCAAACCGCCCGCGAATACGGCGAGCGCATTCACCACGAGGCATCACGCACGGGCAACAGCGGCCACTTCTACATCGACCGCGACGGCAGCATCGAACAATGGGTGCCGCTGGACCGGGTGGCGCATCACGTGCGCGGTCACAACGCCGACACCATCGGCATCGAACTGATCAACCGCGGGCGCTGGCCGGACTGGTACGACAGTCATCACCAGGATTGGGAAGAGTCTTACCCGGATACGCAGATTCATGCGTTGATCGAACTGCTCTCGATGCTTGAATCGAAGCTGCCGGCACTGGCCGAGATCGCCGGCCACGACCAGCTCGATCACGACTGGATCGAGGCCAGCGACAACCCGGAAGTGCTTGTCCGCCGCAAGACCGATCCGGGCCCGGCGTTTCCGTGGACGCAGGTGCTCTCGGCAACCAGTCTGCAGCTATACCATGCCTTGGAGGGCAAATGACCCGCTCTGGAAGTGAACAGTCATTGACCCGAATCGGCGTCGATACCGGCGGCACGTTCACCGACTTCGTCGCGCTCATCGACGGGGACCTGTACACCGCCAAGGTGCTGTCCACGCCCGACGATCCATCGAGCGCGATTACCGAGGGACTGAGGGAACTGGGTCTGGCGTCGGCTGCCGTCGACCTGGTGCACGGCACCACGGTAGGCACCAACGCGGTGCTCGAGGGCAAGGGCGCAAAGGTGGCATTCGTGGCCTCCACCGGTTTCGGCGGCATGCTCGGCCTGGGCCGGCAGAACCGCGATCATCTCTACAGCCTGGCCCAGCCGCGCGTGGATGCGCCGGTCGACGCATCGCTGTGCCTGGAGATAGATGCCAGGGCCTCTGCCGACGGCGAAGTGCTGACCGAGCCCGACCGCGACGCGCTACGGCAACTTTGCGAAATGATCGAAAGACTGGCGCCGGAATCGGTGGCGATCAATGTGCTGTTTTCCTGGATGCGCCCCGAGCTGGAGCAGACCGTGCGCGACGCGCTGCCGGACGACCTGCCCGTGTCGCTGTCGTCGGAGGTGCTGCCGGAAATCCGCGAGTACGAGCGCGGTATCGCGACCTGGCTCAACGCTTCGGTCGGGCCCAAGCTCGCCGGCTACCTGGGACGTCTTGAAAAAGCATTGGGCGGTGGACGGCTGGCGGTCATGCAGTCCAGCGGCCTGACCGTCTCGGCCGACCAGGCCAGCCAGCGCGCGGTGCACCTGCTGCTGTCCGGTCCGGCAGGCGGGCTGGCCGCGGCCGCGCACATCGGGCAGGAACTGGGCTGCAAGCGCCTGCTGACTTTCGACATGGGCGGCACGTCAACCGACGTGGCGTTGCTCGACGGCAAACCCTCATTGACCCGCGACGGCCGCATCGGCCGCTACCCGGTTGCGGTGCCCATGGTCGATATGCACACGATCGGGGCCGGCGGGGGATCCATTGCCCGCGTCGACGCCGGCGGATTGATCCAGGTCGGTCCCGAATCGGCCGGTGCCGAGCCCGGGCCGGTGTGCTACGGCCGTGGCGGTGAGAACATTACCGTCACCGACGCCAACCTGCTGCTGGGGCGGCTGCCGCGCGAGACCCGGCTTGGCGGCACTCACCGCCTGGATTACGAGGCCGCGGAACGGGCGATGGACGACCTGGCCGAACAGGCCGGACTTTCGCCCGACGACGCCGCCCGAGGCGTGGTCCGTATCGCCAACGAACACATGAGCCGGGCGCTGCGCGTCATGTCGGCCGAGCGCGGCGTCGACCCCAAGAGCGCGACGCTGATGAGCTTCGGCGGCGCCGGTGGCCTGCATGTGTGCGAACTGGCCGAAAGCCTCGGCATGGCCCGCGCAATCGTGCCGGCGCGATCGGGTGTCCTGTCGGCGCTGGGCATGCTGGTTGCCCGTCCCGGTCGCCAGGCGACCGCGAGCTTTCTCAAACGCGCCGACGCGGTCGCAAGCGACGACGTCGAACAAGGTTTCCGGCCGCTGCTGGACCAGGTGCGCGACGAACTCGGCGCCGAAGGCATAGCGGCCGAAGATCTGGATATCGAACAATGGATCGACTGTCGTTACGTCGGTCAAAGCGCAACCCTCGAGCTGCCCATGCAGGCGCCCGACCAGCTGGCTGATGCCTTTCACGACCAACACGAGGAAGCCTTCGGTCATCGGCTGGAACTGCCGGTGGAGCTCGTGGGCCTGCGGATCGAAGCGCGCGGCGCGCCCCGGCTCGAAGACGTCCCGCCGCTTGCAGACGAATCCGATGCGCCGGACATTGAGCATGACGTGCCTGTCATCCCGCGATTCGGTCTCGAGGATCGCGAAATCGACGGCCCTGCGATCGTCATGGACACCGATGCGACGACCTGGATAGCCGAGGGTTGGCGGGCTTCGCTCGCCGCCGGCGGCCACCTGCTGTTACGTATTAGTGGGTAATTGAAATCAACTTCTTCTGGATTTCGTGACGGCAATCGGTTAGATTCGGGATCGGGGTGCCCCGTTGGCCGACCCTCCGGCGTTGGGAGAACAAGATATGTCGTTTTCGTTCGTGGCTCGCTTCGTAGTGGCTTCGGCCGCCCTTTTGTCTTCGCTGTCGGGTCTTGCCCAAACGACTGATTTCGATGTTCTGGTAGATACCGACAGCAACGCCGCGAGCGGCTGTTCGGTGACCCCTTCGGGCAGTGCGGCGCTGAGTGGGTTCGAGCGCCGGATTCGTGCGAGCGTCGACCCTGGAAGTTTCGAAGTCATCGCGCTCGAACAGTCCGCGTGCGCCGGCGCCGGCTTTGACACGCCGGTGCCGGTCTCAGGTTTCGCGACACCCTATCCGCTGGCGCTGAACACCGGAATCGGCGGGGCCGATGCGGTGGAACTTGCCGTTGGGCGAGCCGCGCTCGGTGCGGCCAACCTGAACCAGCTTCGGCTGACGTTCGTTGCCGACAGCGGTAGCGGTTCGGACGTGCTGGCGACGACCAACGGCGGCGCCGGCGGTGGCCCGATCGTGTTCGGCCTGCCGGTGCAGATTCCGGCGCTTTCGGTCTGGGGCCTGGGTGCGCTGGTGCTTGTATTGCTCGCGCTGGCCTGGCTGGCACACCGAAGAATGGGCCGCGTCGGCGCGGTGATGGCGGTGATGCTGGTGACCACGGCGGCCTGGGCGATGACTTTTGCGCTGGACGGCGATCTGACCGACTGGGGCGGGCGCGCGCCGAACGCCACCGATCCGGCCGGCGATGCGACCGACGGCTCGGCCGCGATCGACCTGGTCGCAGGCTTCGTGGTGCTCGACGGCGACGACCTGTTCTTCCGCATGGACGTCAGCGATACCGAGAACCAGGCGCCTGTGGCCGTCGACGACGCGTTTTCCACCGACGAGGACACGTCGCTTAACGTGCCTGCCCCTGGCGTGCTTTCCAACGACAGCGACGCCGAACTCGATCCGATCACCGCGGTGCTCGACGCCGGTCCGGCCAATGCGGCCAGCTTCAACCTCAACGCCGACGGCAGCTTCGACTACGTCCCGAATGCCGACTTCAACGGCAGCGACAGTTTTACCTACTTTGCCAACGACGGCCAGTCCGACTCGGCCGCGGCAACGGTGACGATTACCGTAAATGCGATCAATGATGCACCGGTTGCGGTCGATGACGTCGCGACGACTAACGAAGACACCCAGGTCGACATCGACGTTCTGGCC
>Ga0209925_1001821_pt1 | contig 10610 bp, 6 predicted proteins | sample SalPonR2_A_D1_MG_FD_185702 | JGI IMG/M metagenome (GOLD analysis project Ga0209925, IMG submission 185702) | Salt pond soil microbial communities from South San Francisco under conditions of wetland restoration - Salt Pond MetaG R2_A_D1_MG... ...
TTGCCTGCACATGTATCACAAGGAATGCATCGACCGCTGGCTCCTCCAGTGCAACGCCACCTGTCCCATTTGCAAGGCTCCCTGCGGCTAGCAGGAGCGATCTTGATTGAGAGCACAGCCCGTGAAAGCCAAAGCAAATTGTAAAATGTATACGAAGTCGAATGCAAACGCAAGTCTTTTCTTTCCTAGGCTTCCTCTGCCGCTCTTCTTCAGCTCTACCTTCGCACCTCAGGTGTGGCGGGCAGCCGCTGCCTGCAGGCAAACATCTCCTCCGCGCGCCCGGCCGCGCACAGGATCAACCGGCCATCCGTCGAGTGGGTCGGGACGGGTAACGCCCCTGCCAGCGACATGCGTCTCTCCAGGAGTCTCAGTTTGTCGTCTAGATAGCCCCCCAGTCGCCCGTAGCCCTCCTTGCGCCGCTCGTGAACAAGGTGCCGTAGGAGCGGCGTGTGGCAAGGCTGATACTGACGCCCGTCCTGCTCATGCTGGTCGAGGGGTGAGGCTAAGGGAGGCAGCAGGAAACCCAAACACTTGGCCACGGCGTCCCCGCCCGGTCGCTCCACTGACGGTTCAGGTCTGTGTGCTGAGCACCACACAGTGACCAGCGGCGACCGCTGTACATCGTGCAGTAGGAGCGATGCTTGGGCCGCGTTGAACGCACAAGCCGCATGGGCGGAAAAAGAGCATCTGAACACCGCAGAGTCAGGGTCGTGGTGGCAGCACCGGACAAGCAGTCCCACGGAGGAATCGCATATACCGCAAGATAGCGCGTCGGCAGCTTGCCAGCGTGAAGCCATAGTTTCCTCCTGGGCCTTCAAGTTGCGATATGTTGCCACTATATCACGCGACACTACTGCCACCTGAGCATTAGTGCCTGCCACGAAACGCACCAGGCGTGGCTGTTGATTCCAACCTGCTAGCGCGCAAACCTTGTGCACGAAGAGCGGCTCTGCCAAAGGATTTGGCAAGGAGGTAGAAATTGATGCGAAGGCATTTGCTTTATCACTAGGCCTTATGCAGGCCGCTACTTCAAAGGTGCTGCCACAATCGTTGTCTTCGTCCTCGCTCCCGTCCCTTACGTAGTCCTCATCGGAGTACTGTCCTTCCCCACGGTCAACTATCCATATCCTCAAAAGACCGCCGCCTTTTTGATGACAAAGCTCACACATTGGAGCGATTCTTTTGTCCGTGTTTGATATATCCCGGGCAATGGCGCAGAAGTCGCAGAAGAAATCACCTTCGGGCACCCTAGGCAATCCGTAGCATTGCTGATGGAAACCCAAGTCGCACGCATCACAGTACACAATTTCGTTGGTAGACTGGAACTCTCCTTGGAAGCAGATGACACAACAATCCTCTTTTTTGGCACGATCTCCCATCGGCCCCATTGCTCCGCTTCTTGTCGGTTGCGTCGAGTTCTCGACACATTGATTCGACGCGCCGAAATTCTGGCTTTGTAGGTCGCCTTTATCGTCGGTAAGAGGCCCAGATCCAGCTTCTTGGTCAGTGCTTTGGTTAATGGTTAACATCTACTCTATTGGTATCACTCAAACCGTTTCACTTCGCTTCGATTCTTTAAGGGGTTCAAAAGAGTGTGAAAAGGTTGCAGTGAGGATATGGGGAGGTTAAAATCGTTCGTATCATTCGTATGTATGTTTTTTAGGTTCCATGAGGCATAAGGCCTTTTTCTCCAATGCTCCATCACTGAGGGAAAATAAGATAGAAGGGACAAAAATGGGCATATCTAAATCCTGTCTACGCCACTTACATGCCAGTCTTCGTCATCAACAAATTAGTACAGCTGTCTTCACCCTAGCTTTCATGTGAAAATTTGAGTGAAGAAATTTGAGCTTGTACCGACCACCATCTCTTGGTTCAATGCATCTGGTCATAGGATCTTCACAGCGGTGCCAAACCCTGTAAAATCATGAAAGCGGGGAATTGTCGGCATAGATAACATCGATCCTCCCCGGGTCGGAGAGAGGCGAGTGGCGCCGGACCGCTCATCCTCGCCCAGGTCGAGCCCTCCGCTTGCCTCGCCCGCCTTCGATGGCCCTCGATCGTCCTCTTTTCCCCCGGCTGCAAGGCCTGTCTTTCTCGGACCCCATCGCACGGCCGGGTTGTCGCCTGGCGTGCCCATCTCGGCGTGTGGGCCTTGGTCTGCGCGTCGCGCTGACCTTCATGTTCGGCACGCCTTGTGACGGCGGCGGATGGCTGAGAGACGGCGACACCCGGGCCAGCATTGCAGAAGGAGAGAGAAGGCGACGCGTCATATTCGCATGGCCACGAACTGCGTACAAATGAACCATGCTATGAAATGAATGTGTTATGAAGTAGTATACCACAGCGGTCTGTTAATGCTCACTTTTGGTCCCCCAGCGTAGTGTTGCACCGTGCGCGTTCCCACCTCCCCGCTTCGACTGATGCCTCCTTCCTGTTTATATCCAACCAACCATCAATTCTTCTGCTAACCAAAGCTATTTGCTCCGCTCCCTCTTGACAAACAGTTATGGGTATTTCTCGTGACTCTCGCCACAAGCGCCGCCACACGGGTGGAAAGCGGCCCTCATACCGTAAGAAGCGAAAGTTTGAGATGGGTCGCCCGGCGGCAATGACGAAATTGGTGCTGGGACATGGGGAGAAGCGCGTACATGTTGTGAGAGGACGGGGCGGGAATCTTAAGTTCCGTGCGCTCCGCCTGGAAACGGGCAACTTTGCCTGGCGCTCTGAGACGGTGGCGAGGAAGACACGTATTTTGGACGTGGTCTACAACGCCTCGAACAACGAATTGGTCCGCACCAAGACCCTGGTGAAAAGTGCCATCGTGCAAATCGATGCCGCGCCTTTCCGACAATACTTTGAGCAGCACTACGGTCAGGAGGTGGGCAGTAAGAAAAAGAAGGCGGCGGCCGCAACAGCAAAATCGGAGGCGGAGCCCGAGAAGAAGTCCAGCCATGTGCTTCGCAAGCTTGCCAAGCGCAAAGGAGAGTTAGAGTCGCACTTGGAGGAGCAATTTGCGTCGGGCCGCTTGCTCGCTTCTATTTCTTCTCGTCCGGGTCAGAGTGGGCGCGCGGATGGTTACATTCTGGAAGGAAAAGAGTTGGAGTTCTATCAGAAGCAGTTGGCCAAGAAGAAGAAGGGTCAAAAGTAAGGGGCGACGGGAGTAGACGGGGCGAATGGCGTAAAAGCAGGGCTTAGGTGTAGTGTTGCAGGCGGTTCTGCATCTTTGATAGACGCGATAGTCCGAGAGGGCTGGGCCACGAGGGGATAGACTTCCTGGAGCTGAGGATGGACACGCGCAGTTTTGGGATAAGGAGGGGCGTCATGGCATCCTTGACGATTATGACACAAACGACAGAAGAACCAAATAAGCTCTGCCAATTAATTACGGCCTCTAGCAAGGGTATCGTCTGAAGTGCTTCATGCTTTTCCAGAGCATGTTTTCTAACGATGACTCCCAAGACATGGTACCTCTTAAAATGTGACAATTCGCACTCATTGTCTTGAGCTATTTTCTATCCTTATATCCCGTGAACATCTACTTATTTCGCTTCTTCGTAGCATTCTTTCCTCCCCAAGTTTTTTCTCGGACTTGTCCGCAGACTCGGATTTCACAACCCTGGCATTCCACAATTTTTGAAAATTTCATCCTTTCTTATTTTTTTGCATGATACGACGTGCTCTTTCAAACACATGTTGGACCACGGAAGTGCTGTTTGTCGCACTTATTGCCTCAAACCAAGCCGGCAGACATCTGTGGATATACAAGTTGTCTCAGATGTCGGCGTTCTCGCATTTTTCTTTTTCGCCGCGAGTCCGCGGGTCGAAATCGACTTCAGAACTCGCCGAGCCAGATGAAGTCGACGTCTCGCGGCCTCGAGATTCATTTTCGGCTGAAGTACGCGTGGAACGATGGACAAGATCCTCAGCGGCTGCGACCCAGGCGTTGTATATGTCTTGAGAGAAGAGGACAAATTCAATGTTTCGTAACGGTGAGTTCAAACCCTGGATTGAGGAGAAGAACCGGTCAGGCTCATGAGACGGATAAAGCGAAGAGATGATGCTTCATGACAGGTCCTACCCATTGACCAACCGACAGCAGGGTCCGCCCTCTCTCAACCTCCTTCCTCTCACCTGTTCGTCGCCAAAGTCGATACAAGATTTGACAGCTATGTGTGAAGCTCTGCTGACAGGATATCCATAGATACCGCATGAAACGGCCGGAAATGCCACCGACGTCAGCCCTTGTTTCACAGCCAGATCAAGAGAACTTAGGTGGCTGGCGCGGAGCAAGGCCGCAGACTCATTGTCATTTTTATATATTGGTCCGACAGTATGCACAACATACCGGGCAGGCAATTTGAATCCTGGCGTTATGCGGGCCTCCCCTGTAGGGCACCTCACACCTGGGCGTACCTCTGGGACAGCTCTACATGCCTCGTACAATTGGGGCCCTGCAGCTCTGTGCACAGCCCCGTCCACTCCACCGCCACCCAGCATGCGTTCGTTCGCCGCATTTACGATTGCGTCTACGGAGCACTTTGTCAGATCTCCGACGCTTATCTGGAGGCTTATCCGATTGCTCAGAGGGAAACTCCGTCTTAGAATAGATGCTGCGGCCTTGCCTCCGCAATCCGCCATTGTAAGAAAGAAAATTGCGAAGGCGAAGTAGCCGACACACAGAGGCGCGAACCTCCGCGAGCTTTTTTTCGTTTCTACCTCTCGGCTTGTGAAGTCGTTACCGGTTTCAAAGGCTGCAATGGTCGAAATGCTATTGCAGTTGATGCCTGCAGAACCTCGTCAGGTGGACTATCATGAGCAAAAGGTAGGAGGTTACAAAATGATTTGATTCCCGTCTCACCTATCAAAAGCGACTGTGCATTGGTCGTGTGGGTACTGTTGACATATCGACAACGCCTGTTCAGGCGTCCTGATGCGCACCTGCTGTGCACGGGCAAGCGCTCGGCCAGCCTCACTCCGCCCCGCTTCATGGCGTCGGTTCCGGGTGCTCGCCGAAACGAAGCCGATATGGGCCGAGGGCGAGCGAGGAGAGCCACCCAGAGAACGGGGCGAACGGACCAATCAGAGGCGGCCTCTTGGCTCGAGGACCCTCCCGGATATTCGCTCTCGACCTCTGTCTTCAGACGAATCGTTCATGCTTGACTGCGTTCGCCCGAGGTAAATTTAATATCACCCTGCTGTGACCTTTCTCTGCCGTTGGTGTCCTTGACACACGCCCCTGATGGCAGCTCTTTTCTTTTTCGATCATGCCGTCTCGCCGATCGCTGTCGAAGTCGAGGCTCTAGTTCTTTCTCTGACTTACGTGACTTCGTCGACAGTACATTCGATGTTCTCCCTGCGAACACCGTGAGGCGAAGTCCGGGATCCTCTGTGTCGTGCTACAAGTGTTCTTCAATAAACTGGCCATATACGTTTCCGCGCTGCTCGGTCCAAAAGTCTGTGAAGCGTGCGCCCCCCCAAGGGACAGCAACCATTTTTGAAATTACCATGCTCCTCTGCATTCGTTTTAATAGATCTTGATCCACGCTAGCATTCAATGAAGAACCGATCAACAGCAATTGAATACCTAGCCTTTATCCTGTCTTAAAGTGCGTCTGCCTGTGCCCGCGTTAAGTCGTTCACGCCCTCTTTGTTGTCCTTTTACCCAAGGAGCCCTCATACTCCTCTTTTCATCGAACCACTCGCACAGGCATCTTCTTTATCTGTTTTCCGGTTCGCAAGCAAAAATGATTAGTCGTGGATTGCTTGCCGTAGGCCTACTGACAGCTTCGACTTCTGCAACGGTGTATTTCACAGAGAATTTCGACGATAAATGGGAGAGCCGGTGGGTGGTGCCCAGCAAGTGGAAGGCAGCTGAGGAGATTGGTGAATGGGCCCACACTGCAGGAGAGTGGTTCGGAGACGCCGCGGACAAGGGCATCAAAACCTCCCAGGACGCCCGCTTCTACGGGCTGTCCGCCAAGCTGGCCAAACCCTTCTCGAATGAAGGCAAGGACCTGGTCTTGCAGTACGTGGTGAAGCACGAGCAGCGTTTGGACTGCGGAGGCGCCTACATTAAATTGCTGGGACCTGAGCTCGACCAGGCTTCCTTCGGGGGCGACACCCCTTACCAGATCATGTTTGGGCCCGACGTGTGCGGATCCACCAAGCGCACGCATGTGATTTTTAACTACCCCGAGGCGAAGGGCGAGGACAAGAACCTACTGATCAAGACGGACGTGCCCACCCGCACGGACCAACTCAGCCACCTGTACACCCTGCACATCATGGCTGCCAACAACTCCTTCAACGTCTTGATCGACGGTGAGTCCGTGCGTGAGGGCTCCCTGGAGGAGTCCTGGGACTTCCGGCCCCCCAAGACCATCCCCGACCCTGAGCAGAGCAAGCCGGCGGACTGGGTGGACGAGGAGATGATGGCGGATCCCGCGGACGTCAAGCCGGAGGGGTACGACGACATCCCTGCCACCCTGCCCGATTCGGAGGCCGTCCAGCCCGAGGACTGGGACGAGGAGGAGGACGGCGTCTGGGAGGCGCCCATGGTGGACAATCCCGACTACAAGGGCCCCTGGTCCCCCAAGATGATCCCCAACCCGGACTACAAGGGCGCATGGGAACACCCGCACATTCCTAACCCCGAATACTCGCCCGACCCCAAGCTGCACGCCCGTGCCACGGAGGTGACGGCCGTCGGCTTCGAGCTTTGGCAGGTGAAATCGGGCACCATGTTCGACGACATCATCCTGACAGATTCGCTGGATGAGGCCACCGAATACGCCAAGGAGACCTTCTGGAAGAAGCAGGAGGGCGAGAAGGCCATGTTTGAGAAGGCTGAAGAAGAACGAGTGGAGAAGGAGAAGGCGGAGCGTGAGGAGATGAAGAAGAAGGCGGAAGAGAACGGGGAACCCTTCGAAGAGGGGGACAGCCCATTCTCTGTCTCCGACATGGAAATCACAGAGGACGAGGACGAGGATGATGAGGACTGGGAGGATGAGGAGGAAGAGGATGACGAGAACTCCTTTACCATGGAGCTCTAAGAGCGAAATGACTTTTCTCTCAGTGTAAACTCCTGATTTTCTCGTGGTCGTCTTGTGGGAGGTAGCATCTCGAGGTTTGTCGCAAATTATGAGTGTGCGCCTCCTTTATGAGGCATGAAAGCTGTTTTGTTACGAAATGATGCGATGAGTGGCGCACCGTAGACACCAGGAAAATGTGAGTTTTCTGCTTAAAGCGAGAACCGATTGCATCAGCCATCACAAAGCCCGAGCGTGGCTCCCTCCTCTCGCCTCGGAGGATGCCGGGGAAGAGGATTGCAGTCGTTTTCAGGGTTATCAGGGCTTAATGTCAATCATAGAATTAAAATGAAACCCGAAAAGCGCGTACATGTTTTTTGCTTGCATCGCTGCGTATGCTGCTTTTACAGCCATCTCGCCGACCTGGAAAAGGCGATGCCTAGATCGGTCTCCCGGGGCTTCCTGGAATTCTTCGCGCTCCCGAGAGCTGGTGTGAAGCCAGCAAAATGCATTTGATGCGCACCCACACGCCTTCTTGGGGTCGCCAAGCCTGTAGGAGGATCGTTTCTGCACCATGGTGTCAGCCGCACACTTTTTGATTCACTTGTGATGTCTCCATGGGTATCTACTAACGGAAAACTGATGACATCTTCAGGCGCGTCGGTGAGAGAATGGCACCCACTAAGGTGCAAATCAAGTGGAATAAGCAGACTTTCTCTGAAGTTCCGCTTGACACAACGGGAACTGCGCTGACTTTCAAACAGCATGTCTACGAACTAACGGGGGTTCCAGTACCGCGGCAAAAACTGATGTGTAAGGGAGCGTGGAAGCTGGCTCTCAAGGATGACGACGACTTGTCAAAGCTTTCAATCAAGGATGGTGCGGCGGTGACGCTCATAGGAACAGCAGATGTGGTCAAGGAGCCAGTAGAGAAGGTGGTTTTTGTCGAAGACATGGCACAGGCGGATCAGGCCAAGACGGGCGCCATTCTTCCTGCGGGACTGCGCAATCTAGGCAACACCTGCTACCTCAATTCGACGTTACAATGTCTCCGGTACGTACCAGAGCTTCGACAGGCTTTAAACAGGTACACTGGGACGGGCGCCAACGAGCAACCATTTTTGACGAATGCCCTTAAGGACACGTTCAATCTACTCGATGGCAACACGGAACCTGTGCCCCCTATGCAATTCGTCATGTTGCTGCGCCAGCAGTTCCCTCAGTTCGCCCAGCAGTCTCGCGGTCACTTCATGCAGCAAGATGCCGACGAATTCATGAACGAGCTTTTGACGTCGCTCGCGGCCAACCTGCGCGACGCGTACGGGCTCCCCTCTCTGGAGGACGCCGGGAATTTCGTCGACGCCTTGTTTGGGATGGAAGTGGAGGACACGTTATCCTGTGCCGAGTCGGAGGCCGAGAAACCGGTCGTGAAGAGAGATCATGTACGGAAGCTGGTCTGCAACATCCAGGGCGGTGCTGGCAGCGACGTGAAGATCAACTATCTGCATGAGGGGGTGAAGTTGGCCTTGGAGGGGACGATCGAGAAGCAGAGCGAGGTTCTGGGGCGCGACGCGGTCTGGAATAAGACCACCCGCATAGCTCGTCTGCCGCGCTATCTCTGTGTCCAATTCATGAGGTTTTTCTGGAAAGCGACCCCAGACAGTCAGGACCACGCCGGTGTGAAATGCAAGTCTCTGCGGACCGTCACCTTCCCCGAGACCCTCGACATGTTCGACTTCTGCAACAAGACACTCCAGGACCGGCTCATGATCACGCGCGGAAGGGAAGTGGACGACATCCTGGGCAAGGATTCGAAGAAGAAGGGCGACGGCCTTGGTGGAGACGGGGGCGACCCGGAGGCCAAAGGCGAGGAGAGCAGCGGCAACGGCAGTTCTGAAGAAGAGGCCGCGTTGCAGGCGGCTCTGGCCATGTCCATGGCGGATTCTGCAGATGCAGCTGTGCCTCCTGCTCCCTGTGGTCCAGGTCTGCCAATGGATTTCAAGGGCTTGTACGAGCTCTTCGGCGTGGTGACGCACAAGGGTAGGACGGCCGACGGGGGGCACTACATGGGCTGGGTCCGTCAGAAGGGGGACGACTGGCTGGTGTTTGACGACGAAGACGTGTCCGAGTGCAAGACGGCGGAAGTCCTACAGCTTTCAGGGGGTGGGGATTGGCACATGGCCTACCTCTGCTTCTATCGCTTCAAGGGCACAGGAGGGGTTGCAGACGAGAAGGGGCCCTCTAGAGAGGGCAAGGAGTGAGCGGAGGGATGATGTACGGTGAGACACTGGTCAGGCAGACGCGTGTAGCGGTCGCTTTCGTGAGAGGCGAGGAGTGCGGCTCCGTAAGGAGAGGGTCATCGGTTCTCGAAAGCATATGTAAAGAAGAAAGACCGAACATGCGCTCTTGATCTGCATAACTATCACAGGCGTCGTGATGCGTGCTTTTCATAATTTCGGAATGAAACTTGTCGCGCGGCATTCAATTCTTAAGTTGTCTTCTACATACAAATGGTCATTGTTGTTCTTCAGTTATTTGGAGTCCCGGGCTGGATGTTGGGGATTCTCTCTAATCGATAGACAATGGAGTCAAAAAGGGTTTACGAATTATAAAAAACAGTCAAAGCGATACTGGACACGCGCCACACGACAATCCACACATCAATTGGCCAGTCTAGTCTAAGGTCAGCCAGCGGAATACTATTGAGGTATTTTCTCGGCCGAAATGTCGATGAATGCCGGCAGAAACCCGCCTCTATCGGTGCTGCTGCTTTGCCCTTTCTCCATCTGAGCTGTGGACGCAGTGATCGTTGCGGCGTTCACAGGAGGCGCAGGACCAGCTGTCTTGGCGCTGCCGTCCGTATCGCCAGCGGCACTCCCTGGCCGACTGGCAATGACTTGGACCCTGCCTGTGGGAGCCTCGTCCGTGACCATGACCATTCGCTCCTGCTGCTTGATGAGCCAGTCGCTGGTAGTGGTGGGGTCCTCGAACCAGTCGCCCAGCTCCTGATTCATGGCGGTCACCAGCTGGGAGATCTGCTCCGGCAACCAGAGGGCGCGGGCCGTGATCCAACTTTTGACCCCAGCCCAAGAGGAGGGTGGCGCCCCAGGCTTATGGGCTGTTCCGGCCGACTCCCTGACGGATGAGGCAGCAACGAAGGAAGAGCTGTCTGGCCTGAAGCACGTGTTGCGGATTTTGCAGAATTTGGAGGGGTCGAGACCGTTGGCACGCGCCACTTGAGAGACAGCCGGCATTAGCTCCGGGGGAAGCTCGGGCGTGCGGGCGTAGACGAAGGCACCCTCATAATTCCCTTGGAGGGTGTGGCCCGTGTAGAAAACGAACTTGTAGTCCGGCAGCCCCACGTCCTCCGGCGAATTCTCTCCGATCACGTACCAATTCTCCCAAAATGTGAGGCCAAACATGCGGCCGACCGAGTGCATGGATCGCCGGGCGCCGGGCCCGTCCCCCAGCATCTCCTCTGTCACGTGGTTCTCCCAGAAGCCGGGAGCGCGGGGGCGGGGCATGCGGAAGGAGACATCGGCAAGCATGATGTTCGGCGCCCCTGGCTTGGGCGTGAAG
>Ga0209925_1001825_pt1 | contig 10600 bp, 7 predicted proteins | sample SalPonR2_A_D1_MG_FD_185702 | JGI IMG/M metagenome (GOLD analysis project Ga0209925, IMG submission 185702) | Salt pond soil microbial communities from South San Francisco under conditions of wetland restoration - Salt Pond MetaG R2_A_D1_MG... ...
CGATCACAGTCTCAACTTGTACATTTTCACCAGTTTCCCTCTCTGTAAGGGCTTCTTTGATCTTGTCGTCAAGCCCTTCCTGAGCGAGATCTATTGTGGTCTCTGAGGGTTCTGTTTCATTAACTTCCTCTGAATCGGGATCTATTATCTCTGTTGAATACTGGATATTAAGAATATCATCAGACTCAGTCTTATTCCGATCAGTTACCTCTACATTCGAACCATTACTTTCTGAAATATGTTTGATAGCTTCATCTATCATTTCAGTGGTAACTTCAGCTCTAAGTTTCTCAACTTCGATGACAGAAAGGTCCGGTAACTGAACTTGGGGAGCAGTTTCAAAAACAAATTCAAGTTCAAGTGGTTCCCCTTCAACAAGTTTTTTGATATCAAGTTTTGGCTGACTGATAAGTGCAAGTTCGTAATCATTGACTATCTCATCCATCATTACTGGAAGCATTGAATCCAGAGTTTCCGAGTAGATCGCTTCTTTTCCGAACTTCATTTCGAGTACATGACGAGGTACTTTACCTTTTCTGAAACCTTTAACAGATACCTTTTTGGACATTTCAAAAACAGTATTGTTGATTTTTGCCTGAAACTCCTCTGCTGGTATCTCTGCTTTTATTGTTATCCTGTTCTTTTCCTGGTTCAATATCTCAGTTCGCATTATTTTTAACCCCTTTCATGTTCGACAAAAAGATAATTGCCGACAGGTAGAACTTAATATTAAGAAACAATGTATTTTAACAGAGATAGCGACACCCGGCCGGATGTCGCTATCTTCAGCAATGTCAAAAACACCTTTCTTTTCGACCGAAAAGAATAATCAAAAACTCAACTTTTGTCAAGGGTTCTGTTCAATAGCCCATTAAAATTAATCCTTGCTTTATACTGGTGCGAGAGAGGGGACTTGAACCCCTATGAGCATAGCTCACGAGATCCTAAATCTCGCGTGTCTACCAATTCCACCACTCTCGCACAAAAAATAATCAATTCAGTAATATCGAAAAAAATGAACTAAGATTATACCGAAAAAAGAAGCCCGGCAAAAAAGCCGGACCTCCTGATTTTTTTGGTGGGTCATACAGGAATCGAACCTGTAACCCCCTGATTAAGAGTCAGGTGCTCTGCCAATTGAGCTAATGACCCAAAAAACTATTCTTTTGTGGCGCGCCCGGCAGGATTCGAACCCGCGGCCTATGGATCCGAAGTCCATCGCTCTATCCGGCTGAGCTACGGGCGCAAACTTGGGGTGAGTGAGGGGACTTGAACCCCCAACCTCTGGAACCACAATCCAGCGCTCTAACCAGTTGAGCTACACCCACCATAAATCCTGCACATTGAATGTATGGCGCGCCCGGCAGGATTCGAACCCGCGACCTACGGCTTAGAAGGCCGTTGCTCTATCCAACTGAGCTACAGGCGCAAAAACAAAAATGGAGCGGAAAACGGGACTCGAACCCGCAACCCCCAGCTTGGAAGGCTAGTGCTCTACCATTGAGCTATTTCCGCCCATCAGTCTTGCCGATATGGTCGGGGCGAAAGGATTCGAACCTTCGACCCCCTGCTCCCAAAGCAGGTGCGCTAACCAGACTGCGCTACGCCCCGATATTCTATACGAGTTTCGTCAATTCTGCAACAACTTTTCCTGGTGGAGCTGGGGGGATTCGAACCCCCGGCCTCTTCCGTGCGAAGGAAGCGCGCTCCCTCTGCGCTACAGCCCCCTTGAGAACCGACGGCGACCATTTTAGTTATCTAAAGAGGACTTGTCAAGCTTTAAAAAAACATATACCCTTTATAGACAGTTTTTTCATGGAGTGATGCTTGTTGAAAATAGGACCCGAATTAGTAAATGGCTGGGTAAATGAATTATCACGAATGTATGCCAGCAAACGAATCTTTAGCATTGATGCTGGAAAATCATGGATCATTCTTAGATTTGGGAAAGGTCTTCCATCAATATTATTATCCTGGTCCTCTGAACATTCTGGGTGTTGTTTTATCAATTCCTCCGAATCTTATTTTTTAAAGAATACAAATCCAGGAATTAGCGTTATCGGAAGTTTCCTTAACAAGCATTTGATAAATGCTACTCTAACTAACGTATTTCAGATCAATAGAGACAGAGTCATAAGAATTGAATTTGAAAAAAGGGTTTCTGCAGGTCACAAATCTTACCTTAATCTTATTCTTGAAACAACCGGTCCTAATAGCAACATTATAATAACTGATAATTCTGGCATGATCATGGAATGTGCAAAGCATATTCATCCCTCTATGAACAGGTACAGGTCTATACTCCCTTCTCATCAATATATTCCTCCTCCTCCAGTTAGTGGGATCGATATAAAAGATTTTTCAGAACAACCAGAGATGGCAAAGATACTTGAGATTAAAGGAATTGGAAAAGATCTTGGTCGGATCATATCATCAAATCAGAATATCCACACCCTGGAAGAATGGGGTGAAAAATTTTTGAGAATATACGAAAAACCTGAAGAATGTTTTTGCCTAATATCTGAAAAAGTTTTAACATTTTTCCCCGAAGTTTTACCTGGGACTTTAAATCAGGGTATTTCGCCACTGGAGGGGGGAAAAGAAAGGGTAATAAACCCAATGATCGGAACAAAAAAACGGATACTTCTTTCAAAGATCACTTCATTTTTTGAAAAGGAGATTCGGAGCAGATCAAGGCATCTTGAAGGCCTTCAAAAACAAAAAACACATTCTGAGGAAGCAGATAAATTCAGAGAAAATGCTGATCTGATCTTCGCAAATCTTTTCCAGTTGCAAAAGGGACAAACAGAAACCACTCTTACCTGTCTGAAAGACCCTGATAGACAGATTACTATTTACCTTGAACCGGATCTATCACCTGTTGAAAACGCACAACTCATGTTTAAGAAATACAAAAAGTATAAAAAAGTCATAAAGAATCTTGATAACAAAATTAAAGCACTACAGATCCAGATCCGAGAATTGTTAGAGCAGAAAGAGACCGTCGAACTTATTGATGATCTACAGAAACTCTTTGAAGTTTCTGAGGATACAATTGGTGAAAATATTACCTTTTCAAATAAAAAAGGAAGAAAAAAACGGGAACGTCCTACTCCTCCACATCTCAAAAAGGAGATCGGCGGATTTCTTATCCTGGTAGGACTTAATGCTCGTGGCAACAGATATGTAACATTCGAGGAGGCTGTACCAGATGATATATGGTTCCACGCTTATGAGGCTTCTGGAGCTCATGTTGTGTTGAAGCGTGTTTCTCAACAGATTTCCGACGAACTATCCGATAATGATGTTATTGAAATTGCAGCATCCCTTGCCGCTTATTACAGTAAGTTGAGGACATCTGGCAAAGCAAGAGTTATCTATACACACAAAAAGAATGTAAGACCAATAAAAGGCGGCTCAATTGCGCAGGTAACTTATCGTTTACCAGAGTCAATAAATATCAGCCCTCATCTCTGGAGAGAAGTGCTTGAAGGAGATCAACAAGATCATCTGACAAAGGTTGAGTGAACTCAAGTTCCTTTCCGGATACTGGATGATTGAACTTTAACTTCCACGAATGGAGAAAGACTCTGTTAAGAGTCAGATTACCTAAGGTTCTATTTTTAAAACCATAGAGTTTATCACCAATTAAAGGACATCCAATATATTTGAAATGTACCCGTATCTGATGGGTTCGACCTGAATGTAGCTGGCATTTAACAAGACTAAATCGTTTTCTTGACCAGAGCAGTTCGTAAGATGTAAGGGATGCTTTACCTGAGGGTGTAACAGCCATACGACAACGATTCACGGGATCTCTACCAATAGGAAGATCCAATTCTCCAGATATCCTTTTGGGTTTACCTGTTATGAGGGCAAGATAGATCTTTTCGATCTTTCTTGTTCGAAATTGCATTTGAAGTTTTTCCATGGCAGTAATATTTCTGGCAACTACCATCAAACCTGAAGTAGTTGAGTCAAGCCGATGAACAATGCCCGGCCTTATCACATTATTGAATAATCCAATGTCAGGATACCTGAATAACAAACCATGCACGAGAGTGTGATACAGGTTGCCGGGGGCAGGATGTACCACAAGTCCGGCGGGTTTGTTTATTACAAGAACATCATCATCTTCATGAATAACTGAAAATTCCACTGGTTCCGGCAGGATCTCAAGTTTTTGAGGAGGTGGCACATTCACCGTGAAAACCATTAACGGTTTTACCTTCAGGGAAGGCTTGACATTGTTGTTCCCCCCCCCCACATTTACATTACCTCTGTCAATGAGTTTTTGTGTATAAGATCGAGTTACTCCCATTTTCCTTGATAAAAAAACATCAAGCCTGATGCCTTCTTCGGAAGCATCAACAACAAAAATGGATCTGTTAGTTCCATCCGGATATTGTGTAATCAGATCATCATTATTTTCACTATCAGTTTCATTTTCATGAAAACTCGAACCAGTTTCATTTGCCATCAATAATGTCTTTTTCTCTGATCCGAATTTCGATTTTCATTGCTATTTTTACACTTATAACAGTAACGTGCCCAGGGTTTGACTTCTAACCTTTCTGTTTCTATATCATGATAGCATTTTTCGCATATACCAAAATGATCTGGATTGTTATGTATCTTTTTAAGTGCATGCTCAATCTCGAATATTTCATTTTTAAGATTATATATTTCCGAATAAGCATGCTGTTGGGCTGAAAGTCTTGAGGCACTATCTGCAAAATCATTATTGGAGGAGTCCGGCTTGAGGGAGGACTGACTCCCCGATACTTCTGAATAAAGCTTTTCCAGAAGACTGTTCATATCTTTCAATTTATTGCAGAGATAGCCTTCCCAATATTTTACATCCATCCATTTCCCCTCCTTTTTGCTGTAAAGATCATCCTCAACCAGACCCGAGCGATAAGGTCTGGTTGAGGATGATCTTTGTTATTCAGGATCTATAACACCCATAACTTCTGCGCATCTTGGGCATAAACCAGATCGGTCCGGTTCTGTTGAAAACTTCCAGCATCGTGGGCATTTTTCGCCAGCTGCTTTTTGTACCATTATACCAATGCCAGTTTCCTCATCAAGAAATCTTTCATTTTCAGATAATTGTGATTCTGCTACTTTGAATTGAGAAACTATGCAGAACATAGCCCAATCTTCAGGACTGAATCTTTTAAATAGGTCACTATATTGTGAAGAACTTTCCACCACTACCGCAGCTTCAAGAGGATGCCCTATTTTCCCATCAAAACGTGATTTTTCAAGAGCTCTGCTTACTGCACTTTTACATAAGAGGATCTTTTCCCACTCCTGCTCCAGTTCCCGGTCTGTAAATGAATCATTGGTAGTAGGCCAGTCAGAGAGGAATATACTTTCAGGAAGATCCCCATCGATCTTCCTCAGTTCCTGCCATGTTTCTTCAGTTGTAAAACTGAGTACAGGAGCAAGAAGACGGGACAATACCTGGATGATCTCCCACATTGCAGTTTGACAGCTTCTTCTTGAAAGAGCATCCGTAGCATCTGCATAGAGTCTATCTTTACTTGCATCCAGAAAGAAAGAGCTAAGTTCATTAACGCAGAACTGGTGAATAACAAATGTCGGCACATGAAATTCATATTTATCATATGCATTTGTAGCTTTTTCAACAAGATTATTCAAACGCGATAAAATCCATTTATCCATCTCTGTAAGTTCATCAAAATCAAGGACATGTTTTGAAGGATCAAAATCATTGAGGTTTCCAAGCAGAAACCTGAAAGTATTACGGATCCTCCTGTAAGATTCTGTAAGATTCTTTATTATACCCTGGGAAATTCGAACATCGTTCCTGTAATCTGTAGATGCAACCCATAAACGGAGAATATCTGCGCCATATTTACCGATGATCTCCTGTGGCTTCATTACATTACCCAGAGATTTTGACATCTTTTTCCCTTCTCCATCGACAATAAAACCATGAGTAAGCACTGCTTTGTAAGGTGGCAGGTTTTTTGTAGCTACTGAAGTGAGAAGAGAGGTCTGGAACCACCCTCTATGCTGATCACTTCCTTCGAGATACAGGTCCGCCGGCCATTTCTGATCCGACCTTGTCTTGAGGACTGCAGCATGACTGGAACCAGAATCGAACCATACATCCATAATATCTTCATCTTTTCTAAGGTCTTTACCGCCACATTCGGGACAGAATGCCAAATCCCCCAAAAGCTGCTCAGGTGTCAGTTCCCACCAGATACTGCTCCCACTTTGTTGAACGTGTTCCTGTACTTTACTGATCCTGTCCTTGTCAAGAATAAGTTTGCCACAATTATTACAGTAGAAAGCCGGTATCGGTACGCCCCAGACTCTCTGCCTGCTGATACACCAATCAGATCTGTCCCTGACCATATTAAATATACGCTCTTTACCCCAGTCCGGGATCCATTGAACATCATTCTGAATAATATCAAGAGTTTCATTTCTGAATTTGCTGACATTAACGAACCACTGGTCAGTAGATCTGAATATAACGGGTTTTTTACACCTCCAGCAATGTGGGTAGGAGTGCAGTATTTTATTTTTTCCTAGCAGTCTGCCGCTCTCAATAAGAGTCTCAAGAATTATCTTTTCAGCATCAGATAGTCGAAGACCTCCGACTAATTGTGTCTCAGGTAGAAATACTCCCTTTTCGTCAACTGGATTATAAACTTCAATTCCATATCGTATTCCCGTTTCATAGTCTTCAACACCATGTCCCGGAGCAGTATGTACACAACCAGTACCCTGTTCAAGCAGGACATAATCAGCGAGAACAAAAGGTTCTTTCCTTTCGGGATAGAATGGATGTAAAGTCTTAATGCCTTCAAGCTCCCGTCCTTTTACTTTCAGAACAGGCTGTCCAAACTCCAGGCCAGTGGCTTCGGAAACATCTTTTATCAGTCCTTCTGCAATTAAATAGACAGTACCACCCGAAGGAAGAAAAACATATTCGAGGTTGGGATTTACTGCTACAGCCATACTTGCGGGAAGAGTCCATGTTGTTGTTGTCCAGACGATAACCTGAGTTTCCATACCTTTAAGTTCGTTAAAGGTTTCGGATATCTGAGGTATAGAATACCCTACATAGATCGAATCTGATGTTTCATCCCCATACTCGATCTCTGCTGCTGCGAGAGCTGTCTGACAATCTATGCACCAGTAAACAGGTTTCTGACCTTTATATATCAGTTCCCTTTCTACCATTTCAGCAAATACACCGATCTGTGCTGCTTCATACTCCGGGTTGAGGGTCATGTATGGGTTATCCCAGTCTCCAATTACACCAAGACGCTTAAATTCTTCCCGCTGAATGTCCCGATATTTGTATGCATACTCCGTACACTCTTTTCTGAGACTTACAGGATCCATGTCATCCAGGGTTATCCCTTTTGATTTAAGAACATGCAATTCTATGGGAAGACCGTGTGTATCCCAACCAGGGACATAGGGAGCACGAAAACCTCTCATCCATTTGTATTTAGGAATAAAGTCTTTGAGTATCTTGTTAAAGGCCGTACCTATATGAATATTCCCGTTTGCATAAGGAGGACCATCATGGAGTATAAAATCAGGGGAATCTTTTCTCTTTTCCTTAAGCTTGTTATTAACAGCTATTTCATCCCAGAACTTAAGGTATTCCGGTTCCCTTTTGGAAAGGTTCGCTCTCATTGGGAAAGATGTTCTCGGAAGGTTCAAAGTATCCTTGTAATCTGTTGTCATTACTAACTCTCCTCTCAATATATAGGAAAATGCCGTCTCCATTGAAAGGAGACGGCTGTTTGTACAAATGAATTTTATCACACAAGAGCAATTATTTTTTAATTGCAGTTTACACAGCTTCTTTTTTAAGTGCTGAACGTTTCCTTTCCTGCAGCAAGTGCATGGCAACAAGTATGCCAAGACCGATGACATCGGTCTGGATCCCTGGTATTAACAGTGTTAAAGCTCCTCCAAAAGCAAGTAAGCGCTGCCAGATCTGCATTTTTACTTTGTAATAACCTATTGATCCCATGCCAAGCAGAAAAACACCAAGCAGGGCAGTCACTACTGCGATAGAAAACGGAATTGGTTTGAAACCAACAAGTACAAGCATTGGGTTGTAAACATAGATATATGGCACGAGGAAACCAGCTAAGGCAAGTTTAATCGCTGTAGCACCTGTTTTCATTGGATCATCGCCAGCTATTCCAGCGCCGGCATACGCTGCAAGAGCAACAGGTGGGCTAAGATCCGCTGCAATACCAAAGTAGAGAACGAACATATAGGCAGCCATGGGTGGTACATCAAGTTTAAACAGTGCCGGTGCACACATTGTACTGGTAACAATAAAATTGGCAGTGGTCGGAAGTCCGGCTCCGAGAAGAATGCAGGCTACCATGGTAAGCATAAGCGATGGTAGTAGTTTACCACCTGCTATAGCTACAATTGCACTTGCGATCCTTAGCCCCAGACCAGTCAAAGTAGCCGTACCGACTATAATACCAACAGTCGCACACGCACATGCCACTCCAAGGGCTCCTTTAGCACCACTTTCAAGTGCATCTTTGAGTTTCATGGGTGTGAGCATGGTTTTACGATTAAGATAGGAAACAGCTACGGTGATCAGAATGCCATTAAACGCTGCTCTGATAGGCGTGTAACCTGCAAGAAGGTAATATACAATACCAAAAAGAGGCAACAGCAGATGACCTTTCGTTTTCAGAAGATTCCACAGTTTGGGTAGTTTTTCTCTTGGCAGTCCTTCAAGCCCAAGCCTTGAAGCTTCAAGATGGACCTGTACCATAACTGCGAAGTAATATAGCAATGCAGGAACTATAGCAGCTACAGCAACTTTAATATATGGCACACCAAGAAACTCAGCCATTATAAACGCTGCAGCCCCCATTACCGGAGGCATGATCTGTCCACCCGTCGATGCTACAGCTTCCACAGCTCCGGCAAAATACGGCTTGTATCCAACACTTTTCATTAGAGGTATGGTAAACATTCCTGTTGTGCAGACATTTGCTACTGAGGAACCTGAAATAGAACCCATAAATCCGGAACTCAGTACAGCAACCTTGGCTGGACCACCAGTTGAATGTCCAGCAAGAGACATTGACAGATCGATTATAAATTTACCCATACCTGTCTGTTCAAGAAAGGAACCAAATAGTATAAACATGAAAACAAACGTAGCAGATACAGCGAGAGGAATACCGAATACTCCTTCAGTTCCCATATACATGTGATTTATCACACGACTGAGAGTGAACCCCCTGTGCTGAAACATTTCTGGAAAATGTCGTCCAAGGAAACAGTAAAAAAGAAAAAATATTGCAATACATGGCAGGATAGGACTGGAAACTCTCCTTGTGGCCTCAAGCAAAAGCGTTATACCAAGAAAACCGACAAAAAGATCCATACGAGTAGGTAACCCCGCTCTCATGACAAGGGCTTCAAAGTTTACAACCATATAAAGGGTTACAAAAGCTCCTAACGCTGCAAAGATAAAGTCGTACCAGGGTATCCCTTTCTTCGAACCTACTTTTTGAGAAATCGGATACATCAGAAAAACAAGTACCAGCACAAAAGCAAGATGGACCGCACGTTGTTTCATCGCCAGTAAAAGGCCAAAACCTGCTGTGTAAAGATGAAATACAGACATTGAAACAGCTAAGATTACAACCAGCTTTGCCTGCCACCCCCACAGGCTTCTGTTTCTTGCCTCTGTATCAAACTGTTTCCTCAACTCATCAACATCGATCTCAGTATTATCAAGATTCTGTTCAATTAAGACATTGTTGTCTTCTGCCATTGAATATTGATCCCCCCCGTGACTCATAAATATTAATTACCATGAACTGAAACATTATTTCCCGTTTATTGTATTATGCCTTATCCCTTTTTGTAAAAGGGTTTCTTGTTTTTCGTAAATTGAAATTATTAGTGGAGTTGCAGTTATTTCTATTTCAAGTAGTTTTGACGGGAAATGCTCGAAGAGATTAATCTTCGCAAAAGGTGAAATCTTGAGCCAGTTCTTTCCAAGAATAGAATTACCAACCCTCAAAAAATATTTTTGAGAATTATAGCGACCCCCCTGTACATACATCCAGTTTTTATCCTGAAAAAAACGACCATTTCGCGGAGCCTCTACAGGAAGCCCAGCATTATGAGATACTACTCTTTCTTCCCATAACCAGATAGAACCGTCGATTATCTTATAGTCATCTTCCACTGGCGTTAATTGTACAGAATGAGTATATCCTGTCTGAAAAGTGTTAACTGAACTAACAGGAAGCGAAAGCAGGGATAGTTCATCTGTCTTTATGATTAGATTATTAACTGGAGAGAAAAGAACTGTAATGATTGAAATTAAAAATATTATCACAAACAAAAGTCTAAATGTCGGCCTATACATTCGTTCGCCGCCTTTTTAAGTATTTCTGAACTGTTAACAGCGATAAAAGCTAAAAAAAACATCAGACTCTGGATCTGGGATTTTTTTTAGTTCATTCAATTAAAAATTCTAACACAGTTTAGTGTCTTTTAAAATTTATTGTGGAGAAAGATTCTGGGAGATAAAACAATCTGGTAG
>Ga0209925_1001827_pt1 | contig 10595 bp, 8 predicted proteins | sample SalPonR2_A_D1_MG_FD_185702 | JGI IMG/M metagenome (GOLD analysis project Ga0209925, IMG submission 185702) | Salt pond soil microbial communities from South San Francisco under conditions of wetland restoration - Salt Pond MetaG R2_A_D1_MG... ...
ATTTTTGCCAGGCCTAGCTGCGGAGCAGCGATATATTTGTAGAAAAGGTAGTTATCCTTCTAACCCAGAGCCCCGGCGGGGCGAAATGTTTGATTAAATGGTTTGCGTTATGATTGTTTCATGTCTCACGTTTCATGTTCCATGTTTTCGTGGGAGATTTCTGGGTTGGGCGGTCATAGATGAGAGTGCTTCGGGCGCAATAGAATGACTACTGATTGACCATCGAGTGACTATTGAATGACCATAGAGTGACCATCGAATAACCATAGAGTTACAAGAGGGATGCCAGTGAATGGTTATAAAATTTCCTATAGAGTTTCTATTCTGATTGTTTATTTTTTAACTTTGTAACCACTTATGATAATGATTCTTAAATCCATATTGCGATATTTTTTACTGGGGTTGATGTTCTTTTACAGGTACTTTATTTCTCCGTTAAAACCTGCATCATGTCGTCACGTTCCTACCTGTTCGCAGTATATGATTGATGCGATAAAAATCCATGGTCCACTCAGAGGATTCTGGATGGGACTGAAAAGAGTTTCACGTTGTCATCCCTGGGGAACCGAAGGGTATGATCCTGTTCCTCAGATTATCATCAAAAAATATAAGGCCAAATGATATCATTTGACCTTATTATTTAATAACCCAGTTTAAATTATATCATGTTTTATATCTGATCCATTTCCACAGTTCTTTGTAGTTAACTTTTTTACCATACATCAGAATTCCTGTTCTGTATATTTTCCCTGAAAGCCATGTGGTTCCCAGGAATGTTAGAATAAGTAAGCCCATTGAAAGGGCCATCTGCCATTCCGGAACGCCAAAAGGAAGACGAACCATCATCACTACCGGCGAGGTGAACGGAATGATCGAGAACCAGAACGCTATCGGGCTCATTGGATTCTGTATGGCATTTACCATCACAATAATTGCCAGAATAAGCGGAATAGTAATGGGAAACATAAATTGCTGGGTATCCGTTTCATTGTCCACCGCAGCACCAATGGCAGCAAACAGAGAACCATATAATAAGTATCCGCCTAAGAAGAAAAATATAAATGAGCCAATCATTAATCCAAGGTTAACATCTTTCAATGCACCAAGCATTTGTTTTATTTCTGCGTTCTCTGTTAATTCACTTGTTGCGTCCTTGGCTCCTGAAGGAAGCATATCTGAAGAAATATCCTGTGAGTTTCCCTGTTGAGAATTCATGATGCTTTCCACGGCAACTTCGTTGGCCTTGGGTGTTCCCATTCCTGGGGCAAAAACAGATTTAACTCCCGTTATAATAATAAACGTAAGAACAACCCACAATGCAAATTGTGTTAATCCCACCAGGCCAATTCCAATGATCTTGCCGGTCATTAATTGAAAAGGCCTTGCTGAGGATATGATTATTTCAACAATCCGATTGGTCTTTTCCTCAATTACACCTCTCATTACCTGGGCTCCAAACAGGAAAATAAAGAAATAGATCAGGAAACCTCCGATATAACCGACAACCATAGCCAGTTCGGTTGAACTTTCTTTTTCTTTGCCCTCTTCAGTCCATTGAATAGTTCTTATACTGATGTCTGTCCGAACAGATTTCAAAATATTTTTATCTATGTTATGCTGAGCTAGTTTCGATTGTTCGATGTTTTTTTCTATAGCATTGGAAATATGGCTTTTAACCCCAATGTTCGGTTGTTTATCAGAGTAAAGGATAACAGAATTGGGGGTATTTGCTACCAGATGAGTAATATAGAGAACTGCATAATATTCTGTCTCCTTAAAGTTCTTTTTTAATTGCTCGTATTTGTTTTCATCTATATATTCAAATTTGATATAATCTGTTTCAGGTAGCTGGTTTACAAACATTTGCGACTTGTCAACAACTGCAATATGTTTTAGGTCTTTGTCTTCCATTGATGCCAGCCATGCCGGAGCAATAACTATTGCAGCAAAAAGGATGGGACCTAAAATTGTCATAATCACAAAAGTTTTCTTTTTTACTCTTGTAAGATATTCTCGTTGTATAATTAAGCTTATTTTATTCATGATCCTGGTTTTTGTGTTCATTAACTACTTTTATGAATACATCATTCATGCTAGGTATAATTTCTTTAAATGAAAGTACTTCAACGGCCGGAATGATTAACGAAAGTAATTCATTCTCATTTGTCTCATGCAATAGTTTTATTCTTACTGCCTTATTTCCGTTTTTTTGCTTTTCCTCAAGCACTTCGTAGTGTGCGTTTAAGGATTGTTTCAATTTTTCAGGGTTGCCATTGAATTCAATCTCATAGATATTAGACTTGTATTGTTGTTTTATATGGTCAATGGGGCCTTCCAGAATGTTGTTAGCTCTGTTGATAAGAGTGATATGATCGCATAATTCTTCTACTGATTCCATATTGTGAGTAGAAAAAATAATGGTTGCTCCCTTTTCTTTTAATTTCAGTACTTCTTTTTTCAGCAGGTTTGCATTAATTGGATCAAATCCACTAAAAGGTTCATCAAAAATCAGAAGTTCCGGTTCATGAATTATAGTGGTTATGAACTGAATCTTCTGCTGCATTCCTTTAGAAAGCTCTTCAACTTTTTTATTCCACCAGGGTTGAATTTCAAATTTTTCAAACCAATATTTCAGTTTTTCCTGCGCATCTCTTTTTTTCATTCCCTTTAACTGGGCAAGGTACATTGACTGCTCACCAACTTTCATTTTTTTATAAAGCCCACGCTCTTCAGGGAGGTAACCTATCCTGAAAACATCCTCCATCTTTATTTTCCTTCCTTTCAAAAGAATATCACCTTCATCGGGAGCTGTTATCCTATTGATAATTCTAATAAGTGTTGTTTTTCCTGCTCCATTGGGTCCGAGTAAACCATATATACTATTCTCAGGAACAGTTAGATTTACATTATGGAGCGCATACTGATTGATAAATTTTTTATTGACCTCTCGTGCTTTTAAGTATTCCATATACTATTCAATTTATTTTCAACAGAAGGCGAAATTAATAATTTTAATGAAACTTCCAATTTTCCCAATCGTCTTTAATTTCAGGACTTAAATTGATTTGTGGGTTTTGTTCTTTATCGTTCATCATAATAGATTTTACGGGTATTTGTTCATCCAGGTAATCGTATAATTCTTTATAAGTAATTTTTCCCTTGCTTTCCTGAATCTTTTTCAATAAAAAATAAGTAAAGATTCCGTGGCCTTTTTTTTCATACTGAAGCGAAGATTGCTTTCCACTGCTGGCTGAAAATACCACCAGGTTTCCTTTTATGCTTTGTTCTTTGGGTTGAATTTTAACACCCCTTGCAGCCATAAGCCCTTGGTTTCTGGCTCCACCAGAAAAGCATGCATCAAGAAATACGGTAATTCTTTTTGAAGGATAATTTGTAAATTTATTGTATATTTCTTTCAACTTCAGGGCATATTCCAGGTCTGTTCCACTCACGTCAACAGGCATTAGATAAGGTTCCTTTGTTTTTTCATCGGGGAATCCATGTCCTGCGTAATAAAATATAATTTCAGCTTCTCCATTAAGGTTTTTAATGATAGATTCAATTTTATCAACAGAGCGGCTAAATTCTACAACTTTTGCATTGGTATTGAAAATGATATTCTCTTCAGGAATACCCATCGTTTTTATTGCATATTTTTTGAAAGTATTCGCGTCTTTTATGGCATATTTAACGTCTGATTCGCTGTTAAGAGATTCCTGGTAACTGCTGTAATCTTCGTTCCCAATTATCAGTGCATATCGTTTTTTGTATCTGTTTTTTGTTTCAGGAATATTTATATCTATATCAGCTTCTTTTGTTTTTATTTCGGAATTATCTGTATTATCGGTTTCCTGTAGCCTTTTCCTGTTGTTTTTATCAATCAAAGTTTTGCTTTGTTGTTTTTGTGCCTCACTTGTTTTTATAGCTTTAAGTGATTGATTAATAAATGATAAAAGCCTTCGATTTGCCCCCAGAAACGATCTTGAGCGCAATTTTACAGATGCATTTTTCACCCGGAAAGGAACACTAGTGGAATAATTGACTTGTTTTCTGAAATGCTTTTTCATTTCGCCCCGGGCATCAACTATGTTTACCTGGTATTTTGTTTTGCCATATAATTTTCTGCCAGACCTGTACTCCTTATAATCAATTATTGTCACAGCCAGGTTAATATTATTCGGGGCCACCTGTCTTAGTTCCTTCAGATTCTCTGATACCTTAAAATTGGTGTGTGGATAACTATATTTTAGGATCTTTGTCATTAAGGTCTTAAGTTCCTCATTGTGCTTTTTTGTACCTTTTCTTTTATCCAGTACGGTCAGGTTTATAGTTGGATTGTTGTGCAGAGAAAATTGTTCTCTCATTTCTTTTAATTGTTCCTTTGGGTTCTGGCTAAATATACAGTGACCTGAAATAAAGAAAATTAAGCTGGTAATTATTATTCTTTTCATTTTTTTCATTTTAAAATATCAAAATTCAGACCATAATATTACAATAAAATGAAAACATTTTTATTAATAAAAAGTTATAAAATTAGGGAGAGTTTGTAAAAAAAGATTCTATTTTGTAAATTATGAGCGAACAAAAAAAAATAAAAAAACTATGGATGAAAAGAGGAAAAATTACGAGCAGAGATCAGAAATTATAGTAAAGAAAATGCTTTCAAAAATCTATGAATTGGAGGCTAAAGCTTTAGAAGCAAAAATGAATACTTCAGAGGATTTAAAAGATTTATCATCTCAAATAAATGAGTTGAAAAATCACCGTGAAGAACTTCAAAAGAAATACTCTGATATGCTGAATGCTTCTGAAGAAAAGTGGAATGAAATTGCTACAAAGTTTGAAAATTATCTGGAAGAAGTAAGACCTGATAAAAATGAATTTTATGATAGAGCACAGTCTTGGCTAAACGATTTCACCAAGAAGATAAACGATCTTGAAGGAAAAGCAAAAAAATCCAATGACGATTTACGAAAAAAAATCATGAACCAGGTAAATCAACTTAAAGAGCAGAAGACTAAGATGCAAAAGACTCTTTCTGAGATGCATGAGGAAAGAGACGACACCTGGCACAGCATTAGAGAAGGAATTGATGATGGCCTCAATACAATGAAAACATCAATTAATAAGCTATATCAGCAATTTAGAAAAACAGAAGGATAAACAATCCAATACGGTTAAGAGAATCGTAATAATACTGGTTCTCTTAACTGTTTTCTTTTTTGGTTGTCACGATAAAATAAGAAGAGAAAGATATTCATTCAATACGTGGTAAAGCAGGATGTTACTGGCTGGAGCGGCATTTGAAAAAACAAGAGCTTATCCCTGATAAAAATAAATAATGGAAGTTCGCCCAAGGATGAGCTTTTAGGCTGGTTTCAAAATAGACTCAGGAAAACGATTTCTGAAGATTCTGTAATTTATTTGTAGGCTGCAAGATGTCTTAAATATCCTTTGAAAAATTTATAATGTCTGAAATGACTGAATCCTTTCGTTCTTAATATTGATTCCCAGTCTTTTTCAATAAAATCAAAAGCATATTTGCATTCAATTATTTTAAATGGAATGCTGTAATAAAATGGCATATCCCTAAGGTGAAAATGTCCAAAATCCATAATATGCAAACTACCTTTTGGAGTCAGATGCCTGAAAGCATTTTCTATAATTGTTTCTCTTACATGTTGCGGAAATCCGTGAAGCACAAAACTAATAAATATCTTATCGTATTTTTCATTCAAATCAAATGGTTTATCAATTCTTTGCTTTAAGAAAGAGACATTGTCAAAATTGTTGCATCTTTTTTTGAACTGATTTTCCATGGTTTGAGATATATCCATCCCTGTTATTTTCCCCTGGCTACCCAGGTATTGATGCATTGAACAAGTATTTTTCCCTGTTCCGCAGCCCAGATCAAGAATATTATCATCAGGCTGGATGTTCATTTGTTTAATGGCATTATCAATGTATTTATAGTATTTTTTGAAAGTAGCTCCCTGAACAAGAGTGTTATAAAATCTTGATATGAAAGGATTAAGTTCTACTTTTGAATCCGGATATAATTTTTTCATATAGCTATAATTGTAGTTTTATCTATTGATAGTTCCTTATAATTGAAAAATGTAGTAAAAGATATTATTCAAATTTCAATTGTTCAGCATCTTAATTATTTACTACAATTTATGAAAAATATTGTTTTGAAGTATAAACAGGTTCTTAGTATTTCCATTTCTTATAGGAATCAATTTTTTCTCTCTCTTTTTTCATATAAATATTTTGAAATTCCCGGGCTAACTCTTTTGTTTCTGTATTTTCACCAGGATAATATAAAACAGCAGGTTTCCCCTTAGAAGAACCAATACAATTAGGATAATTTTCCAGTACATCATTTTCCTCTTTATTTCTTCCCACTACAAGCCATTCTTTGGTTTCATCAAAGTAATAGTGTCGGCCAACATTTATTACAGAAAGGGTTACTTCGTTAATAAGGTCATTTTCAATGAGCATTTTAAATCTGGGTCCTAATTGTTTGTCACACAAAAGACAACCACCACCAGGACTGGGGAAGTCAAAGTCATACCTTCTGGCCATTTCTATTTGCTTTTTGCGCCCTCTTCCCTGTATGCCAATATCAGAAAGAGGTCGAATGAGTGGAAAATCAAAACTTCTTTTTATGATCTTCATCTTATCTGAAGTTTGTGACATGGGTCTTTGTCCTGGAACTTCACCCGTAGCTATAGCATCAAAGGCATGTTTTTCTGCAAATTTTGAAGCTTTCTGGAACATAAATATTTTACAATCGGTGCATGGATTGTATCCGGCGCCTCTTCCGTATTTTGCGTTTTTAATGGACTCCAGGTACTCATGCAATAATTCACCTTTTGTACAGTCAAAAATTTTCATCGGGATGTTTCTTTCTTCCAGAAAGTCATCTTTCACATGTTTTTCACCACTAAAAGGAAGTCTGAAGAAAGCAGCGGTAATTTTGGCTCTTTCTTCAAGTAACACTTCAGTTGCAAGCCTGGAGTCTAACCCACCTGAATAAAGGAGAAGAATTTTATTATGCTCAACCATTCTTTTTTCTGCAAATATATTATTTCAAGGTATTTTAATCTTAAAATCTTTCTAAAAAATATTTTTTAAATACCTTTCTTATTTAAATCTTTTTTAGTTGGTTTTTGATTTTGTAATTTTAGCATAATATTTGTTAATAAATGATGTAATCAGAAAAGCAGGCAAAATGAAAATAAAACATAGCATCCTAATTATTTTGTTTTTGGGATCACTATTCTTTATAAACTCTTGTGCAACCATATTCTCCGGTACACAGGAAAGAGTTAGAGTAAAGTCAGAACCGCCGGGGGCAAAGGTTTATTTAAATGGCCAGTACACTGCCCGCAAAACGCCCTGTTATATAAGAGTTCCACGTCGTATAAAAGGAGATAAAAACATACAGAAATATGTCCTTAAAAAAGAAGGTTACAAAGAGGTTAGAATTAATGATGCAGCTTCAATGAACGGAACCACTTTATTAAATCTTTTGATTGCACCACCCGGAATAATTGTTGACTGGGCAACAGGTTCAATTTTTAAATATAATAAAAGAGTCTATGCAGTATTGGAAGAAGACGAAACATACTTAACGAAAAGCAGATCAGATGGCCACAGCAAGGAAACAGTCAGGGCTTCACAGACAAGCGACGTAGATCATAATATTCCTGAAATAAAAATGAAATATAAAAACAGGTTTGCCCTGATAATTGGTAATGAGGATTATAGTTCTTACCAGGAAGATCTGAGAGAAGAAATTAATGTTAAATTTGCACGAAATGATGCAATTGCATTTAAAAGGTATGCAGAGAAAGTCATGGGTATTCCTGAAAAAAATATTATTTTCCTCACAGATGCCACTCTGGGGCAGATGAGTCAGGCCCTTTCTAAGATTAGTCTTATTTCAAAAAACATGAATGGCAGGGCTGAATTGTTTTTTTATTATGCAGGTCATGGATTGCCGCATGAAGAAACAAAAGAACCCTATTTGATTCCGGTTGATGTAAGTGGCAAAAACCTTGAAGCTGCGGTTAAGCTTGAGACTGTATATAGTAAACTAACTCAGTATCCTTCGAAACGTGTTTCTGTTTTCCTTGATGCCTGCTTTTCAGGAGGAGCAAGAGAACAGGGTCTTGTGGCTGCCAGGGGAGTTAAAATAAAACCAAGATCAGCAGGAGTTAAAGGAAATATGATAGTATTCTCAGCAACAAGCGAAAAACAGACTGCTTTGCCCTATCGTGAAAAGAATCATGGATTCTTTACTTATTTTCTTTTAAAGAAGCTGCAAACCTGCAAAGGCGATATTACCTACAAGGAGCTTGCTGATTATATGAAGAAAAAAGTTAGCATTGAGTCAGTTTTACTAAATGATAAAGAACAAATTCCTCATGTAAATGTGAGTCCAACTGTATATCATAGCTGGGAAAGCTGGAAGTTAAACTATTAATACTACATTTTAATACAAACAAGATTTATGAAAAAATTTATTAAGTACTTTCTGCTGATAATATTAATTATAGCAATAGGTATTATAGCTTATATTAAATTAAAACCTACACCCGATAAAGAATTATTTAGTTATGTGCCTGAAGATGCTGCCTTAATGGTTTATACCACCAATGGAAATAAAAACTGGCAAAAAATAAGGGCATCAGAAGCCTGGAAAATTCTGGAGAACCATGAAATTTTTGCTCAGGTAAAAAAGTCTATGTATAAGGCAGATACATTGATGAATAAAAATAAAATGGCAGGGAAATTGTTAAAAGACAGGGCAGTTTTGGTATCTCTGCATCCCGATAAAAAGAATGAGCTTCAACCTTTAGTCTTTATTGACCTTAAAGATTTTTCGAACCTTTCTTTCTCAATGGATCTTTTGCAAAGTAAATTGCTAAAGAGAATTGATTATAAAGGAAAGAGAATAGATTATCAGGATAAAAAAATTTTTCGTATTCGTGATTTGAAGAAAGATAAAAAGTTTTATTTAACACTAATGGGAAATGCTCTGGTAATTTCTCCTGACTTGCCAATGGTTAAATATTGTATTGATAAACCTAATAATTTCTGGATGAACCAAACAAACTTTAAAAAGCTGATTGCCGAATTTAAAAATGAAGGATATTTGCAATTGTATCTGAATTTTAAGCAATTAACACCATATGTGGAAGAATATACCAAAGAGAATAAAGAACTTGATAACTGGATTAGTTCGTTAAAGTATGCTGGCTTTGAAATGGAAATTGATGAGAACAATTTGGTGTTTAATGGTTCTGTTTCAAACGCTGATTCTGTTGCCGGGTATATTAATGCTTTTAAGGATATATCTCCAGGGAGGTCAGTTGTTCATAAGTGGCTGACAAGAAACACAGCTTCTTATGTTTCAATGCGGTTTGGTCAGTTTAATGAGCTGAACCAGAATTTCCTGGAACAACTTGCTGCCCTCGATAGCAAAGGTTACAAGCAATATATTAATCAGACCCAAATGATTGAAAATAAGTTTGATATTGATATCCGTAATCATATTTTTAACTGGATTAATAATGAGATAGTTGTTGGGAAAATTCGTCCTGAAATAGGCGTTGGAAGAGCGGAAGATGTTTTTATTGCTTTTCGTTCCAGTAATGTACAAACAGCCAAAGAGATGCTGGGGGAGATCACGAAAAATATTTCTCATAAAACGCCATTGAAATTCAGAACAAAAAATTACGAGGAACATGAAATACAATACCTTGATCTGAATGGTTTCTTTAAAATTTTTGCAGGGAATATATTTCAAAAAATTGAAAGACCTTATTTTACATTTATCGATGATTTCGTAGTTTTTAGTAATTCGGCTTCAAACCTGAAGACACTTATAGAAGATTTTTATGAGAATAGAGTGTTAGATGAGGTTGATTCTTTTCAATACATGAGAAAGAAATTAAAATCAAAATCAAATATAGATATTTATTTGCAAGCAAGCCAGATGTATTCTACCCTATATTATCTTTCAAACTTTTCAGCTCAGCAAAAGATGGAGAAATACAGGGACTTGATGTTGTGTATTGAAGACCTGGGGATTTCAATTAAGCCCGGGCAGGAGTTTTTAAAAGCACAAATGGTAATAACCCTGAATGCTGAAATGGAGAAAGATCCATTGGTTTCTATATATGAAAGTGAAGCATCAAAGCCAGCCAACAAAAGAATTGAAAACCTTGAATTCAGATTCGATCCGCAATCTTTTAACATTCCGGATGATACAACAGGGATGATAAAAATTTATTACCCGGACAGTACACTTTGGTACGAAGGGGAAATGAAAAATGGCCATCCAAATGGATTATGGCGTACTTATTATAATTCCGGAAATATTAAAAGTTCTGTGCTATATGAAGAAGGAGTAGTAAATAACTATGTAGTGTTTTTTTATGACAATACGGGAAATACAATTCAGATAAAAGCAAAGTTTGAGAAGAACAAGATTGAGGGTAAGTATCTTGAATATTATGATAATGGCAGGCTGAAAGCAAAGATTAATTATGAATCAGGAATTCCAAATGGTGAAGGCAGGT
>Ga0209925_1001828_pt1 | contig 10585 bp, 10 predicted proteins | sample SalPonR2_A_D1_MG_FD_185702 | JGI IMG/M metagenome (GOLD analysis project Ga0209925, IMG submission 185702) | Salt pond soil microbial communities from South San Francisco under conditions of wetland restoration - Salt Pond MetaG R2_A_D1_MG... ...
GTGGAGGAGCGAGTACCATGGCTGAATTAATTGCCACAAAAAAACCGGCCATAATTGTACCTTGGTCTGGTGCTGCAGAAAATCACCAATATTATAACGCTAAGTTGCTATCTGATACGGGGGCTGCGGTTTTGGTGGAAGAAGAGGTATGGAGTGACTTCTTCTTGATGAAAAAAGTTCGGGGGATATTGGGATCAACATCCAGCACGAGCGGTGCGAGTAACCGGTTAGAACAAATGTCTGAAAGTTACAGAGAGTTGAGAAACGGCAGGGCTACGGACAAGTTAATCGACTTATTTAACGATGTCACACACAAGGAGAGTTATGTTAACTATAGACCCGAAGCATAAATACCATTTGATTGGAATTGGCGGAGATGGAATGAGTGGATTAGCTAGGATTATGTTGCAGATGGGAGCTAAAGTGGTAGGTTCGGATATCCGGGAAAGCCAGACAAGTAAGTTGTTGCGGGAGGCAGGCGCGGAAGTTTACATAGGTCATCGCAAATCCAACCTGGTCAGGGATGTTGATTACGTTGTTGTGTCCTCTGCTATCTCCGATGATAACGTAGAAGTTCAGGAGGCTAGGCGCAGGAACATTCCTGTTCAGAAAAGGCTTACAGCACTGGGCAGCTTGATGGAGATGAAGAAAAGTTTAGCTGTTGCTGGAACTCACGGAAAAACGACGACCACAACAATGATATCTACTATTATGGAATTTGGGGGAATGGACCCGACCTTTATAATTGGTGCCGAGTGTGAGCAGCTTGGTGGAAATGCAAAAGTAGGATCGGGAGATTACATAATCTCCGAGGTAGATGAATCCGATGGTCATTTTACTGAACTTCATCCAGATATTGCTGTAGTTACCAATATTGGTAAGGATCATCTAGATACGTATAAAAATCAGGAAGAAATTCTTAATGGTTTTAAGCAGTTCGTCAATCGGTCTAAGGAAACAGTGTTAAACCTGGATGACAACAATAGCAAGAAAGTACTTAGCTACACGACCGAGCCGTTTACTTTTGCCATAGATGCTCGAGCTGACGTAACTGCTGAAAATATTTCGCAAGATGGTATTGACACTTGTTTTGATGTGTTTTTCCGTGATGAAAGACAGGGCAGGGTTAAACTGCCAGCACCGGGAAAGCATAACGTTTACAACGCACTTGCAGCGCTTTCCCTCGGATACAAAGTTGGTCTTCAATTTCCAGAGATGATTGATTATTTATCTAGCTTTCAATTGCCGAATCGTAGGTTCCAGATTGTAAAGAATAACGGGTCCATAGTTGTAGATGATTATGCTCATTTACCTAAAGAAATTGAAGTCACCTTACAAGCTGTAAGAGATGGGTGGAATCCCAATAGGGTGGTGGCTGTTTTTCAACCACACCGGTTTAGCAGAACAAAACATATCAATGGGCAGTTTGGGGATTCCTTTAAGCTTGCGGACGTGGTGATAATCACGGAAATCTATCCCGCCTCTGAATCTCCGATACCCGGAGTTACCTCTCAACTAATACAAAAGTCCGTGGAGAAGAAGAAAAAGGATGGTGTGTATAGAATTCTCGATAAAGAAGAGTTGTTTAACTTTATGGTTGATAATTTGCAAAAAAGGGATTTTTTGATTGGTTTAGGTGCTGGTGATATTAACAGACTCATAGACAAGTTAGCGGGTTATTAATACCTGGGCTGAGCGATTCTTACATGTTTATTGAAAAATTTAGTTTAGCCATGTGTTCAATTTTAGAATAGAGAGTTAGTGCAGACCAGCACATTGACAAACGGAGATCGATGAAACTCCGTGGTGGGTCTTAGCTGCAGGTAAATCTCATTAACTAAGTACATATTAAACTAGGTGCTGGTCAGGGACCTGCAGATGAAAGTTGAGTAACCTCGATTAGGTTGCACCCACTGGGTAGGAGAACGCAGTTGATTAAAGAGGAGTAATTTGTAGTTGTGTTCTTTGGTACAAATTGATCAACAGCCAGAGAACCGCTCAATTTAGATAATATTGTGTTTGGCAAACGAATGATAAGAGTTCACAAATAGTTGATCGTAGTGAGGGTTAATATGCCAGCGTCAGTTACGCAAAGAGTGAATGTAGGTTTTTTTCAGCAAAATATTTCTTTGAACAAATATACCACCTGGAATATAGGGGGACCTGCCAGTTATTTCTGTGAGCCATCCTCTATTTCTGAGTTAAGAGAAGGTCTCAGTTTTGCCCGCCAAAGGAATCTCGACTGGGTTGTAATTGGGAACGGCAGCAATATTTTGGCTCCAGACAATGGTTTTAGTGGGTTGGTTATCAGAATCGGCCCGAAATTTTCCAGGGTTTTAACTGACGACGGTGTTATCACGGTTCAATCAGGTGCTCCTCTGTGTAAACTGGCAGACATTGCGAACGATTATGATTGTTCGTGTTTCAATTTTACGACTGGTATTCCAGGCACAGTTGGGGGGGCTGTCGCCATGAACGCCGGTGCTTTTGGATACGAGGTTGGGGATTTTCTAACAAGGGTAGTGTATGTAACCCAGGAAGGGGAACTTAAAGAGATAAAAAATTTAGGTAAAAGTTTTACCTACAGGACGAGCCCATTTCAGGATAGCAGCAAAATTGTTCTAAGTGCTCAACTGGACCTAGATTTTTCAGCAGACCAACCCGGTATGAGTGAAATACTTTCGATTCGTCGAAATAAAATGCCATATTCTGCACCTTCTGCAGGATCAGTCTTTAAAAATCCTGCCCACACAAAAAAAACGGCCGGAGAAATGTTAGATATCGTTGGAGCTAAGGGGATGAGAGTAGGAGATGCGGCCGTTTCTCACCGACATGCCAATTTTATTGTCAATAAAGGCCATGCCACAGCCGAAAACGTCCGAAATCTAATTGACATTTTACTCGAGAGAGTGTATAAAGAATTTGGAGTGACACTCGTCACCGAGATTAAGGTCATATAGGGTTGACACTCCGAAATTCTTTGCATCAATTGAAACTATATTATATCATTAGTAACAGTTATACTAAGCCAGTAGGCTGATGTAGCGAGATTTTCGAGGGCAAGTGTTAATTAGGCTAAAAAGCTGGTTTTTTGGAGGCTTTGTGTGGCCGGCCAGTTGGGGGATTGGTCGGGTAAAAATAGCAGGGGTAAGATTTTCACTAAAAAAATTTGGGTTCAGGAGTTGACAAAATCAATTCATATCCATTTATTTATTCAGTTTATACCAAAATAATTTTGGTATTTCTGTGAATTTCGGGTGGTGATCCAATGGAAAGCGAGGATCTTGTTGTAGGGTTGGATATTGGAACGACAAAAATTGTTGCGCTTGTAGCTAACATTATAGATGATTCGATAGAAATCGTCGGTTTCGGTCAGGCACCATCAAGGGGGCTGGAGAAGGGTGTAGTGGTAGACATTGGTCAAACCACCAATTCAATAAGAAAAGCGGTCGAGCGGGCTGAAAAGATGGCAGATGTGCAAATTGATTCTGTATATGCTGGGATCACCGGCAAGCATATCGACTACTTAAATAATACGGGCACCGTTTCGATAAATAAGTCCGATAGAGTGATCCGCAATGACGACGTTCGCAGAGTTATAGAAACTGCGAAAGCTATGCAACAAATCCCCCCTCAGTCTGAGATGATTCATATAATTCCCCGTCAGTTTGTAGTCGATAGCCAGGAAGGAATTACAGATCCAATAGGAATGACTGGAACTCGGCTAGAGGCCGATGTGCATATAGTGACTGGTGCAAGTACAGCTGTTCATAATTTACGCAGATGTTTGGATTCTTTAAATATAAATATAGACCAGTTGGTGCTCGAGCCATTGGCTTCCTCCTACGCTGTTTTATCCTCCGCAGAGAAGCAATTAGGTGTTTTGCTCATGGATATTGGTGGAGGAACGACCGATCTTGCAGTTTTCAAAAAAGGAGATATATGGTTTTCTAAGGTAGTGCCATTGGGTGGGGAGCACATCACTAACGATATCACAGTTGGTCTGCATACTCCTTTGGAAAAGGCCGAAGAAATTAAGATTGATCATGGAACAGTTCACGTGGATGAGGAAAGTCAGAACAAACAAGTGGAGCTAAATACTGTCGGTGGCGATCAGGTAAAGGCAGTGCCTCTGAAGAATTTGGCAAAGGTTATCGAGCCAAGAGTAGAAGAAATATTTGACCTGGCCTTCCAGGAAATCGAGGACGCTGGTTACGGAGACTTAATTCCATCTGGAGTAGTTCTATCCGGCGGTACATCGTTGTTAAACGGAGTTGTGGAATACGCTCATAGACATTACGGTATGCCAATTCGGCGTGGATCTACTCCCCCTGATATACACGGGCTACGAGACATTGTTGAGTCACCAATATATGCAACATCGGTCGGGCTGCTTAAGTATTCACTTGAGTCTCATGACTTTTTGAAGAACGGAAAACGGCGTATTGGCCAGGGTTCTTCTTCACTGACGTCGGATATTTTTCGTTGGTTGGCCAGTTTCTTTCGACGGTAAAACATGGGTCAGTGGTCAAAGAGCGAGAGATTGATCAAATGCAGTAATAGAGGGTTCACAAGATGAGAAAAATTGCTATTATCAATCAAAAAGGAGGAACTGGAAAAACTACCACTGCCGTAAATCTAGGCAGCGGCCTTGCTCGCGAAGGTTATAGAACTGTTTTGGTCGACATCGATCCTCAGGGTAGCCTTGCGACCTGGTTTGGTTCTGACTACGAACATTCTCTTTACGATTTGCTGGTTGAGGGTGAGGCTCCAGAGGAATGTGTAGTGCAGGTCAGAGAAAATCTCTATCTTCTACCCAGTGATAAAACTGCAGCTCAGGCGGAGAAGATATTGACCGGTAAAACCAGCAGAGAGACGGTTCTAAGGAGAGAGTTATCAGATCTTAGCGGCTATGATATGGTTATTTTAGATTGTCCGCCAAGTCTCTCCTTGTTAAATCAAAACGCGTTAATTTACGCTCAATCTGCTTATTTACCGGTAAGTATGGACTACTTAGCGCTAGTGGGTATTAAAAATCTGTTGGATAATATTCGGCAAATAAACGATATATTGGATCATAACATCGAGCTCTCTTTGGTTATACCCACGTTTTACGATAAAAGAACCAATGCCAGCAAAGAGATATATGACACTCTAAAACGTCATTTTGATAGTAAGGTAGCCAGGCCCATCCGTACCAACGTCAGGCTATCGGAATCTGCTAGCTACAATAAGACAATTTTTGAATATGCTCCTAATTCCCATGGAGCCGAAGACTACTCCACTTTAGTAGAAAGGGTGATAGAAAATGGCAAAGAATAAATCTATAGGAAATGATCCATTAGATGGCATAATGGCGAATTTCTACAAGCCAAATTCTAGCGATGTAGAAGATGAATCTGGCTCTGAAGGTGATGATAAGGTGGTTGACAAACAGTCTCAGAGATCGGGTTACTCTAGCAACTATGATCTCGCCAAATTGATGGTGATAGGTGTTGGCGGCGGCGGTAATAACGCCATCAACAGGATGATGGAAGCGGGCGTGGATAGCGTTGAATTGGTGTCTATCAATACTGATGCTCAAGTTCTAGGGGTTAACCATTCGGATAAAGCGGTTCAAATTGGAAGAGATTTAACGGGTGGATTGGGTGCTGGAGGTAATCCAGAGATTGGTCGAGAGGCTGCTCTGGAGAGTCAGCAAACACTCGAACAGCTACTTCAGGATGTCGATATGTTATTTATCACCTGCGGAATGGGAGGAGGAACAGGAACTGGAGCTACGCCGGTCATCGCCGATGTTGCTCAGCAGATGGAAATTTTGACGACGGGGATAGTCACTAAACCCTTTACTTTTGAGGGCAATGAGAGGGCCGAAAAGGCTGGCAGTGGGTTAAAAAAACTTGCTGAAAAAGTGGATACTATAATAACTATCTCCAACGATAAATTGTTGGAAGTTGCACCTGGTGAGATCTCGCTCATTAACGCGTTTGGTTTGGTTGATGAAGTTTTGTTACAGGGCGTAAGAGGTATATCTGAATTGATTACCGTTCCTGGTATGATAAACTTGGATTTTGCGGACATCAAAAACGCGATGGAAAATGGAGGTCCGGCACTTATGGGTCTTGGCGAAGCAGAAGGTGATGCAAAGACTCGAAAAGCCGCTCAGAACGCGATTTCCTCTCCACTACTAGAAGGTTCTCTGGATGGCGCAAAGAAAATAATTTTAAATATTACCGGTGGTCCTAATTTGTCGCTTGAAGAAGTGACTGAGGCAGCCAATATGGTGCAGGAAGCTGCCTCCAATGAGGCGGACATGATGTTTGGTACTGCCGTTAAAGAAGGGCTGGACTCGGTTAAATTTACTATAATTGCAACCGGTTATGCTGGTAGCGGGCCTGGAGGTTCGGAGGAAGAAGATATAAGGGAGATTGCTTTTAAGAAGTCCAACAATGGTGGTGCGTCTCGAGAAATGAACGACCTTGATATACCAACATTTATCAGGCGAGGCTAATAGTTGCGCTATACATTGTCTGGGAATCCTTAATTAGGGATAAGTGGCGATGATCAGCTTACGTTTAGTTAGCGAAAATTACGGTTAGTTCTTTCAATCCTATCACACCTATTCATTTCTACGTCCTTTGCTAAGTTACTGTAGCAGCTTCTTAAGGGGAAGGGCGCAACTTCTCATCTACCTTATCGGTCTCCGAGAAGTGCTACATAACATACGCACAGTAGTGCAGGTATGGTTTGTAGTGTGTGTAGCTTGTAACATGTTCAATTAGTAAAAAAGATCCTTCATTTTTAGCAGGTGATCGTCGATTGGCTTTGGGGAATTCGCTATGACGTTCTCAAGACTGACCGGTTTGACTCTATTTGCCTGTAAAGCTGTAAGTACATTGAATTTGCCTTCAAGACAAAACTCAACGGCGGAAACTCCGTATCGGGTGGCCAGTAATCTATCGAACGCCGTCGGTTTGCCACCACGTTGAAGATAGGCTAGTGTGGTAACTCGGATGGGCATGTTTAAGACCGCTTCCAATTGGTCGGATAGATAGTGGCCTATACCACCTAGTTTTATGTGGCCGAACGAGTCTGTACCAGTTTCCCGCGTGATTTGTTGATCTAGTTCCTGTGGTTTAGCACCTTCTGCGATAACGACGAGAGAGAAGTATTTTCCGGCAGATTCTCTTTCTTTGACGCGTTTTTTAACATCTCTGACGCAAAATGGCTTCTCTGGAACGAGTATGACGTCAGCTCCACCGGCGATTCCACCTAATAAAGCAATCCAGCCAGAATCCCGACCCATAACTTCCAGGATCATTACCCTGTGATGTGAAAAAGCCGTCGTGTGTAGTTTATCCAGAGATTGAGAAACTTGGGTTAGAGCCGAATCGAAACCAATCGAATATTCGGTTTCGGCTAGATCGTTATCGATCGTTTGGGGAATACCGACGGCATTAACATCGTAATCTTTGAGTTGATGACCTACTCCTAAAGTGTCATCACCGCCGATAATAATGATTGCATCGAGATGGTTTGAGCTATAATTTTCTGTGACTTGTTCTGGTCCACCTTCGATTGAAAAAGGATTGGTTCGTGAACTACCCAGCATAGTTCCACCTACTGGTAAAATTCCTGATACATCCTGTCTACCTAGACGTTTTTTGTCATCTTCTAGTAGGCCCGCCCATCCGTTCTTGAATCCTACAACTTCCAGGTTTTCTGCTCTTGCCTTCCGTACAGTTGCTCTTATAGCTGCGTTAATTCCCGGCGAATCTCCACCACCAGTTATTAAACCGATTTTTTTCAACTTAATCACCCAGTTTGATGTGGTTATCGTTCAATTTAAATACAGACTTTTATTTACGGAGCCTGCTTGTTGAAACAAACTTGTTGCCGTTTCTTGAACGCTCTCGCGAATTATCCTGGAGACTACCCTAGGATCAAAGTCAGACTTAACGGGGCTCCAACTTGTGTCCGAAAAGAAACCTTCTTTATTATCTTTCACACCTTCTGGAGGAATGATTGAATTTTTATGCCTGACATAGAAGTCGTAAGCGGCGCGAGCATATTCGTATTGGTATCTTGTATCCTTGTTTAGCTTACATACACCGTAGTCGAGCACTTCTTTTATTTGCTCTTCTACGAGACCAGATGAACCGTGCAGGACTAAAGGAATGTTCATACCGGCGTCTGTTAATGCATCGTCTATTTTCTTTACCAGGTCTTCGCGCAAATGGATGTCTTTTCCCTTGCTGACTCCATGCTGCGTGCCAACGGAGATTGCTAGTAAATCAACCCCGGTTTCGTTTACGAACTCCACAGCTTCTTGTGGATCCGTGAAAAATGCATCCGTAGAGGCCGTTTCTTCGTCCTCTACTCCTTTGATTTTACCGAGTTCGCCTTCTACAACGATTCCGCTGTCTTCAGCATATTGAACAACTTCTTGAGTAATTCTTACGTTTTCAGAAAAAGATTCCTTTGAGGCGTCGATCATGATTGAGGAGGCAAGTTTTTCGTTAACTATTGATTTGATAAAATCCATGTTTCTTTCTTTTAGGTGATCCATATTTAAGAAAACGCCGAAGTTGTAGTTCTTGGCAAGTTCGTCTATGTAGTTTGACATTACTCTAAGTCCTGTCAGTGAGTTTCCATTGCCGGCAAACTTGGATGCACTGTTACTGATCTGGAGTACCAAATCAGTTTTATTTTCATTTGCTGCCTCAAACAATCCAATCAAGATATTTGGTTCTGCAATGTTTGAAGCTATAAAACCATAACCAGATTTCTTCGCTTGATTATAGATTTTGCTTAACTCTGTTCCTGGCAAAAAAGGCACAAGATCCTCCTCATTTTGATAGTGGTGGATATTTACGAAAAGGTGTACTGAGTTGATTATACCAATTATTTGAAACGCTTCAATAAGGTAGGGTTTTAGTTGATAAACGGAGGAATATTTCTTATCTTAATGTGAATAGAAATGTTAGAGTTGGTAGTTTAGTGACTAATTATTAAGGTTTGTCTCATAGTTTTGGTTGTTATGGTATTTTTGGTTGATATAAATGGTTGAAATTTACGTTGGGATGGGGTCAAATTTAGGTAAGAGAAGGACCAATATTAATCATGCTATAAAGCTTCTGGAAAGCCGTGATGGGGTTAGATGTTTAAAGAAAGCTTCTTTTTACGAGACTGAACCAGTAGGCCCCATTCAGCCCTGGTTCATCAATACTGCCATCAAAATCGCCACAGGTTTATCTGTTCTAGATTTTTTCCCCTGGTGTAAAGAAGTTGAAAAAAGGATTGGTAGAGTTGACTCACTGACCTGGGGACCTAGATTGGTAGACTTAGATATTTTATTGGTTGGGAACGAAATAATACATACGGACAATTTAGATATTCCCCATCCGGAGATTCAGAATCGGCGATTTGTCCTCTTTCCACTCTTGGAACTAAATTCTGAACTACGCCATCCCGTCCAAAAATTACCTATTCAAAAACTATTGGACAAGACGGATCAAGATAAAAGGGTGATAAGATTATCATGAAAAGAATTCTAATTTCTTCTCCAAATAAACCTGATTCAGAGAAGAGGGTTGCAATTACTGAGAACGACAAGCTGGTAGAAATATTCTACGGGGACTTCCAAGAGGATCGGTTGGTCAGCAATATATATAAGGGCAGGGTTGAAGACGTTCTTTCCGGGTTAGGTTCTGCATTTGTAGATGTCGGCGAAGAACAAAGCTTATTTCTCTCAAGAAGTGAAATCAATCAGGCTATACTTAGAAGTAGGGGATTTGATCCGAAAGAGTACCCTCCTCTAATAAATAAGGTTATTCACGAAGGGGAATCACTGATTGTTCAAGTCAAGCGAGGAGGCATTGGGTCAAAGAATCCTCAAGGTACTACGAAGATTAGTCTGCCCGGTCGGTACTGGGTGTTTCTCCCGAAGGATAGTCGACTCGGAATATCCCGAAGGATAACCGACGAAGACGAAGTAACACGTCTTAAGGAGGTAGCCCGAAGCCTGAAGGAAGAGAACGAGGGCTTAATTGCCAGGACGGCTTCTCTGGACGCAGATGAAAAAGATTTGAAGCGAGATTTTAATTTTCTTCTGGGGACCTGGAAAGGTATAGAAGAGGAAGCTAAGAAAGTGAACCCTCCCCATTTACTGCATGCCCACACTAACATTATCCGGAGAATAATTCGTGATCGTCTTCTGAGCGATGTGGATGAAGTCGTTATTGATTCCGGGGAAGTATACGAGGACATACTTGATTATATTCATTACTTGCGGATGAACAATTATAAGGATAGGATAAAGCTCTATGATGAAGATGAACCTTTGTTTGAAGCTTTTGGGATCGAACAAGCTTTAGAAAACTGCCTACAGCGCGAAGTTCCGCTGGGCTCAGGTGGATACCTGGCAATTGATGAGACTGAAGCTCTTACGGCAATAGATGTCAATACTGGTGGCAACGTGAATCACAAAAATCAGGCCCAGGCAATACTGAATACAAACTTGGCCGCGGCCGACGAGATACCTATTCAGCTCAGGTTGAGAAAAATCAGCGGGATAATAATTGTT
>Ga0209925_1001832_pt1 | contig 10563 bp, 10 predicted proteins | sample SalPonR2_A_D1_MG_FD_185702 | JGI IMG/M metagenome (GOLD analysis project Ga0209925, IMG submission 185702) | Salt pond soil microbial communities from South San Francisco under conditions of wetland restoration - Salt Pond MetaG R2_A_D1_MG... ...
TATCGATTAATTGCTTCTTTCCTTTCCAATTCACGCTTTATGCGATACTGTTCCTGTATCCAGCTGCGCCAGTTTTTACTCGATTCCTTATGTTCTTCAAATGTCTCGTTGAAGTCGTGACTGCCTTCAGGCGTAGCAACCATAAATAAATATTCATGCTCCTCTGGATTGAGAACAGCACGAATTGATCTCAAATCAGGGTTTGTGATTGGCCCCGGCGGCAAACCGCTATTCATGTAGGTGTTATAAGGATGCTCAAAGCTATAGTCATCGTACAATAGCCTGCGCCGTTCTCCAAGTGCATAAATCACGGTCGGATCCGCTTGTAATCGCATATTTCGATCGAGCCGGTTTTGATAAAGACCACTGATTCGGGCTTTTTCATTTGCATCTTTTGCCTCCCACTCTACAATTGATGCCAGCGTTATAATTTCATTGAGAGTGAATGGGCTTTGTTCAATATCTTCAGACAGACGGTCAATCACTTGTTCTTCAAACTCTCTGTAAATACGTCTGATTACAGCTTCCGGAGAACTTGTCCAATACATTTCATATGTATTAGGCAACATTCTTGAAAATAACCTTTCTCCATTTAATCCGAGTTCAAGTGCAAGATCTGAACTATCTGAGAATTGCTCTGCAAACGAAAGTGAATCAGCCTTCAATTGTCCGGCAAGCCGGTCACTGAGCATAGAGATATCAATACCACTATGTACCACAACATTTCCTGGATCCTGAATACCGCGTCCCATTTTAGATAGTAGTTCGGTAAACGAAATGTTTGAATGTATTTCGTACCTGCCCGGCCTGAAAGATCGCCAGCCCATAAGCCTGCCTGCCCACTTCAGGTTTTCATAATCTACGGTAACTTCAAGAGAGTCGAGAGTAGTGTAGAGTTCCTCTAGTCCAATGGGGTTATGCAATAGTACTTCAACAGTGCTATTGGAGCTGATAGAATCATCGCTGTAAAGTCGGGAATATCGAATCCCGAATACCACCATGAAACCGATAAGAAAAATCAAAAGAGCTGCCAGAGACTCCCTGAAATTTGGATAATTCATTATTTAATACAAGTAGCCTGAAAACAAATTGCAGTACCTTGAAAGGGTACTTTTTACAATTAACAGTTCCGGTTAGATTAAAATTCTTTCTATGACTAAAATGTGGTGTATCAAAAATCGTCTTTAAAAAACGTAATAAGATTTTGAATATGATCCCGCAATTCTAAATCGATTAATTTGGCACCTTTTTTTATGTCATCCCTTGGGACATTTTCGGCAAATTTTTTGTCTTTCAGTTTTTTTGTGACCGACTTAACCTTCATATCAGAAAAACCATTTGGACGCATCAGCGATACAGCGTTCATAAAACCGCTGATTTCATCACACGCAAACAGATATCTTTCAATTTCTGACGTTGGTTCTCTTCCGGTTCTGTCAGGTGCATGAGCTTCAACTGCTCCAATTATCTCCCCATCATATCCATTGTCCGGCAGAATTTTATTTACTGCCTCTGCGGGGTGCTCATCGGGATATTTTTCCCAGTCAAGATCATGCAGCAGACCAGTCGTCCACCATTTATCGACTGTTTCCTCTGACTTCTCAAGCTTCCTGGCATATCCCTCCATAGCTCTTGCTACCATCTCACAATGATTTCTGAGGCTTTCAGATGAGATGTATGATCGCATTAATTCTTTCGACGTGTCTCTGTCAGGGTTCATAAATTATCTTATCTGATTAATGGCGTCAATTGCAATTTCCCGGTTATATTCGAAGCTAAGGCTTTTATAATTGATCAAATCAACAATGGTACCAATCAGACATAATCCTCCCGTCAGAAAATAGAGGATTCCGATTCCAATCTGACCAATGAAAAACCGATGAACACCTGCAATCCCCACCAGTCCGAGAAGAATCATAATCATGAATACAACCGGATCTTTTCTACGGGCTTTATAAATGGATTTGAACAGCTCAAGCTCATCATCTGACAATCCGTCAATTGTGTTCGATATATACTGAAGTTCATCGCCTTCGAGTTCCGGGAAATGTTTAAGAGCTTTCTTCATGATCATAATTTGATTGATTGGTTACGTTTAAATATTGAGTATATTCGATGTAGAATAATTGTCGCTCCCGGAATCCCAAGTGGGTGCATCTGAAAAGACTCCGACCACTCTCCTCTCACAAGCAGAGCAACTGATCGTCCAAATCCTTCTCCGGGGCAGAATGTAATTCCTAAATTTTCAAAAAGGCAAAGTGTATGAGTATGCTCGTATGGATTGATTAACGTCATAGACAGCAAGGCACCAGCAAGCAGAATCCATTCGCCGTGTAAAAAAAAGTATCTATGGAATGATTCAGCTGATCTCATATTTTAAGAATGTCACCGGTCATTTGTATGTTAGCTTTCTTTCTACCGCCATTTCATTTAAATACAAACAGAACTTGTCCTTAATGTACAATACTCTACGAAAGTTTTTAAAAATTGTTTTCATATCATCATCACTAATTATGTGTTTGATGGTGTCAACTTCTGATGCACAAACAATTCCCGACTCGCTAAAAGCAGAACTCGAAACTGTGTTTATTGAGGCAGCTTATTCACCTATTTCTATAGGAACAGCACCAATGGCGTTGAGCTACCGATTACGGGATTCGGCAGAAATTGCAGCCCGCCCCGCAATGACAATGGACGATCTTACATTCACAATTCCCGGAATCACAATCAGTAATCGAGAGAATTACGCTTTGGGAGAGAGAATGTCGATTCGCGGGCTTGGCTGGAGATCACCTTTTGGTGTCAGAGGCGTTCAAGTGCTGCTCGATGACCTGCCACTTACCGTGGCTGATGGGCAGACAATTATGAGCATGATTGACCCTGCTACTGTGCGAAGAATTGAAGTTTTAAGAGGACCGTCAGCAACTTTTTGGGGGAATTCCAGTGGTGGCGTCTTGTATCTGTCAACAACTCCAAGGGTTGATGCCCCGCTTTTGCAATATAGAGGATATGGCGGAAGCTTCGGAACGCTAAAACAAGAGCTGCAATGGAACTATTCAAACAGTTCGTCAAGAATTTACGGTTACACAACGTATTTTGAAACCGAAGGCTACAGAAATTACAGTGCAGCTGAACTTTTCAGAAGCAGTTTGGGTGTAGAGCAAAGCTTATCAGAGAATAGCCGCATCACTCTGAACGTAAACTACACGTCCATGCCAAAAGCTCAACATCCCGGTGCATTGACTGAATCTCAACTTGAGAATGCTCCTAAAACAGCACGAAGTAATTTCCAAAATACCAGTGCAGGAAAACGTTTTGATCAAGCCATGTTAGGACTTTCATATCTGCATACTTTTAATGCCGGCGTAATGGAATTAAGTACGCATGGTACTTACAGGGATCTCGAGAACCCCTTGCCATTTGGTTTTATAGGGCTCGAACGGTATGCAGGAGGAGCAAGAGGCACCTTTTCATTCCAATCACTTCCTTTTGAGCTTGATGCAGGTGCTGAAATTAAAATTCAGAATGATGATCGCCTCGAAACCAATAACATAAATGGCGAACGGGGTGATCAGGTGAGTGTTCAGCAAACGGAAACCGTGTTTAATAATGCACTCTTTTTACGTTCTGCAGTCCCGCTCACAGATGATTTCACGTTAAGTGGTGGCATTCGGGCTGACTGGAACACCTTCAGGGCAGAAGATGAACTTGGAAACGACATCGATGGTGAGCGTGATTTTTTCTCTGTAAATCCTAGTTTAGGACTAAATTACAGCTTTAACAACTCTCAGATTTTTGCAAATTTCAGCACGTCGTTTGAATCACCTACTACAACAGAGCTGGTAAATCGTCCGGGCGGCGGAAATGGATTTAATCAGGATGTAGATCCGGAACGAGCCATAAGTTTTGAAACGGGCGTTCGTGGTTCCTTATCTGAAATTAACGCCAGATATGATGTCACGGTCTATAGAATGAAGGTTCAGGATTTACTCGTTAGTTTTCAGACAGAGCAGGATGGGCCAACATTTTTCAGAAATGAGGGTGAGACCGACCATTATGGAATTGAATCTTCTTTTAGTTTTTCGACCCACCCAATCTACTCTATTGAACTTATGGCCAATGTGATGAGAGCTGTTTTCAATGGAGGAGAGCTCGACGGTAACGATTTGCCCGGTGTGCCATCATTTCAAAGTGGCGCTATTTTTACCTTCAGCCCCGGATCTCAGCAATTCACTATCGACGCTCGATATACCGACCGATATCCAGCTGATAGTGAAAATACAGCCCTCACCGATAGTTATGTTGTAACAAGTTTACGGTGGACAACTGATAAAATTGAACTTGGTGGCAACACATCATTACGCCCATTTCTGAATGTGGGTAACATTTTCGACGAAACATATGCCACAAGTCTGAACATTAACGCATTTGGCGGTTATTATTTCGAACCCGGTGCATCGAGATCACTTCAAGCAGGTTTGCAAGTTAATTTCAACTAGCTTTCTACGTAACTGGCAAGCAATTGAATATCCAAGAACTCATCAATTAAGCAAATTCTCAATTTGACCGATAATAGATTGGGAATCACTTTATTCAGTGATCCCTTTCTAAGTCATTAGGATTGGTCTCAAAATTTGTAACAATCGGCCACTTTTGTGCTCTTGTTACTACCTAGAAAAGTTGTTAGCGCCTTTTTCTAATATTTTTCTGAACAGTATCTACTACAAGGATTTTATGTAGTGGAAATCGATCTGTGAGTAACCCATTAATTTATGCTGAAGCACTTATACTTAATCATCATACTCATTATTTGCTATCTCCTTTGGGAGCAGCGACCTGTGCGTTATGGTCCGGGTGTTATCGCAGACTCCAAACCGGAAATTGAAAAGATTGTTTTTCCAAATACTATAGAAACCGAAAACTTTATTATAACTCCCAAATTTGAAATTAGTGGCACCGTTCGGGTTATTGCAAAGAATCGGTATTGGTTTGAACATATGAGCAGTATTTCACCTTTTGATCTTTTACTTTCATGGGATAGAATGTCAGACGAGGATTTACTTACCAGGATGCTGGTCAACATTGAAGACCGGTCCTATGAGGTACAAATGGCTAAACCGCCCTATCAACAAGGGAATATTCATCAACATTTAATGATGACACATGTTATTCCAGCAACTGAACAGGTTCATGATAAAATATCCTCACTTCGCAGGGGACAACTCGTTTCGTTGTCAGGTTATATTGTAGATATTGAAAACAGATATGGCAATATATGGATCTCTCCCGTTCGAGATGAGCTGCCTGCATACCGTTCCTCACATTGGTTTTGGATTGAAAAGATCACACCTGAAGAAGCTGAAACTGATACCCAATCTGAGTAATCGATACTATAAGAACCTCTCTAAGCCGATTTCCAGTCTCAATTCATATTTCTCCAGATGCGCAGTAAGTGTTTGATTGCAGCAGGTAAAGTTTCGTAAAATTCCAGCCCATTTATCAGATCAAAATGTATATCCAGGATCATTTAAAAAACTTTTGCCGCATATTTTTCGACCTTTTAAGAGTTTAAGTTTACGATAAATGATCTTCTAAATTGCTAAATACCTATTACTACAGAAAATACCTATGGAAAAACTATAATCAATTTCATAATGAATATTGCTTAAAAGGTTTTTACAAACTATTTTAGTCGCGATGGTTTTGATTCAAATAGGATCAAGCTGTTGTAAACTATCACCGGGAACTAAGATGGGATTTACCATGGAAGAAGTAAGAGAAGTTGGCACAGTTAAATGGTTTCATAATGGCAAAGGCTACGGGTTCATAACACGTGAAGACGGAGAGGACGTTTTTGTTCATTATTCTGAAATTCAGTCTGATGGATTCAGAAAACTTGCCGAAGGACAAAAAGTAGAATTTACAATTGCCGAGGGAGAGAAAGGGCTTCAGGCACGTGAAGTCATTGAGCTTCAGGAAAACGCATAATTATCTATATAGATATAAGCTACAGGACAGGTAAACATATTTCCCCATATCCCCTTTATATCTAATTATGGAGTGGATAAAACAAATCGTTGTTGATGTATTTGCGCTTGTCGTCATTGCTATAGCTGTATTTTACGAGTACACTGTATTGACGTATGTAGTCTATGTTTATACTGCCTTGATGGTAGTGGCACGTCTCTTTTCATTATTAAGCAACAATTTCAGGGCAATTACTGAAAAGAAAGTATCAGAAGCACCTCTCTGGGTATATCACATCATTTATTTAGCGTCGAGTGCTTTTCTGATCTATGGTCAATGGTATGTTACAGCAGCAGGCTGGATATTTATATGGATTTCTGCCATAATTGTGTATCAAAGAAAAACGCAATAAAATGCGTGCTCTTATAAGAAAAGCATTGATATTCATATGGGTATCAACCATCCTGCAGATATTTATAGTTATATCATATCCTGCGTTTGCGTCTGATCCATTTGATACCACTAAAAAATCGGATTTAAGATTCGGAATATCCGCAATTTACTCGCCTAAAAGCTTCATAGCATGGGGGAAAATTAAAAACAGCCGATCTTTTTCTCTCCGCGGTCAGATATGGCACTCAAGGCTAGCGTATGGTACTTTCCAGGCACGCCTGGGATCTGAAATCATCTTAACACATCATCTCCACTATCCAATCAATGGTGATAATGGCCCCGAAGATTACCGATTTGGAATCGGTGTAGTACCTGTCAACATTTTTATGCCTTTTTCTGAGTCCAGGCCTGTCAATCCTTTTACATTTGTCTCTGCGGGCGGAATATTATTGAATGATAAATTTCCAAAGGGAAACGGAGCTTCGATTAATTATTTGATTAATTTAGGCGCCGGAATTGAAATGAAGATGTTTCATAACACTGACATTCAATTTGGTTACATACTGCAGCATATGTCGAACGCCAATACCGGACTGGAGAATCCGGGTATTGATTCACATATGTTCTTCTTTTCAATTATGATATAGTCTGATAAATCGATAGCTACACTCCTCTCGCCATTGATGAAGTATTCTGTAACCGATTCTGAATTGTTACAGTATACTGTATATCATTAGTGCAGCCACAATTAGTGAAAGTACTGAAAACAGTACCTGTCTTTTATCCTGAGGAAGTTTCTTCGCAGCTTTCACACCGATAAAACCCCCCATAAAAGCACCAACTATAAGTGGTAAGCCTGATCCAAAATCTACGAACCCCAAAGTATAGTTAGTTGCTCCTGAAGCAGCAGCGTTATCTAAAGCGAACTGCATCCAGCCTGATAAGGAAATAATTAAAATTGCCAGTGATGAAACGCTCACAGCCTTAGCAATATTAATCTTATACCCCAGATTCAAGGCAGGCACAATTACCACACCTCCCCCAACTCCGGCCAATGATGCTACAACTCCTCCTCCAAAACCGCTTAAAAAAGATTTTTTCAAAAGTACCGGATCTTGGTTTGAGTGAATAGTTTTTTGTGCCTGTCCCCTTTTATAAAACATGTATGAAACAATGAGCAACAGAAAAGCAAAAATGCTCACGAACACTTCTTCAGTATAAAAGTCGGACGTTGAGATCAGCTTACCGAAATAGACACCTGCCGCTCCGAACAGGCCCACAAGCAAACCCTCCTTCAAATAACTGTTTCGTTGATTCATCTGCTGAATTGAACTGCTTAAGGAGGCCGAAAAAGTGCAAAATAATGATGTCCCAATTGTCCAAGCTACCGGCTGCTCCACTCCTGCCACCCCAAATACAAAGAATAAAACCGGAGTGAAAAGCACACCACCCCCAATGCCAAATATTCCCGCAATTATGCCGGTGAAAACCCCAATTATCAATAGACTGATGAGCAGAATCATATAATTACGGAGAAATAGACCCTTCAAGAAAGGTGACGGCAGATCCACCAATCTTCACCCGTTCACCTTCATCTATACAGGTTAAATTACCGCCTCGTTTAGAAATCTGTTGAGCATTAAGCTGTTTTTTATTTAATCGTTTGCCCCAAAATGGTGTAAGAACTGTATGAGCTGACCCTGTAACAGGATCTTCGGCAACACCAACAGCAGGTGCAAAAAATCTTGACACAAAATCTACTGACTCCCTCTCAGATGGTGCAGTTACGATTACTCCGCGGACATCCAGATTCTTTATCATTTGCAGATTCGGAGTCATTTCTCTCACAATTTTTTCGCTTTCTACCAGCACCATCAAATCCACATTATATCCAGCATATAGTGGTATGGTGCCAATAGCTTCTGGTAAAAGTTTTGAAATAGATACAGGCTTTGGAGGCTGAGATGGAAAATCAAGCCAATACATTTTGCCTGATTTCTCTACTCTGAGGTCTCCGCTTTTTGAATTAAATAATACATTTGAACTTTGATTTTCTAAATGTGACAGTATCACATGGGCTGCGCCCAGTGTAGCATGGCCACATAGATCTACCTCCGTCTCAGGTGTAAACCAGCGAATTTCATACTGTGAGTCTTCTCGTTTTAAAATGAAGGCAGTTTCAGACAGATTATTCTCCATTGCAATTTTTTGCATAAGATTATCACTCAACCAATTATCAACTATAACGATAGCAGCCGGATTTCCGGAAAAAAGTGAGTCAGTAAATGCATCTACTTTAAATATCTTCATCAATAATAATTTGATTTATTTGAACAGGTACTCGTGAACGTCATCAGTTTGAAATTTGTGGTTAAACCTAATTTTATTCAACCATAAGAGCTTTACAAAAACCGAACTACACTACGTTTCAAATTAAGCTGTAAGATACCGATCTTTATACAATGAATACCAAAATGCAAATATATCCTCCTAACTTACCAGAGAAGATCGGCTTTACACTCATAATTGATGAAGCTGTAAAACACACCTACACTCCTTACGGCGAAGAACGCCTGAAAGAGCAACTTCCTGCAGGATCTGCTGACAGAGTAATTGAGCTGAATGAATTAACACAAAACTGGATGTCTGTTATAGAAAAACAAGGCACACATCCATTAAAGCAACTTAAAGACGTTCGGGACATCATTAGCGATGCAAGAGTTGAAGGCGCTATGCTTTCACTGGAAGCTTTCCCGGTTGTTTATGATAATGCCCGCCAGGCACGGCTGATTAAAGATTTTTTTAATAATAATGAAATTGAAGCTGAAGCGCTTACGCCGCACGTTAAGCGTCTTATTTCTTTAAAACCCCTTGAAAATGAAATTTCGGGAGTTATAACAGATTCCGGTGCCCTCAGAGATGATGCCAGTCCTGAGCTTCAATCGATTAGGAAAAAAATGAATCGCCGAAAAGGTCAGTTGCGCAAGACTATAAATCGGCTGATGAAAAAAGCCAGGGAAAAAGGCATGAGCTCGGACGAAGGCCCTACCATAAGAAACGGACGAATGGTGCTTCCAATTCAGGCTGAATACAAGCGTAAGGTTCAGGGATTTGTACATGATGTGTCTTCATCCGGACAGACCGTTTACGTTGAACCTGTAGACGCCCTTCAGATCAATAATGATATCCGGGAATTTGAGGCAGATGAAAAGCGCGAAATTGAGCGTATCCTTCGAGAGCTTACAAGCACAGTCAGAACATATTCTGATGCTTTACGCGAGAACATGAATAATATCGGTTTTTTTGATGCTCTTAACAGTCGTGTGCAACTTGGGATAACTCTTGAAGGATCAGTTCCACAGCTTTCTGACAATCGTAGGCTATCGCTTCGGGATGCAAGAAACCCCAATTTAATTCTCAAAAACAGGCTGGAAAAAAACAGTGAAGAGGTCGTACCCCTTCAGCTCTCCCTTGATAAAGATGAGCGTGGGTTGATCATCACAGGGCCCAACGCCGGGGGGAAATCTGTTGCAATGAAAACCGTAGGGTTGATTTGCTACATGCATCAAATGGGCTACCCTGTCCCTGTTCAACCAGATTCTTCACTTCCTGTTCTCAGTGGTCTATTTATTGATGTAGGCGACGATCAATCTATCGAAAATGACCTCAGTACATTCTCATCTCGCCTGCAATGGATGCGGCAAACACTGGATCTTGTTGCTGATGGCGGACTCGTTCTCATTGATGAAGCCGGAACCGGTACGGATCCGGATGAAGGAGGTGCTCTTTTTCAGTCATTTATAGAAGAACTCATTGATTCCGGGGCGCGCGTAATTGGAACAACGCATCACGGCTCTCTGAAAGTTTTTGCCCATGAGCATCCGCGCATTGTGAATGGTGCAATGGAATTCAATCAGGAGACGCTCTCTCCAACTTATCGGTTCAGGAAAGGCGTTCCCGGAAGCAGCTATGCATTTGAGATAGCTGACCGCATGAACCTCCACTCAGAGGTGATGACACGTGCAAGAGATCTGCTAGGAAATCAGCGAAATAAAATGGGTGATCTGCTTCTTTCACTTGAGAAGCAGATTCAGGAGATCAAATCTGAGCGAAGTTCACTTGATCAGCTTAAAAAAGAAGCTCTTGAACATACTGAGCGACTCGAAAAAAAGGAGAAAGAGTTTGATCGTGAGAAAACCACCG
>Ga0209925_1001833_pt1 | contig 10562 bp, 9 predicted proteins | sample SalPonR2_A_D1_MG_FD_185702 | JGI IMG/M metagenome (GOLD analysis project Ga0209925, IMG submission 185702) | Salt pond soil microbial communities from South San Francisco under conditions of wetland restoration - Salt Pond MetaG R2_A_D1_MG... ...
AATTGCATTATGACCAAGCTTATCTCCAAGATTTTGGATTAGTGGAATCATTGTAGCAACAAATGGAATATTATCAACTATACCTGAAAAAATACCTGAAAACCATAAAATAACCTGAGAAGCAAGCTTGATATTTCCATCAGTAAACTCAAGAACTCTGCTGCTTATCATTTTTATGAAACCTGTTTCAACTAATCCACCAACCATTATAAAAAGGCCTATAAAAAAGAAGATTGATATCCATTCAACCTGTTGAAGAACTTCTTCAAATTGTGTTTTACTGATTAATGTTAAAATAATACTTCCTGATAATGCTATTGTTGCAGCTTCAAGGTCAACAAAACCATGTATAGCAAAGCCAATAACTACCAGAGTAAAAATAATTGCTGATTTTATTAAAAGATTTTTATCTTTTAGTAATTTTTCTTCATCAAAATCCATTATCCTGGCTCTATTTTCATTTGTTACTTTTATTTTATTTTTAAGAAAAATAAAAAATATTAATGCAAAAAGAACCATCTGTATTAAAATTAAAGGTGCAAGATTAGTAACAAAATCCATAAATGAAAGATTAGCTGCACTTCCAATCATTACATTTGGAGGATCACCTATTAGAGTGGCGGTTCCACCAATGTTAGAAGCAAATATTTGAACCAGTAAAAAAGGAATGGGAGATATTCTTAATTCATTTGCAATTAATATGGAAACAGGCGCTATTAATAGAACTGTTGTGATATTATCCAGGAAAGCTGAAAAAATGGCAGTCATAAAAAAAAGTATTATCATTATTTTTATTGGATCAGAATTAACAATTTTTGCAAATTTAATGGATAAATATTGAAATATACCGGTTTTTTCAATTATTTTTACTAAAATCATCATACTTATTAATAGAAAGATAACATTGAAATCAATGTGTTCAAATGCTGTGTGCTGGGGTAATATTTTGAATAACAGCATTAAAGATGCTCCTAATAATGCTATCAATGATTTTTCAAATTTTTCACTGGCAATAAGAATATAGGAAATGATAAAAATTAAAACTGCTTTAATCATGATTAATAAAAACCTTTCTATGCACGAATTACATTTTGAATTATATCTCTTGAGCTGACGATTCCTATTAGTTTATTTTCCTTATTTACAACAGATATGTGATGCCAGTTATTTTTTACCATTTCAAATCCAAGTTCAATAATGTTGGTGTTTTTGTTGATTACTTTTTTATCATCTTTAACATATATTTCTTCGACCTGGACTTTTTTCTCCTTGGATAAAAAATCTTCAAATGGACGTAAATTACTTAAGAAGTTTAGATCATTCATCATAAGAACATATTCCGGATAAGCAATCTCTAAAATTTGATTTATTTCAATTTTTCCGATATAATTTTTATTTTCATAGTTTTCAACTACCGGTATATAGGTTGTATCATATTTTTTCATTTTATCAACAACATCAATAATTTTTTCTTCAGGGGTTGTACAATACAAAACATTTTCCATAATATCTTTTACCTTTACGGCTTCATCAATTTTTATATTTAATTTATTAATAAATTTTATTAACTCTTTAGGTGTTTCAATTGATAAAAGCTTATCAGAATGTGATGATATGAGTTTTGAAAATGCAGCTAAAGATTTTAAATAAAGATTGGATCCTGTATTGCTTGTTAAAAGTGCAATAAATAACTTTGCCTTGCCGTTTGAAATTTCAATTTGGTTTTTTGACCTAACAATTGTAATAATGAGATCATCAAAATTATCAATTCTACCATGTGGTAGAGCTATTCCTTTTGGGCTGATATTATGACCAAGTTTATCTCTTTCTATAAAAGCATTATATATTTTATTTTTCTCAATATTGAATTTATCTTCTATCTTTTTAGATATTAAATCATATACATCTTTATATTTTTCAATATTGGCATCAAAAATAATCAAATCTTCACTTAATATACTTGATAATTTCATCTTCAGCCTCCCTTATTTATTTAATAAATTGATTATAAATAAATGAAAAATTTAATCAATATTTTTATATAAGAGAGGGGTATAGGGAAGAAAATTAGTTTTCTTCCCTGTCTTCTGCTTTTACCATTAAATCAGATATTTTTCTTGCAAATTCACTGGGGTTTTCAACCGGTAATCCTTCCATGACGAGAGCCTGGTTATACAGTAAATCACTGTATTCTTTAATGATTTTAGAATTCTTGTTATTATTATATTCATTTTTTAAAATTGAAAACAATTTATGATTGGGATTTATTTCAAGAATTCTATTAGATTCAAATGGTAAATTTTGTGTTTTCTTTAATAGTTCTTCTGTGTGAATGGACATTCCGGAATTTTCACTAACAAGACATGCTGCACTTTTATTTAATCTTTTACTCAATTTTACTTCATTAACCTTATCTTTAAGGTTATTTTTGATGGTTTCAAGAAGTGTTTTATTTTCTTTTTCTTTCTTCTCAATGGATTTATTATCTTCTTTTTCGAGGTCGATCTCTTCTTTATTTAGTGATTTTAGTTCATAATCATTATATTTATTTAAAAAGGTTGTTAAAAATTCATCTACGGGATCTGTAAATAATAAAACCTCATATCCTTTTTCATTAATTTTTTCAAGTTGCGGTAAATTTTCTGCATTTTTTCTTTCTGATGTAACTAAATAATATATATATTTCTGTTTATCTGTCATTCTATCAACATATTCAGAGAGAGTTGTTCTACCTTCTTTTGAATTTGTTGAGTGAAATAGTAGAAGATCCTGAAGCATATCTTTTTTAGAAGGATTTTGATAAATACCATTTTTTATAGTTGTTCCGAAATTTTCCCACCAGTTTTCAAAATTTTCTCTATTATTTTCCAATTTTTTTTCAAGCAGTTTTATTATTTTTTTCTCCAGACTTTTACCAATTCTATTTATTTTTTTATCTTTTTGAAGGGTTTCTCTGGATATATTTAAAGAAAAATCAGGAGAATCAACAATTCCTTTTACAAAGTGTAAATATTCAGGTAGAAGTTCTTCACAGTGTTTCATTATAAATATTTGCTTTGAGTAAAGATTTAGTCCCGGTTTAAAATCCTTGTGATAATAATTAGGTGGTGTTTCAGAAGGAATATACATTAAAGCGTGATAACTAACAAGTCCTTCAGCTTTTGTATGTATATAGTCAAAAGGTTCATTCCAATCCCCAAAAAAATTTTTATAAAATTCTTTATAATCTTTTTCTTCTATGTTATTTTTATTTTTTTTCCATAAAGGTTTCATTGAATTTAAAATTTTCTTTTCTACAACTTCTTTGGTGGTATTTTCTTTGTCTGAGGATTCATCAGGGATTTGTTTTTTAAAATCCATTTTAATAGGATAGGGGATGTAATTAGAATATTTTTTTACAAGATTTTGAATTTTATATTGGTCAAGAAATTCATCAAACTCATCACCTTCCCGCAGGTGTAAAATAATTTTTGTTCCATGTTTTTTTCTTTTACTTGTGTCAATTGTAAATTTTCCGTCACCTTTTGAAACCCATTTAACAGCTTCATTGTCGGGTTTCTTAGAAATAATTTCTACTTTTGAAGAAACCATAAAAGAGGAATAAAAACCCACTCCAAATTGTCCTATTAATTCCATAGCATCTTTTTCTTCTTTTAATTTTTCTAAGAAGTTCTGGGAACCGGATTGTGCTACTGTTCCAATATTATCAATAATTTCCTGTCTGGACATCCCTATACCATTATCCTCAACTGAAAGGGTTCTTTTATCTTTATCAAATTCAATATTAATTTCAAGATCTGTATCATCATCCAATAATTTTTTATTTGTTAATGATTTGAATCTTATCTTATTTAATGCATCAGCACTGTTTGAAATTAATTCTCTTAAAAAAATTTCCTTGTGAGTGTAAATAGAATGAATCATTATATCCAGCATTTTTTTCGTTTTAGTTTTAAAAGAATATTCTTTCTTTTTTGTATTAGCCATAAAATTTACCTCCTTTTTCTTAGAAATATATTAGATATTATTGAAAAATCAAGAGAAAAATTAATAGCTTATTTGTAACTAAAAATTGATAATCTTAATAATAATGTTTTATAAATGTTAATAAAATTAATAAATAAATTAAAAATATTAATAATAGACTTGACAAAATTAATATTGTTGCTATATTTATAGAAAAGGAGGTAGTTATGTGTCCTGTAAGTAATAAAAAATTTAAGAAAGTAAATAATGATTTTGAAAATAAGAAGATTAATTTGGCTGAAATTTTTTTTATCCCATCATTAGATGGTGGTATATTTGAAAAGTTTGTTGAAGATTTAAAACATTAGAATAGGAGGAAATAATGTTGGAAAAATGTCCTATATGTGGTGGAAAGATTATTATTAAGGAGTATCAGTGTGAGGATTGTGATGTAAAAATTTCTGGTAAATTTGAAGTTGAAGATTTTACACTTCCATTAAATGAGGAACTTATGGAGTTTATTAAAGTATTCATTTATGCCGAAGGTAATATTAAAAAAGTAGAAGGAATTTTAAATTGCTCATATCCAAAGGTGAAAAGTCTGTTGAATAAAACAAAAGAACAGTTGAATATTAATTATAAAAATGAAGAAAATAAAAAGAAAAAAAATGAAATACTTGAAAAGTTGAATAATGGAGAAATATCTTTTGATGAAGCCATGAAGTATTTAAATAAGTGAGAGGTGATTATTATGAAATTTATTCCTGAAAGTAAAAATTTAGAGTTGGATATAAAATTGCTGGGCACTGATATGGATATTATATCTGCAAAACGAAATGATATTGATATTAACTTTGATAATTTTACAAAAGCAGCAATTAAAGAAAGATTTAAAGTAGATTATAATGGTGAAGAGCTGCAAATTAAAGAACAGAAAAAAATAAGTTTAGCAAAAAGTGTTAGCGGTAAAATTGTATTAAAAATACCGGAAAATTTACATAATTACGGAAAGATAAAAGCGGTAGGAGGTTTGTGCAAAATAAAGAAATTAAAATTTGATGGGAAAATAAAATATTCTGGAGGAAATCTAAAGGTTGAAGATTATATCAAAGGAGATTTGAAATTTAAGATTCAGGGTGGAAACTTATCCATCAATAATATTGAAGGAAAATGTACAGCAAAAATTGCCGGTGGTAAAATGGTTGTTGAAAATGGTCTGGTTAATGATATTAAATTAAAAGTTTATGGTGGAACTGTTTATTTTACATCAAATTTTGATCTTAGATCTGATGGAGAATTTAAAGTATATGGTGGAACTGTTAAATTAAAAGCTATTGATTACAAGGGTAATAAAAAAATATATTCTAAACAGGTAGGGGGTAATATTGAACTCACAGGTAAATTTCCAGAAGATCTTTTAATTGAGAAAAAAGTAAATGAGGGCCAATCTGGTTTTAATTTTTCTTTTGATCTCCCATCTAAAATTTCAGAATTCGTATCTAATATTGTTGATAGTAAAAGTAAAGATGGTAAAAAAGTTAAAGTGTCTGAGAAAAAAGAAAATTCAAAAAAAGAGATTGAAAAAATATTAAAAATGGTTGATGAGGGTAAAATCAGTGCTGACCAGGCTGCAAAATTAATAGAAGCAATAAAGGAGTAAAACTCATGATTTTTCTTTTTATATTTGTTTGGATTCTTTATTATTCATTAAAAGGGATATATTTGAAAGAAAAATTTGTACGGTATTTATTATTTTTTATTAATATATCATTATTTTTTTTATTATATTCTATTGCACTTGGTTTTTCGTCATATACGGAGATTTTTTTAATTCTATATTTAATTTTAAGTCTATTTGATTACATTTTATTCATATTTATTGATAAAAAAATTATTATCAAATATTTATTTTCTTCAATTTATATGAATTCAGGTGAGGTAAAAATAAAATACACTATTTTTAAACCTTTAATTTTGCTGGTTATAAATATTTATCTAGTTTTTAATAAAAATGATTTACTTGGATTCAAAGATACAATTGATTTGGGTATTAAAAGTGCTGATGGTACTGAAATCAATATTAATATTTAATGGAGGTTGTTATGGAAAGAGAAGAAAGTAGTCTAACTTTACTGGGTGATGGTTTAAAATATGGATTATTGAAACCGTTTGTTTACATAATTGTTAACTTATGTTTCGTATTTTCCGGTAAAAAATCTATAAAATTATCGGATGAAATTTTAGTAAGCGTAGACAACAGAAAATTAAAATTTTAAAAGGAGGAATTATGGAAGAAAGAGAAAGAATTCTAAACATGTTATCTGAAAACAAAATAAGTGTAAAAGAAGCTGAAAAGTTATTAAAAGCAGTTGGTGATAAAAAAGAATCAACTAAAAAGGGAACATCAATTAAAGAAAAAAAATCTTCGGTAAAAAAACTTGATGGAAAGTTAAAAATAATTGTTGAATCAGAAGATGGAGATAATGTTAATATTTCTGTTCCATTGAAATTAGCAGGAATGGTTGGGAAGTTGATGCCCGGTTCTGCTAAAGAAGAATTAGAAAATGAAGGAATAGATATTGGAGCTCTTGTTAGTGGACTTGGTGATGCTATTGATGATTTTGATGAAGACATTGTAAACATTAATTCATCTGATGGAGATAAGGTAAGAATTTATATTGAAAAATAAGTATTTAGAGAGGGGAGTAAATAATCTTTACTCCCTTTATATTCTTTTTTCTGGGTTATTTAGCTAAAGAAGATTCTATTGATTCATCCTCATTTTCTTCTTTCCCAATATGGTCAAATTTTCTAAATAATATGTAATAAGTAGTTGATGAAAGTATATATAGAATGATTGTAACAAAGAATGAATATTCAAATGAATATTTTTCAATAATTCTTCCTCCTAAAAAAGCACTAACCATCCAGGATAAATTCCATGCTACCATGGTTAAAGAATGTGTCATTGGTTGTTCTTCCTTTTTCATAATTTCCATTGTGAAGTTTCTATTCATTGGTTGATTCATATTCATCAGAGTTGTTCTTAAGAAAAATGCACCAACAGCAAATGCAATATTTTTTGTTAAAGCCATTATTAACATGAATGGCAGTGATAATAATTGAGTAATAACAATTCCTTTTATCATGCCGAATCTTTTTGAAATAAAAGGAGCACTCATCATACCTATGAACATAAAAATCTGTAAAATTGAAAAATATACACCAATACGGTCCGAACCAAGCCCAAAAACATTTCTGAAATATAGATTCATAAATGGGATAATAAATCCAGCTCCCATTCCAACTAAAAATCTGGGAATAATTAATTTAATTATTCTACTCCAATTATATTTTTTCATTTCGGAAAGTAATTTATTTTGTATTTTTGGAAGAGGTTTTTCTTTAATTTTTAAATAAGGAAGTATTGATAAAATTGTAAATCCAATTGAAGCAAAAAGTGTAATCTCATAAGCTGTAACCAGTGTATCTGCGATATTCATTTTCAAAAAAATGTGGGGTAGGTTTCCTCCAATTATATTACCAATAAATTTTGAAACTACAAAAACAGCAGCATGCAGACTGAAAATATATATTCTTTCTTTTTTTGTACTATTTCGCATAAAAAATGGAGCTGATACCAATCTATAGGTCATAAAAAACATGTGAGCGAAAAAAGCAAATATTATTATTAAATATAAAAGATCGAAATAAATCTGAAAACTATAAAAAGTAGCTGCAAGCATCGTAGCAGATATTAATATATATTTTGCATGTACTCTTCTCAAAAGGATTGCTACGGGTATAGCTATTAAAGCAGCCCCAAAAGATCTGGCAGATAGAATTGTTCCTATAGAACTCTCCCCAAATCCGGATTCTTTTAAATATAAATTAAAAAGTAATCTAAAGACAGACATTCCTATGCCGTTAAATATTCCACCAAGTAAAAAAAGTTTGGCATTTTTTGATATAATTTTCAATTTATTTAAATAATCTAACATAAAACAACCTTTCGCTAAACGAATATTAGTTAAATTAAAATAAAATGTCAAGATTAAAAATAAAATACTTTTTGAATAATATAATTTTTTCCTTATAATTTAGGCAGGGAGGATATTAATGAGGAATTTATACGATTGTCATGTTCATTTAAATCTTTCACATTATGATGATAATAGGGAGCAAATTATAAATAAATGTAAAAAAGAACTTGATTTTGTAATTAATATTGGAATAGATGAAGAGAGTTCCGAGAAATCAATTCTTTACAGTTACAAGTATGATTTTATTTATGCTTCTATTGGAATACATCCCACTAATATTAGTGAATTTAATAATAAACTTGAGAGTAGATTGCTGGAGATGGGAAAAGAACAAAAAGTTGTAGCTATAGGAGAAATTGGATTGGATTATCACTGGATGGAAGATCCTAAAAAAAGGCAGATTGAAGTTTTTGAAAAACAAATGGAGATTGCAGAAAAACTTAATAAACCTGTAATAATTCATAATCGTGATGCTGATAAAGATACATTGAATGTATTAGAAAAATTTGAAAATCGGGTAAAAGGAGTCATGCATACGTATGCAGGAGGAATTGAAATGATGGAAAAATTAAATAAGATGGGTTATTATTTCTCATTTTCAGGACCTGTTACATTTAAAGGAAAGAGAAGTGAATTTACAAGAGATGTTATAAAAAAAACTCCTATAGAAAGAATCTTAATAGAAACAGATTCCCCATTTTTAACACCTCATCCCTTTAGAGGTAAAGTTAATACCCCTATTAATGTTGATTATGTTGCATCAAAAATTGCAGAAATAAAAAATATTAAAAAAAGTAATTTCTTGAATATTGTAAGAAAAAATGCAGAAGATATTTTTGGTATCTAATATTAAGTTAAATAGGAGATTATATGCTTAAACTTATAAAAAAAATAATTTATGATGATATGAAAAAAATAATTAAAGAAACTTTTCCGGAGTATAAAAATTGGAAAACGCTTGAAATAAACAAAATAACAGATACAAAATATGGTGATTTCCAGACTAATTTTGCCATGGTTAATGCCAAACATTTTAAAAAAAATCCAAGAAAAATTGCCGGTCAATTAATTCAAAATTCTGAGAAAGGTGAGCACATAAAAAAAATAGAATGTGCAGGACCGGGTTTTATAAATATTCATATAAAAGATGATTTTTTATCAGAATACCTGAATAAAATTGGAATCGAAGAATATGATTTTAAGGATTTTCATAGAGAAGGGAAGGTTATTCTTGATTATTCATCTCCAAATATTGCCAAAAGAATGCACATTGCACATTTAAGGAGCACTGTAATTGGAGATTCTATTAAGAGAATTTTTGACTATCTTGGATATGAAACAATTGCTGATAATCATCTTGGTGATTGGGGAACACAGTTTGGCATGTTAATTGTTGCTTATAGAAAATGGCTGGACAAACAAAATTATGAAAAAGATCCGGTTGGAGAACTTGAACGATTATATATTAAATTTGGTAAAGAGGCGGAAAAAGAAAAATCTTTAAAAGAAAAAGCAAGAGAAGAATTAAAAAAATTACAGCATGGAGATAAAGATAATCTTCAACTGTGGAAAGAATTTGTTGAAGTATCATTAGAAGAATATAAGAATATTTATAATAAACTTGATATTGAATTTGATACCTATCACGGGGAATCTTTCTTTCATGAAATAATGCCCGATGTTGTTGAACAGTTAAAAGAAAAGGAATTGATACAAAAAGATAAAGGGGCTCTTGTTCATTTTTTTGATGAAAATGATAATTTACATCCTGCAATAATTCAAAAAAAAGATGGAGCTTATCTTTATACAACTTCAGATCTTGCATGCATTAAATATAGAAGAGAAAACTATGATCTGGTTAACAGAATGGTTTATGTTACAGATATCAGACAGAAAACTCATTTCAAACAGGTATTTAAAATAGCAGAGAAACTCGGATGGAAAGAAAAATATGACTTTGTAGCTTTTGGGTTGATGGAATCTAAAGAAGGAATTTTTTCAAGCAGAAAAGGAAATGTTATAAAATTGAAGGATCTAATAAATAAAGCTGTAAAAAAAGCAAAAGAAATTGTAGAAGAAAAAAATCCTCATTTGAAAGATGAAATGAAGGATAAAATTTCTGAAACTGTTGGAATAGGAGCTATTAAATATAATGATCTAAGTCAGAATAGAATTTCTCCCATACATTTTGATTGGGATGATATGCTCAATTTTGAAGGAAATACAGCTCCCTATCTTCAATATGTGTATGTAAGGGTAAAATCTTTGTTAAGAATGGCAGAAAAAAAAGGAATTCAATATAAAAAATTTAGTAAAATATTTTTAACAAATCCAACAGAAAGAGCTTTAGCTCTATTAATTGTTCAGTTTCCAGATACTGTGAAAAAGGCTGCTAAATATTACAAGCCAAATATAATAGCAGATTATTTATTCAACCTGGCACAGGCATTTAATTCATTTTATAATTCTCTTTCTATATTGAGGGAAGATGAAAAAATAATGAATTCAAGAATTCTTTTATCAAAAAAAGTTGCTTTTATAATAAAAGAAGGA
>Ga0209925_1001835_pt1 | contig 10561 bp, 7 predicted proteins | sample SalPonR2_A_D1_MG_FD_185702 | JGI IMG/M metagenome (GOLD analysis project Ga0209925, IMG submission 185702) | Salt pond soil microbial communities from South San Francisco under conditions of wetland restoration - Salt Pond MetaG R2_A_D1_MG... ...
GCTTTGCGCCCGATACCCGGCAATCCGGCCAGGTATTGACCTGTGTAGGAGTGTTTCTCCCGCGCAACCTGCTCCGGTGTGCCGGTTGCGATGATGCGCCCGCCGCGCACGCCGCCTTCCGGCCCAAGGTCGATGACCCAGTCGGCGGTCTTGATCACGTCCAGGTTGTGTTCGATGACGACCACGGTATTGCCGTCGTCGCGCAACCGATGCAGCACCGCCAGCAGATGCTTGATGTCGTGAAAATGGAGACCGGTCGTCGGCTCGTCCAGAATGTACAGGGTATTGCCGGTGTCGCGCTTGGAAAGTTCGCGGGCCAGCTTGATGCGCTGGGCCTCGCCCCCGGACAGCGTCACCGCGGACTGCCCCAGCGTGATGTAGCTCAAGCCCACGTCCATCAGCGTCTGCAGCTTGCGGGCGACCACGGGCACCGGCTCGAAAAACGGCAAGGCGTCTTCCACGGTCATTTCCAGCACTTCGCTGATATTCTTGCCTTTGTAAGTAACCGTCAGCGTCTCGCGGTTGTAGCGCTTGCCGTGGCAGACGTCGCAGGGCACGAAAATATCGGGCAGAAAATGCATTTCCACCCGCACCATGCCGTCGCCCTGGCAGGCCTCGCAGCGGCCGCCCTTGACATTGAAGGAAAAGCGGCCCGGTTTGTAGCCACGCGAGCGGGCTTCCTTGGTGCCGGCGAAAAGCTCGCGGATCGGCGTGAACAGGCCGGTGTAGGTGGCCGGATTGGAGCGCGGCGTGCGGCCGATCGGACTCTGGTCGATGTCGACCACCTTGTCGAACAGTTCCAGCCCGGCATGGCGTTCGAACGGCGCGGGATTTTCCGATGCGCCGTTGAGCTCCCGGGCCATCAACTTGTAAAGCGTATCGTTGATCAGCGTCGACTTGCCGGAGCCCGAAACGCCGGTGACGCACACGAACAGGCCGGCCGGGATTTCGACGTCCACCGACTCCAGATTGTTGCCGGTCGCCCCCTCCAGTCTGAACATTTTCTTCTTGTTCGGCTTGAGCCGCCTGGCCGGAATGTCTATCGCCTTGCGGCCCGAGAGATAATCGCCGGTCAGTGAGGTCTCGCACTCGATCACCCCGTCCGGCGCGCCTGAATAGACGATCCGGCCGCCGTGAACGCCGGGGCCCGGTCCGATGTCGACGACATGATCGGCAGCGCGGATGGCATCTTCGTCGTGCTCGACGACAATCACGGTGTTGCCCAGGTCGCGCAGCCGCACCAGCGTTTCGAGCAGGCGCGCGTTGTCTCGCTGGTGCAGGCCGATGGACGGTTCATCGAGCACATACATCACGCCGACCAGCCCGGCGCCGATCTGGCTGGCCAGCCTTATTCTCTGGGCTTCGCCCCCCGACAGCGTGTCGGCCTGGCGATCGAGCGTGAGATAATCCAGCCCGACGTTGACCAGGAACTGGAGCCGCTCGCGCACCTCCTTGAGGATGCGGCCGGCAATCTCGCCGCGCCAGCCCTGCAAGGTCATTCCATCAAAGAAATCAAGACATTGCTCGATCGACCAGGACGCGATTTCCGGCAGCGAGCGCTCGTTGATGAAGACGTTGCGCGCCGCGGCGTTGAGCCGCTGTCCGTGACATACCGGACAGGGTTGCTCTGAAATGTAGCGCGAAAGCTCTTCGCGCACGATCCTGGAGTCGGTCTCGCGATAGCGACGCTCCAGATTCGGGATGATGCCGACAAACGGGTGCTTGCGCGACTGCGTGCCGCCGTCGCCGAAATAGCGAAAGCTGATCTTCTCGGAGCCGCTGCCGTGGAGAATGACCTCGCGCACGTTTTCGGGCAGATCTCCGAAAGGCGTTTCCGGATCGAAATCGTAATGGCGGCCCAGCGACTGGACCATCTGGAAATAATAGGCATTGCGCCGGTCCCAGCCGCGAATCGCGCCGCCGGCGAGACTCAGTTCGGGGTTGCCGACCACCCGGGCCGGATCGAAAAACTGCTTGTGGCCCAATCCGTCGCAGGACGGACAGGCCCCGTTCGGATTGTTGAAAGAAAACATGCGCGGTTCCAGCTCGGGCAGGCTGTAGTCGCAGACCGGACAGGCAAAACGCGCCGAGAACAGGATTTCGGCCAGATTCGCATCGTCGTCTTTCCCCGCGTCATCGTCTCGAAGCGGCATAGGTGCGATCAAAGCAATCCCGTCGGCCAGTGCCAGTGCAGTCTCGAGACTCTCGGACAGGCGCTGGGTCAGGTCACCGCGAACCTTGAAACGATCGACCACGGCTTCGATCGTGTGCTTCTGCCGCAATCCGAGTGCCGGCAACTCCCCGTCCAGGTCGTAAATCCTGCCGTCGATTCGTGCCCGGATGAATCCCTGCGCCCGCAGATCGCGTAGCAGGTTGGCGTGCTCTCCTTTCCGATTGCGAATCACCGGGGCAAGCAGCATCAACCCGGTGCCCTCGGGCAGGTTCAGCACCGTGTCCACCATCTGGCTGACGGTCTGGGCGTCCAGGCGCTCGCCATGATCAGGGCAATGCGGCGTGCCCACCCGGGCGAACATCAGGCGCAGATAGTCGTGAATCTCGGTCACCGTGCCGACGGTGGAGCGGGGATTGTGGCTGGCGGCCTTCTGCTCGATCGAAATCGCCGGACTCAGGCCCTCGATATGATCGAGATCCGGCTTCTGCATCATGGAAAGAAACTGGCGCGCGTAGGCCGAAAGCGACTCGACGTAGCGTCGCTGACCCTCTGCGTAAATGGTATCGAACGCCAGCGACGACTTGCCCGAGCCCGAAAGCCCGGTAAAAACGATCAGCTTGTCGCGCGGCAGTTCAAGGTCGATATTCGCCAGGTTGTGCGTGCGCGCACCCCGGATGATGATCTTGTCCAAGTCGAAGCCTGTTCTGGGTGGCGGGTCAAACCAGCAACTATACCTTGCCGCGTGAATTCCGCGCAAACAAATGCAGAAAAATCAGGTGATTCCGCTACGGCCTCGACCTCGGGAAGTCAGCCGTCCGCCGGTTGTTCAGGTCAACCGCCGGCCGGCGGCTTGGTCCATTGCCAGATTCGCATCGGCGGAATATTGAGCGGCACGGGTGCGGCACGCCTGGAATCGCCGAATACCGGCGCTGCCAGCCTGGCCACCTCGGCCCGGAACTGATAGGCGACGAAGCGACCGCCGTCGGCGAGACTGTCGAAAACGCTCTGGAGAATAGCGCTGCCGATTTCAGTCGGCATGGTCGAAAATGGAATCCCGGAGATCACGACGTCGGCTGCGACAAGGCCGTGCTGCTTGAGAACCGCGCCCAGGTCGGCTGCACTGCCGGTGTGCGCAATCAGGCGCGGGTCATCGATCGCCGCGACGATTGCGGTGAAACGGGAATCCAGGTCGATCGCCAGCAGGCGCGCGTCCGGACGCATTGCGCGCAAAAGGGCTCGCGTCGTTCCACCGGTGCCGGGACCCAGTTCCACAACCACACGGGCATCGGCGAGTTCGGAGAACTCGATGATCTTGCGTTCCATGAACCGAGAACTCGGAATCACCGATCCAACCTGCCGGGGATCCTTTAAAAACCCGCGAAAGAAATCGATGCTCTTGTTCGAACGGGTTCGCTGGCGCTGGCGTGTCTTTTCCAAAACCGGGGTCCCAGGCAGATTGAAGTGCGTTCGATCATTCAACCCGCTTATTGTAACTCGACTCGGGCGGAAATCGTTTTCTCTGCATCCGGGATCCGGATGCAGCCTGCATGATCATGCCATTCCGATCGCAGCAGCGGTGCGGCTGGTCTGGGAAAAATCCGCCGGCGGTCACCGTCAAAAACGTATCAGCATCGCATCGCAGCGCCGGCCACGACCGCTTGCGAATCTCGTCCAGAAAGTGCTCGGAATTGCAAAAACCTGTTCAGAATCGACCGATCCCGGCAAAGCGGCCCGGCGGCCGTTTTTCAGCGGCATATTGACCTTGGACGCCAAAGTCGGTAACATTCCCGCTCTTAAGTTTAAACGCACTGTTCTGGAGCCCATAATCATGTACGCGGTATTCAAGACCGGCGGCAAGCAATACAAGGCCGCGACCGGGGAAATCGTTCGAGTCGAGAAGCTGGACGCCGAAAACGGCGCCTCGGTCGAGCTCGATGAAGTTTTGATGGTTGCCGACGGCGACGACATTCGTGTCGGCGCGCCGAACATCGACGGCGGCAAGGTGACGGCCGAAGTGGTCGGTCACGGACGCGGCGACAAGGTGCGCATCATCAAGTTCAAGCGTCGCAAGCACCACATGAAGCAGATGGGCCACCGCCAGTACTACACCGAACTCAAGATTACCGGTATCGAGGGCTAATCAGATGGCACATAAAAAAGCAGGCGGCTCTACCCGCAACGGTCGCGATTCGAATCCCAAGTTTCTCGGCGTGAAGCGCTACGGCGGCGAGCAAGTGGATGCAGGCAATATCCTGGTCCGCCAGCGCGGTACGCGTTTCCATGCCGGCGACAATGTCGGCATCGGTCGCGACCACACGCTGTTCGCGCTTTCCGACGGCAAGGTCGTGTTCCGCCAGCGCGGGAAGCCGGCACGCAAGTTCGTTTCGGTCGAACCGGCGGAGTAATCCGCTGCAACAACCGGACTCCGAAAAGCCGGCCGCGTGCCGGCTTTTTGCTATTTCCAGAAACAATGCACAGATTTTGACTTTCAGGCGGCCCGCCCCATGAAATTCGTCGACGAAGCCCGAATCGAAGTCCGCGCCGGCCGCGGCGGGCACGGCAGCGTGAGCTTCCGGCGCGAGAAGTACATTCCGAAGGGCGGTCCCGACGGCGGCGACGGCGGCGACGGCGGCAGCGTCTGGATGGAAGCAGACCCCGGTCTCAACACGCTGGTCGACTTTCGCCATGCCCGAATGTTCCAGGCCCGCAACGGCCAGCCCGGCCAGGGGCGGCAACGAACCGGCAAATCGGCCGAAGACATCGTAGTGCGCGTTCCGCTGGGCACCATCGTGCGCAATGTCGAGACCGATGAAATCATAGGCGACGTCACGCAACCCGGCCAACGGCTGCTGGTGGCCAGGGGCGGCACCGGCGGCAAGGGCAACATCCATTTCAAATCCTCCGTCAACCGTACACCGCGACAGTTCACCGAAGGTACGGCCGGCGAGGCGCGCGCGCTCCATCTCGAACTCAAGGTGCTTGCCGATGTCGGCCTGCTGGGGTTTCCGAACGCCGGAAAGTCGACCTTGATCTCGGCCGTATCGAAGGCACGGCCGAAGGTGGCCGACTATCCCTTTACAACCCTGCACCCGAACCTGGGCGTGGTCAGCCTGGAGCCGGGACGCAGCTTTGTCATCGCCGACATTCCAGGCATCATCGAGGGCGCTGCCGAAGGTGCTGGACTCGGCCATCAGTTCCTCAAGCATCTGCAGCGCACCGGGCTGCTCTTGCACCTGGTCGAGGTGCAGCCGATCGACGGGAGCGACCCGGTCGAGCAGGTCAAGGCACTCGAGCACGAACTCGGGCGTTTCGACCCCGAATTGCTGGCCAAGCCCCGCTGGCTCGTGATCACCAAGACCGACCAGCTTGCCGACCCGGAACTCGAACGTGCGCGCGATCGCATCGTCGGCGACCTGCGCTGGCAAGGTCCGAGCTTCATGATCTCATCGGTATCCGGAGCGGGGCTCAAGCAGTTGGTATCGCAGATCGCCGAGGTTCTGGGTCGAACCTGACTCGGAATCGCGTCGTGCAGCGGGTTGCTATACTCCTGCCCATTCCAGAGCCGTCGGGCAGATGATCGGATGACCAAGCAGACGCCAACCGTCCGGCTGACCCCGGCACGCAGAAAAGTCATCGATGCGCTGCTCGATCAGCTGCTGGACTTGTCCGCTGCGGCCCGGGCGCAGCGCATGCGCGAGCTTGCGCGCCGTTGTCCGCGGATACATTCATGGCTGGAGCGTCTGCTGATGGCTTCGGGCAATCCGACATCGTTCCTGGAATCGATGTTCGAGCGCGCCGGCGATGCCGCGCTTGCCGACTTCACGCTGCAGCGCGAAGCGCTGCCGGCCGGCACGAGAATCGGCGACTGGCGGCTGGCCGAGCCAGTCGGCGCCGGCGGCATGGGCGTGGTTTATCGAGCCGAACGGGCCGATGGCGCTTTCGAGATGAATGTTGCGATCAAGTTCATCCGCTCGCGCGACGATGCACTGATGGCCGAGCGCCTGGCGGTGGAAACGCAGCTTCTGGCTCGCCTGGATCATCGGAATATCGCCCGCGTGATAGACGGGGGGACACTTCCCGACGGCCAGAACTACCTGGTCATGGAATGGATCGAGGGCGAAGATCTTGCCGATTGTCGTGAACGGACCGGCGCGGGCGGCGATCCGAACGACAGCCGCTGTCTCGGCTTGTTTGCCGAAATCTCAGAGGCTGTTGCGCACGCCCACCAGCGGCAGGTCGTGCACGGCGACATCAAGCCGGCCAATATCCGTATCGGGCCCGACGGCAGGCCGAAACTGCTGGACTTCGGGGTCGCGCGCCTGATTTCGGTCGAACGTGACGCGTCCGGGCAGACCGAAGCGCTGACGCCGGCATTCTCGGCGCCCGAGCAACTTGAAGGCAATCCGGCCTCGACCCAAAGCGATATTTACGCGCTGGGTTCGCTGCTGCGCTGGATGCTGACCGGTCAACCAGGCAAGCATGGCGTGTCGCTTCATCCGGCGGAGCTCGACGCCATTCGGCCAACCGCACTGGCGGCGGTCATCAACACGGCGAGCGCCATGGATCCGGACCGGCGCTATAGCTCGGTGCCGCAAATGATCGGCGATATCCGAGCCCTGATGGCCGGACGACCTGTATCGGTGATCGATTACGGCATGACGTCGCGGATTGCGCTCTGGGCACGCCGCCACCAGTTCGCCGCAGGACTCGCCGGGCTGGCGCTCGCCGCCGTTGTCGTCGGCGTGGCCGGGATCTCATGGCAGGCGCGTATCGCAGCCGCCGAGCGCGATGCTGCGCGCTTCGAAGCCGAACGATCCACTTTATTGCGCGAACAACTGGTTCTGCTATTCCGCGAGGTCGGTCAAAACAGTTCCGATGAAGAACTTTCCACGCGCGAACTGCTGACCGAAAGCGTGAAGGTTGCCGAGCGCCTCCACGCCAATGACCCGCAGATGCTCGTCTCTATCAAGCTACTGCTGGGCGAGATCTACATCGCGATGAACGATTTCGCCGGCGCCGATCCGCTGCTTTCGTCGTTCGTCGACTTCAAACCGAACCTTGCCTCTCCACTGATGCAGGCCATCGCCCGTGCCGATCTGGCACAGGTCCGCCTGCGGCACGGCGATTCCGCCGAGGCTGTGGCGCTGACCGACGACGCGCTCGAATTTCTGCGCCGGTCGCCGGCCCGAAATGCCGCTCGAATCGCCGACGTCATTCAGATTCGAGGCCAGGCGCTGAGAGGACAGGGCCTATGGGACGATGCGATCTCTACGCTGCAGGAAGCCGTCCGGCTGGCCAGGACCGAACCTGGGCCCTCCCGACTGCGGGCCACGGCCAGCAACAATCTTGCCATTACCCTGATGCACGCGGGACGGACCGGAGAAGCGCTGCCACTTTTGCGCGAAGCACTGGACAACTGGCGCAGGCTCGGCCTGGAAGACGGCTCGAGCGCGTTGACGATAATGTCCAATCTTGCCAGCCTGCTGCATCAGCGTGGCGAACTCTCCGAAGCCGAGCCGCTTTACCGGGAAGCCATCCGACGCCGGGCCGAACGATTCGGCGAATCCGGCGCGCTTGCTGCCGCGCACCTGAATCTGGGTTCACTGCTGGCGACCCGCCACCGTATCGAGCAGGCGCGCGAGTACGTCGCTCACGGCGTTTCAATGATAGAGCGTTTCGAGGGTCGCGACAGCCTCAACCATGTGCGGGCGCAGCTGGCGCGTGGCCGGGTGGAGTTGGCCGCGGGAAATCTCTCGCGGGCACGCGAGGATCTGGAGGCTGCCCGGACGCGATTCGAGGGAATTGTCGGGCCGGACCACCTTTTTACCGCGATTGCCGAATTCCAGGCGGCGCTGGGCGAAGCGCGGGCGACCGGACGCGCGACCGAAAGGCTTGCCGCAGCCACCCGTAACCTGGAGACGCAGCAGCCCGCCTCCAACCGATATCTGGCGCAGTCGCTATGCGAGGCGGCGCGGCTGAAGATCGACACCGATCCGTCTGACGCACGGGAAATGGCCGACCGATGCATGCAACTGCGGCGCGACGAACTCGAAATGAGCGAGTGGCGGATCGCGGAAGCCCGCGCCATATCACTCGTCGCTCGCATCGAAGCCGGCGATCGAAGCGCCGTTCCTGCGTTGAGTGATGCACGGAAGGTGATATCAAGCGCGATCGGCGAAAAGCATCCCATGCTGGACTGGTGCGATCGCTGGCTGGGGAATCCGGACAGCGCCTGACCGGCCCGCTGACCCTGATCCGAAAGCGCTGACCGGCTTGATGATTCGCATCAGATCACCGCGACCGTCAGCGACGGGCCGGCATTACGCCAGGTTGCCGGACGCTGCCGGCTAGAGGCTTCTGACGTGCTGCCCCAGGCGTGCTTTGTGACGGTCGGCCTTGTTGCGGTGCATCACACCCTTGCTGACCGACCGATCGATTGCCGGCACGGCAGCCTTGTAGGCGGCCTCGGCAGCAGTCCTGTCGCCGGCCTTGACGGCATTGACGACCTTCTTGATCATGGTGCGCACATACGAGCGCTGGCCCGCATTATGCTGTCGATTGCGCTCGGACTGGCGGGCGCGCTTGCGTGCTGATGGGCTATTGGCCACGAATTGCTCCTGAAACCTTTAAGAATTGCAGTGGGTATTGATAAATCAATAATGATAAAAATCAAGCCGTATAGTATCGCCGGTTGCAGGGCTTTAGTCAAGCCAGTCCGCCAATCGAAACCGGCAGGAGCGCCCTGCCGAAAATGAGCCTGCTGCGCTCGATCTTCTCTTTTTCCAGCATGACGCTGGTCTCTCGCATTCTGGGACTGGTGCGCGACATAGTGCTGGCGCGTTATTTCGGTGCGAGTGCGGCGACGGACGCGTTCTTCGTCGCCTTCAAGATTCCCAATTTCCTGCGTCGGCTGTTCGCCGAGGGATCGTTCTCGCTGGCGTTCGTGCCGGTGCTGGCCGAATACCGTGAACGCGGCGACCAGGCCGAGATGAAATCGCTGGTCGACGCCACTGCCGGCTGCCTGCTGGCCGTGCTTATTGCGCTGACCGGTTTCGGAATGCTGGCGTCACCCTGGGTCGTTTCCATATTCGCGCCCGGCTTCGCCGATGATCCCTACCAACAGGGACTGGCCGCCGAGATGCTGCGGGTGACCTTTCCGTACCTGCTGTTCATCGCGCTGACCGCGCTTGCCGGCGGCATCCTGAACACGCTGGGCAAGTTCGCCCTGCCGGCCTTGACGCCGGCACTGCTCAATATCTGCCTGATTACCGCGGCGGTCGTTTTCAGCCAGCGTTTCGCCGAACCGGTCAAGGCGCTGGCCTGGGGCGTCCTGGTCGCGGGAATCCTGCAACTGGCTATCCAGCTGCCGGCACTGGCACGCCACGGCCTGCTGCCGCTGCCCCGCCCGAATTTCGGTCACCCGGGGGTGCGCCGGATCATGAAATTGATGATTCCCACGCTGTTCGGCTCGTCGGTCGCACAGATCAACCTGCTGCTCGACGTGCTGATCGCGTCGCTGCTGGTTGAAGCGAGTATCTCCTGGCTGTACTACGGCGATCGACTGATGGAGTTTCCGCTGGGCATGTTCGGCGTCGCGCTTTCGGTCGTGATACTGCCGACCCTGTCTTCGCTGCACGCGCGGGCGGACCGCCAGCGGTTCCGCAGTACGCTGGCATGGGCGGTGCTGCTGGGCCTGGTCATCGGCTTGCCGGCTGCGGTCGGGCTGGCGGTACTCGGAGGGCCGACAGCAACCACGCTTTTTCACTACGGCGAGTTCTCGGTCAACGACGTCGAAATGACCGCGCTGGCACTGGGCGCCTACTGCATCGGCCTGCCTGCGTTCATCGGGGTAAAGATCCTGGCGCCGGCGTTCTTTTCGCGCCAGGACACGCGAACCCCGGTGCGCATCGCGGTTCTGGCACTGGTGGTCAACATGGTGCTGAATATGCTTTTCGTCGGCGCCATCACCTGGCATCTTGCCGGCGGCCTGCTGCTGGAAGACCCCTGGCAGGCGCTTGCGTTGAACCCGGGCGCGCACGCCGGACTGGCGCTGGCCTCCAGCGCCTCGGCCTGGCTCAACGCGCTGCTGCTGTGGAAAAGCCTCGCACGCCAGGGCCTGGCGCCCGCCTTTCCCTGGCGCGACCTGGCGCGCATCGGCATCTCGGGCCTGGCGATGGTTCTGGCGCTTTACTGGCTGGTGCCGCCAACCGCCGACTGGCTGGACATGGGACTTGCACCGCGCGTCGTCTGGCTGGCCGGGGCGATAGGGGCCGGCGCAGCAGTCTACGCGCTGGCCCTTGCAGCGCTCGGCCTTCGACCTGCGACCCTGATGCGCCCGCGCGACCCGGAATGATTCATTGCCGAGGCGGTAGAATTCGGCGGTCGTGG
>Ga0209925_1001837_pt1 | contig 10560 bp, 8 predicted proteins | sample SalPonR2_A_D1_MG_FD_185702 | JGI IMG/M metagenome (GOLD analysis project Ga0209925, IMG submission 185702) | Salt pond soil microbial communities from South San Francisco under conditions of wetland restoration - Salt Pond MetaG R2_A_D1_MG... ...
AAGGAAACCCCTCGTACCATACGGTCCAGTGCCTCCCTGGTCGAGCTTGGAGTGAGAACTGAACACGGACGAGGCAGAGAAAAGGAAAAGATGCGTGTCCGTGGCGGGTTTGGGTTGCCGTGGGAGAGGGAGGGCGGGAGGAAGTGCGGTCGGTAAAACACCGTCATGTCTTCTTTTCTGCTTGACTTCTTCCGGATGGCCCTTGATCCCCGGGCGGGCGGCACCTATATTTACGGTTGATTGAAAAGGGCGTGGCCTGGGTGGATATCCTTGTATGGGAGTCTTTGATCGAAGTGGGGTCAGGGGTAGATGCAGTGGGGTCGAAGGGAGATAGGCGGGAGGGGTGCGCGTGCCTTGGACGGTCTTAATGAGACTTAATTTCGCGGAGAGGAGGGAGCGACGCGAAAGACAGAGAGAAGGTTTCTATTCTGCACACATGGGAGCCTACCTCACTCTTCCTCTCATCTTCATTCCTCCCTCCCTCTCTCCTTCCCTCATTCCTTCCCTCCCTCCTTCCTTTTCTTTCCTCCTTGCAGAGCATTTTTGTGCCATACTTTGGCTACATCTGGAGCGACATTCAAGCAGACTTACGTCTTTTCTCCATCCCGTCCTCCTCCTCTGTGCCCTCCAGCATTCTTGCCGTTCACAACGGGGAAGTCTCCAAGGAGAAGAAGAAGGAGAAAAAACGTCGGCGGGAGGAGGAGGGAGCCACCGGGGAGGACAGGATGGAGGGCGGGTTGGAGCCTGAGAAGCAAGGCCCGATCCTCATCACCCTGATCTTGACGGCTGTGACCAAGTGCTTTCAGTGCGACGACGAGGGCGAGGAGGACGGAAATTTCCTGACGCAAACGCGCTTTGACGCCATTCTTCCCCTCCTCACGGGACTGATAACGGGCCTCCACTCCTTCCTCCCTCCTGCTTCCTCCCCCTCTGCTAATTCCACTTACCGGGCACTGGCGGAGGCGAATCTCATCCCTTGCCTCGCTTACATGGCCCTGGCGGCGGGGAAAGACGTGTTGTGGAAGCCTTACCACCATCAGGTGCTCATGCAGACTCGGGCACGAGCCTGGGAGGTCCGCTGGGTGGCGTTGCGGACGCTGAGAGAGACCTTCGTCGTAGTGGGCGAGGAGTACCTGGCCATGCTGCCGGAGAGCATAGCCTACTTGAGCGAACTATTGGAGGACGAGAGGGAGGAGGTGGTGGAGGAATGTAAGACTACCATTGCCTACATTGAAGACTTGAGTGGGGAGAGTTTGGAGAGTTATTTGGCCTAGGGGGGAGGGAAGGGAAGAGCGATCCGTGTGGTGCTGTTTTGGCTGTCCCCTTCGTCGGATTTACGGGCTTACCTGCATCCTTTTGGGGAGCAGGGACAGGGACCCGGTCTCTGATAAAGTCCTTGCTATTACCCGAGTGGATAGGGCTCTGCTTTCTAGGAGAAGCAAGTTGGGCGCATACATCGGGGCCGTGACTTCTTTGTAGTTTTCTACATCAGAAAACGCATGTTTGGTTGGGATTAGGTGTGCAAAGAAGTCCGAACCTTTTGAAGGCCGAAGAATGTCGAGCGCTGATGGTGCCAATAGAGCTCTCAAGAATGTCTTACCAAAAAAGGGACTCGACGCAGCGGCCTTAATATACAGGGTTTAGACTCTGGAGCGGACAATATAATGATTAAAGAGAGAAAAATTTGGCCGCTCTGTGCAGGATTAGTGGGGACGCTGCCTCCGTATGTAATGAGGGCAGGCAATCGCAGTGTTTTACCGGTCGATGTAAGTACAGAGAACTAGAAGGAAAACTCAAAGGATCAAAAGGGTCAGAGGTCAAAAGGGTAAGGATTTTAGTGTCGAGGTAGAGCGTCACACATGCTGCGGCCTGTTTCATCCCTCCACATTGCTTTCATGTACGACCAACCCATGCTCTGTTTTTTGGGGATTTAAAGAGGCAAAAATCTCGTCCACGAAAAGTCAATTAGGGCTTGATTACAGGTATAAGATAGTAGCTCAATCTCGCCACTACATTATCATTCTATATCTTCGCTCTATTTGCTTCACACTTGTGCCATTCATATTGTGACAATACAATGATATCCCATATTTTTCCTCAAAGCTTTGTGATTCATGCCTCTTTCCCCTCAGCGTGATCACGTTTACTTGCATCTCTAAATTCTGGCCCACCATGACTAGGACTGGTTCCAACCCTTTGTGTGTCAGTGCGAATGCTCTTCATCAAACCCATACCCTCATATCATTACGCTTCTCTCTTCTCACACACCCTCACAATCGTTGCCATCGCCAGGTAAACAATGCAATTTGTGGACACCCTTACAATCATATCCCTTTCCCAGGCCCGCTCTTCTGTGAAATTTCTACTGCAGTTTCATGGGAGGACACTCTCCTGGACCCCACTCCCGCCTTCGTGTCTTGTCTACAATATGTTTCCGCAATTTTTCTTCTTGCTTTCTTTCGTCTCCCACCTTTATCGTTCGCTATCAGGCTTCCGTTCACGTCCATGCTTCGCGCCTCTGTAGCTGACGAGCTACTGAGATTTTGACGCACGTGAGCTCTGCCTCAAAGTTCCCCTTCCCCCAAAAGCAGCCTTTTTGATGCCTACTTCCCGACCGACAACCTTTTTTATTTATGCATGTGCAGAAGGACTGAACAAGGATGTTTCCATGGAGTTTTGCTTGGCAACAGAGGAGGGCGTTGTGGACCGTTTTTCCACTCCGATCGCCCCTGGATTGAACATAGCAAACGCTGCCCACAGGCAGTGACCCGCTTCCACGAAAGCCGTCACAGGTAGGAGGAAAAGGAGGAGGAATGTCAAGATGATGGAACGGACCAAACCGCCTTCCGTCAGTCGGAAAGCGAACAAAAATCGCGCGAAGTAACCGGTCGTGTAGATGGCACAAATACAGGTCATGATCACGCGCGACAGGTACATCCCTTCTGCCACGCCGTTCGTGCACTGGTTGGACCTGCGTGAGCAGCGAGGGGAAGGGAAAGCGTAAGGAAAAGGGGAAGGGAAAAAGCAGGGTGAGCCCAGCGTGGAGGGCGGGATCCAGCAACGAGAAAGACGCCTGCCACCGTATACCACACATCCACGGCCCATGGAAGATAGCACTCAAGCACTAGACAGATGTAGGGTGCACGCGGGTACAATTAAGAATCATCATCATCCCTCCCACAGAGCCCTCCAGCCATGTTTCAAAAGTTGGAACATGGGGAGAGGCCGGAACGTACCAGTAGAAGTTGCAGTAGTTGCCGGGGGCATACACAATGTGGACCGGCGTCCCAATGACGACGGCGAAGGCAAGGACGAAGCCCAGGTGGAAGGCGCTCTCACAGAGGAGGCGAAAGGCCTCCGCGGCCATTTCCGTCGACGTCCAGTCCACGGTGGCCCGCTTGAGGAAAGCGCGTCGCCGGGCCAGGTGGGCGGTCAGGGAAGGGGTAGAGTGGAAGGTCCCAAGGGAGAGCGGGAGGGAGGACGAGGGAGCGGGTGCAAGGGCTAAGAGGTCAGAACCCCGCGTCCCGTGCTCCAAGGCCGCGAAAGTGGCGTAGCTGGAAAGCTTCCGATGCAATGCGGCCGTGCCAACCAAAAGGCAGGGCCGGCGAGAAAGAGGTGCTTGGAAATTCAATTCTGCCAAAGTGCCCAGACTGGGTAGGACCTCGTCAGAGCCGTCCACACCAAGAGAGAAGGCCACCACGGCCTTACTGGACGCCTGGGAGAGGATACGGAGGATGGCGGAGGCACTGCCCAGACGGGCGCCTACCGGAAGGCTGATGATCATATCCTGGGGTTGTGTCTGGCTGCGAGATCGGGCCGCTTCGAATGGCATGTTGAGCAGGGTGACGTCCAAGGACGACGGCGGGAGGGAGGCAGGGAGGGTGTAGTCGTAAGTCCCCGCCGCTCCGACCACCTCCAGGGCAATCGTCTTGCTCGGGTACTGGGTCTTCAATTCAGAGGCCACGTCGATCAGGCGGTTCAATGTGGCGGTGATCTCATCGGCGGGCGTGTGAGACCTGCAGACGACGCGCAGGACCACGGCGCTTTCCACATCGCTGAGATCCACATTCCGGGTGGGGCGTTGGCCCGGCTGCGAGAAAACCTTCGATGCACCCCCCAGGTAGCTGAGGACGTACCCCAAGAGCCCCAGGGCAGCCAGGCCCATGGCCGCGTACTCGATAATGTCGCTGATTTCGATGGGGATCAGCCGTCGGGGTGTGCACGGCGTCATGTACCAATTGATGAGCCAGTTCCAATCGTTCCGGGTGAACCACCGTGTGTTGACAAGCTTCTGGTCGAAGTCAACGGGCAGGCAGGGTTGGTAGTTCGTGTAGATGAGGTATCCGACGTAGAATGCGATCCAGGTCAGCCCCCGTCCGATCCACGTGTCCGCAATCAGGAAAAGAAGGCTCTTGGAGGCCGTGCCCCAACGGGAGGCGCGGAACTTTTTCAACAGCGCGTTGCCCTCCCGACTGATGTACGGCTGGTACGGCAATTGGATGCAATGATATCCAAGTGCACCCAAGGCCGTCAAAATAAGGGAGAAGGAAAGGAGCTGCGGATGGTTGTTCATCAGCAGGAAGGGGTCGTTCTTCCACTTGTAATCGATCAGGAGCTGTTGGAGGATGTACACCCCAAAAGACGTGTTCCCCAGGTACGAAATGAAAGGGAGCTCGAAGATGAGGGACAAGTAGTCCTTGCCGTGGGCGGCGTACCAAATGACGGCCATCCACAGGGGTTGCAACATGCCATAGGCACGCCACAGCTGGAAGAAGACGGGCAGGTCAAAGAGGTCCACGAAGACGAAAATGCAGCAGAGCGCCAACAAGCAGGCGCTCATGCCGAATTTCTGCAGGACAAGGGGATGTTTTGTCCAATCGTGCTCGAGAAAGAGAATACCAAGGTTGATTCCCTGAAGGAAATCCGGGATGGAGGACAAGGCGGCCAAGCGGACCAAGCCACTTAGGATGCCCAAATTGACCGACAGATCCGAGACGGGCTTGGCGATGGAGCAGGCGAAGAAGATCGGCATACAGACAAAGATCCGGGTGCGCCTTGAGCACGCTTTGAGCATGCGCACGGAGAAAGGAAAGATGGAATAGAGGATGAAGAGCGCTCCAATTGTCCATCCCGGAGTATTGATATCGTTGATGAAGGCGGAAGGGATGAAACCACTGGCGCCTGCTAAGAGGATAAATAGCATAGCCAACGGCTGCGGGACTTGCGAAGGAATAAGAAGGAACCCAGCGATAACGGTGACGAGATAGAGAGGGTAGAGATTCGCCCATCGCTTGATAAGAAATTCCGTCACGTCGATCTTCTTGTCGTTACGTCCGTACACGTAGGACATGACAAAGCCAGAAAGCATCAGAATGAAGGTGAAGGGTGAATTACCCCATGCACTGGCTCGATTGAACAAAGGCCAAGGTGTGTTTTGAAAATAATGGAAGTACACCATCTGCAAGGCCGTGATGTATCGTAAGGCTTGAAGAGACTCCATTTTTTTGGTAGGACGGTGCTTGGTGGAGTCACTTGAGTCAGCAACAATTTTTCCAGCAGGGGGGTTCGTTGTTGTACTTAGCTTGTCCTTTACAGGGGCCGAGGACGAAGCGACAGGGTTCGAAGAGAGAGTGGTCGTAGTCTCAGGCACGTTGTTGACTGTGGCTGCCGCGGAGGACTTCGAAATCGTTTCCGAGGCACTCTCATCCATTTTACTGGATGAGGAGCCCTTTTTCCGGAAAATGGGGCGTCCGTTCTTAAACATGATTTAGCACTGTGACAATGCACTGATCCTTGCGACAGTGGAGATGTATCAGAGAAATCGGATGTATAGCAGTTGGTTTAGTAAAAGTAAGCTGGCAATAGAATGAGATCGAGTCAGAAGGGACAATAACAGCTTGTTCAATTACCATACCGATCATAATAGCGTGCCTGAGGTCATGAATGAAAGGTAATAGACTCCATAATTCCATATCAATCGGGGAGCCGGCGCCCCCAGGCTGAGAGGCCCATATCCACCTGGGAAGCTGCCGCTAACGGCTTTCCGTTGAAATTGAAATTTTGAAAACATTTTTGTGCCGCCGCCACAGGGGGCTGGGCTATATCCCATTGTCTGTTTCCCGTTGTACTTCCGTATCTGCACAGCTCGATATTTTGACGTTGAAAGTCTATAACGCCATTGTTACTTCCCATGACCTGGGTAAGTTGGAAGAAGCGGATACCATACACTGCCTACAGGAGCAGAGCGAACCAATGTGATGGTCCGCCCGATCTCCTGATGACCTCTCCAAACATTGGGCGATCGCTCTGCCTTGAACCACAATTTGACGACTTTAAATCAAATAATGGAAGATCAACTTAGAGATTGTAATTCCGGAGACATAATTTAAATTAGACCTAGATGCTCGCTCGCGACTCTTTTCTTCTGCCTCTCTAGTTCTCTGCAATCCACTCTCCTTCACACTTGCTGTCTGCCTCTTGCAGCCTCGCACGCACGCGCAATCAATTCTCACGTCACTTACGCTGTCTAAAATATATTCTCTCGAAGTCTCACAAAGAAGATACAAAGTCTATGTCTGGAAGCAAAATGGTTGATCAAGATGCACCAGCGAGAGGTTTTCATACACGAATTCAACATGTATGCGACCACGACGGCTACGGGCTTAAATGTGGGAGGAGAATGACGACGCTGACTTTCTGACGAACGGAGAGATAAATCGAGAAGGTTTACATGTACGGGAAGGAGTGGCCGGTCAGGGCGGCTTGGGTGACAATGCCAGAGAAGGCGAGCTGTGCGTGAAAGAGACAACGTTAAGTCATATATTATTTAGTACCTACTTTTGTGCCACCAAGAGAAGAGACCTTGCAGAATATCGTGCATTCGAAAGAATCACTGCCTTGCTACGAGACTTACCATGGCCAAACGTCCATTCTTGAGCTCGTTCAGCTGCAGCTTCTTCAGAGTCTGCTCGTCTTTGGCAAAGCCCAGGGGATCGAACTTGAAGTCACCGGGCTATTCATACAGAAGAAATGATGCCAAAAATATAAGAAAGGGTACGAGTGGGTGCAAAGAAGTCTACAAAGAAGTCTACAGGAACATGCGGACAGACACAAAAGATAAAGCTGACGCTGAACCCGTCCACTGGGGACCATGTCCGATACGAACACGGATGCGAGATGATGAGGGAAAGTAAAAGATACCTGGCGGCCAGAGCCCTCGAGCATCTGAGAGATGGCAACGACGGAGATCGCTTCCGCGATGGAGGTCCAGATGAGGATTTGGGCGAGGGCGCCCGACTTTACAGCCACGTCGTGGGCGGCCAGGGAGCTAACAGCGTGGACATCACCTGATTTAGGGGATAGCGAGAGGTGTGGAAAATCCGTCAACAAAAGGGAAACGGAAGTCACGCATCTTGAAGGAGAGGGACATGGGTTTCCGTCGCGTACGCCGTGACGCCCCATCTCCATCCAATCTGCGATTCCACATGTAGCCTCCCCATTCTAGACCATATTGCTTCAGCTCTACATATCCAAAAAATCGGCGGGCACAGTCACGCACCAGGGAGGTGGACAAAATCCGCGACAATCCACCCGAGGGTTGCCAACATGGCGATGCGGCAGTGCTTGATCTCGGCCTCCTGCAAGTACGCCAAGGGCAGCCAGCTTGTGAACCCGACCGGGTCAAAGCCCACGTCTCCCGGGGCAGTGCCGTCCAGCGCAGGCGGGCGGGGCAAAAAAGGGATGGATTTGGACTTCTCAGCCATCATGGAGACAGCGCCGCGGGCACGAGTCGTAACGGGCATGGGGGGCACAAAGGCGGCAGCGGCGCCGATGAGGCAAGCGAAAGACAAGAGCTTCATAATTTTAGTTAGAGAACAAATCTGTGTGAGGTTATAGACGCAGGTGAGGAACGGATTAGAATAGATCAGGAAAGCACGTACCGATGGTAGACGGGATCCTGGAGCATGGAAGGCTACCTTTACAAGGCCACTGACACTATTCACATCTAATACACACATATTCAGACAACGCAGATACTTGGTATCAATGGATAATATGCCGCACATGATATGGTCAAGTTGTGGAGTACAAACCAATGGAAAGCTCAAAGCGTTCTTAAAAAAGAAAAAAGCGGTACGGGCGATAGGCAACAAGCAAATGGATCCGCCTCAAGGAACGAATAACGTTCCACGCGCTTGATTCCATTCAAAAAACATAAATAAGCGCCCGCTCCCCCTGCGACCACCCACCTCCCAGAGGTGTCTTAATTAGATATACGTGCATGGCATGGAGTGATGGAGGGCTCAGTGTTGGCTACTCGTGTATCACAGGACATAAATGCGGGATTTGCGGCTCAATAAGCCGTTCCGAGCTGTTCGATTCATCGCTTTATGCCTCAAGTCGTGGACGTGAAAAAGAAAAATAGCAAGTTGGTGGCAACACGGTGCATGGCTGGGCCCCCGACGCGTAATTTAATTGATTTAAATGCACAAAGTATGTCCAAAGACTGTGGAGACGCTTTGTTTTGTGGAGGTCTAAACGATGCGTTGCACCCCGAAGCGAAGAACAGATCCGTGCTGCCCGCTAGCTGCAGATACTTGCTGCTCGCCGCACGATGTATAATCCGCGAGAGGGTCCGCCATGGACGGAACGTTCACGCGATTACTCGCACAACATTTCTTCCCGCCTCGCCCGTGACGGAGAGGGACGGGTGAGTTGAGTTACCTGCTCGATGCGGTCAGGGGAGAAGACACTCGGGCAACAAGACGAAGAACAATCTCTCCCTGTGACAACACGACTTGCAAAAGTCGTCGCGAATGCCCGCTACATCCCTTGGTTTTCCCCGTTAGAGAACTCCCTTGAATCTGCTGCCAGTAATCGTGATCCTACATTTACTGGTCTGCCACTAAAGATAATGTCCACCCTTTTCCTCAGACACGAACGCATACACATGCTCTCGCTCGCCCATCTGCACCATTCAAGCCACTAGTTCTTTACTTACACCTGTTGCGACCACACTCGGAGACAATGGTATACACGGATGTTCTCGTTGACTGGGCCCATCTTTTGTACCTCGTGTGTTTCCTGACCGCGGCCAAGGCCGTTGGCTTTTTCATTGTGACAGTTTATGCATACTTTCCATTCCCTGCCCTCTTGGATCGATTTTACCTGGCGTCCCAAGGCCTACAATCCTGGTTTTCTTATCAGTTGGGCGGTGCCGCGCCGGGTTCAGCCGGGAAAGCCAGCCCAAATGGGAATCGAGAACGCTTGCTCGCAGAATCATTGGTGGAAGGGACCCCATTTATCTTGGAGACGCATACCGCCCTGACCCGTGACGGCTTTGTGTTAGTACTGCATCGCTTGGTCCCGAAAACGTCGGGACAGGACGGGCCCGGGGCACCGGGGCAAGCCACGAGCAGCAGTACGAGCGAGACCTACGTAGAGGACCGGGGGCCGCAGCGAGCGCGGAGCTGGCGCAAGGCCTCGGGGGAAAACAACGGCCGAAAATCTGGGGGAGGGAGCCAGTCCTTGCAACAACACATCCCCACGTCCTCCTTCTTCTCCAAGGGCCCCGGGTCCGCCGCGGCGCCGGCCGTGGCCCCTGCCTTGCCCTCCGCCGCCGTGCCGACGGCGACAGGCACGGGGAGCAATGCGGTCACGCCCTCGACTCTTAGACGGCCCCCTCTCTTAATGGTGCACGCGCTCATGCAGGATTCCGAGTCCTTTTTGTGCGGAGGAGAAGAGCATTCCTTGGCCCTGGTTCTGGCCAAGGCCGGCTTTGACGTGTGGCTGGGTAAGTCTGGAGGAGGGAAGGAGAAGGCAATGGGGATGGGGCTCACGGGACGTGAGGGAAGGGGAGGGTGGCAACGCGGTGAGTCCGAGGCCCATTCATTTGCGCCTTCTTCCGCCCTTCCCCCACCCGCCCCTGGCTGTCCGGCTGTCCACAGGCAACAACCGAGGCAACCGGTACAGCCACAAGCACGTCTCCCTCTCTCCCTCCCAAGACGCGTACTGGAATTTCTCCATCGACGAACTCGCGCGCTTCGACGTGCCCGCCATGGTTGACTACGTGCTTCGGGCCACGGGTCAGGAGAAGCTTGCTTACGTCGGGTGGGCTGGGGCGGTAGAGAAGGAGGGAGGGAGGGAGGCAGGGAGGGAAGAAGGGGGGTTGGGTGGTGCAAGGTATGGCCAAGGGCTTTCTACCCTCGGGTAGTCGCTGGCCAATGGGCGCCAGGCGTTCCCTTAATGCACACACGCCTGCGGCGGTCCTCTATGCCCATTGATTTCCCCAAAAAAACTTATCCTTCCATTGCCCCGGACCCTGCACCCGACCCCCACAGCTTCAGCCAGGGGTCTGCACAAGCCTTCGCGGCCTTCACGACCGACCTAGCCATGGCCAAAAAGGTCTCCATCTTCCTCGCCCTGGCGGCCCCACCCCGGGCGAAAGGATTGTCGTCTTCCTACTTGTCCGCTTTGGTGGAAAGCAACCCTCGGTTCATTTACTTGGTTTTCGGTCGCCACTCCATGCTGAGCTCGACCCTAATGTGGATGAAGGTGGGG
>Ga0209925_1001838_pt1 | contig 10547 bp, 22 predicted proteins | sample SalPonR2_A_D1_MG_FD_185702 | JGI IMG/M metagenome (GOLD analysis project Ga0209925, IMG submission 185702) | Salt pond soil microbial communities from South San Francisco under conditions of wetland restoration - Salt Pond MetaG R2_A_D1_MG... ...
AAGTGCTCTACCAGACTGAGCTACGTGTACATTATATGGTGGGGAGAGCTGGATTCGAACCAACGTGACCTTTCAGTAACGGATTTACAGTCCGCCGCAATCGACCGCTCTGCCATCTCCCCTTGTTTTTGGTAGCCCCGACGGGTGTCGAACCCGTTTCTCCAGATTGAAAGTCTAGTATCCTAACCAGCGTAGACGACGGGGCCATTGTTTGGTGGTTAGGGCGATGCTCGAAATCGCACTCTCATCCTTATGAGGGATGCTCTCTTCCTCTTAAGATACCTAACCGTGTTTTGGAGTTCGGGACAGGACTCGAACCTGCATAGTCATAAGACACAGATTTGCAATCTGTTGCATAACCATTCTGCCACCCGAACAATATTGTAATAGTGAAACACACTCTAGGCTATGCCCGGCTTGCCCTACCTCCATAAAGTAGGAGCCACGAATGTGCTTGACTATTACTCCGGGATTTTTCACCTTGCGGTTCCATCCTCCGGGACGCCCATTTGAGTTTGTTTATAGTGGTTACTCGCAGTCTCGTTCCGCACATCCACTTTGATCATTAAAAAAGCCTCCTAGTATTGCTACTGGAGGCTTGTTAAAAACTTTTGATGTATCTTACATCATCCGCCATAACCCTCCGAGCAGCCAAAACGATACTCGCGGCATTCTCTAATGCTCTTAATAAACATATGTTTAGTTGCGTTCATCATTTTGTTTCTTTCTGTCCTTTGTTACGTTATGTATTAGTTATACACTGTTATTTAGTTCTTGTCAACTGTTTTATTTATCATCTTGAACATTTTTATTTGCGTCGATTGAGCCAAACAGTAGTGTCAGGTCCAACTATTGAACAACTGCCTTGTCCTAACTCCATCATCAGCATCGTTGCTGTATTTATAGCATCTTCTTGTAGCGTGTCAACCGATTTTGGAAAACGAGGATAGTTTATTGTCCTTACAATAAAACCCTGCTCTCTGCCACCTGAGTAAACGAACTCGGTAGCATCAACACTCCAACAAGCACCTGAATCCGCAGCACGTTTTGCTAGAAATCGTTTGGCGTCGTGGATGTCGCCGGCCATATATATTTCAAATACGGCCGACGGTGCTGTCACAGTTTCGATCTCTTTGAACGGTGAGATCATTAAATCAACTCTCTCAGTTGTTTAGGATCACTACCGATAACAGCAGCTAGCGAGTCAATGGTGTCGGCGATACGAATACCGCCGAACCACATATTAGGATCGTGCCGTTCTGCCCAAAGCAGGAAGAACACAAGGTTAGCAAGATGCTCGTTCATTAGAAGTCCTCCTCACCTTGGTACACATTGAAAACAAAGATACCGTTATCACGCCACATCCGAACCACTCTCGGCCTGTCGTCAAACACCATATCAGGCTTACGACCAAAGTCAGCAACAATCTCGTCAAGGATTTCCTGTTTCACAATATCATCGCTGCGGAAGTCGTCTGCCTTACGCATGTAGAGTTTAGCACGATAGTCCCAGAAGTTGTTACCTTGAAGCCAAGTCATTGTAGCATCACGACTACGCTCGTTACGACCACTCGCAAAGATGATTTCGTTACCAGCGGCTTTCAGTGAATGAAACACTTCTGCAACATGTGGATTTACCTCGTCATTCGGAATGCCAGCATCAAAGGCTTTCCAGTTCTTAGGCTTGCTGCGAACATAATCAAGACGATGTTCGATGTTACATAAAGTGCCATCCAAATCAAACACTACCAACATTTTTTTGTTCCATATGTTGTTGTAAGTACACTGCTATAATAACACACAACAAGGTATTGTCAAGAGATAAATAAGTGTGTAGTTCACGGACTTTGTGGTGATCGTCCCAACTACTCTATAACAACTTGGAGTTACAGCAATGTATTATTTATATGTTAAAAAACATAATCTCACGGGATTGAAATATCTAGGATACACATCAAAAAAAGATTATCATATATACCCAGGATCGGGTCACTATTGGAGAAGACATCTCGATGCTCACGGTTATGATTATAGTACAACAATATTACTATCAACTGATTCTAAAGAAGAAATAAAAGAAACTGGAAGATTCTTTTCAAATATATTTAATATTGTAGAATCATCTGAGTGGGCAAATCTTAAACCCGAAGAAGGTATGGGAGGAACACATATAGTTTCCGAAGAACAAAAAAAGAAACAATCTAAAAAAATGAAGGGTCGATACATAGGAGAAAAAAATCCTATGTATAGAAGAAAAAGAGAAGACTTATCGTCAAGGAATAAGTTACCCAAGAAATGGGTAACTAATGGTGCAGAAGATAAACTTGTATTAAAAGAACATTTAGACGATTACTTATCTAACGGATATACTGTAGGTAGATCTAAAAGTAATAACAGAGGAAGTAAAATAAAATACTCTACTATATGTTGCGAAATATGTAGAAGAAATATTCGTCCAGTAAACTACCCAAGACATTTGAAAAAGTGTTCTAGATAGCCTCTCTGTTTGTGTGTCTATACAGTTAATATAGCGTCAAACACTCTGGCTGTCAACTGTGAAGTTTGAACTGACGCATATATTCTACATCTTCTTCAGTAGTAGCAAACGCCCACATACAGGTTGGTTCTGATCGTGTGAACACTTTTCCATACCAGTTACGGTAAGGATATGTAGGATCAACAGTGATATCACTGTGAAGAATACGAGTACGGATTTCGTGCATTTGCGTCATTGTAGCACTCAGTACCAACGTTACACCAAAGTTTCGATACTCGCACCACTGAATATGTGACGAGCGAAAAACATCATCAGTATAACGATTTTCTGCATAAGCGTCAAAGTCTGCCTGTGCATGAGCCGATTGGGCCATGGCCTTTCCGGGATTCATGTCCCAGAGATCTTCACGCATTACAATATACAATCTTGGTTCCATTGTCAGTCTTTCTTTGCTAGTTTGACCCATTCGTGAACACAGTCACAAATGTCATCGCAGGGATCGTCTACAAACATGATCCACCATTTATCCAAAAGTTCTTCTGACATCCTTTATTTATTGAGAAATCAGTCATTTGGTGCCTTCATTCCTTTGCGGGTAAACTCTCGTGCTCGTTTGTTTTGCTCTTCCGGTGTTAGTCTGCTGTTAGCCAAGTAACGCTTCCACTCAGCTAACAGCTTTTTTTGCGGTGATTTATTCTTGCTCATTATTTTTGCCTTTGTATAAATTCCACGGATTACCAAATAGTAGCAGACATTTGAGGTGTTGTCTATAGCTAACTAAGTTATATTGTTCCCATATATTCTGCCATTGAGATTCAACAGGAAGTTCTCTTAAAATATTCAAGATCATTTGTCGTTGACGTAGAGTACGACTGTTACAACGATTAGCCCAGAATATTGCAGCAGGAATTAGCAAATTAACCAGGAATAAAACGCTTACAAAAAACATTATTCTTCCTTCCAGTTGGTCCAAGGTGTGCTCCAACCAATATTGAAATACCAAAAGCAGTACCACTTATGGGGTCCATCGTACCAAAAATGAGCTGGTCCAAACTTGCGATATTCTGGCACTTCGGCAAAATCAAACCAATATATGTAATATGGCTCATGAAGAATATCACGATATTCTGACTTCAACCAGCTTCGACCAAACTCAATGCCGTTCCAACGAAGTTTCATAGTTCTATGTCCACATAGTCAAGTTCACCGATACATTGAAACTGTGTACGTCCGTATTTGTAAGTCATACTTTTATGCCAATGCCCGAAATACCATTCGTCAGGTTGATGTGCGTCAAGAAAGCGATCAAACCAAGCACTGGTACGATTAGGATACACAGGACCTTTGATGAATCCACTGCCCCAGAACATATCATATGAAACACTTTGAGGACAATCATGTGTGATCATTACACGCGGTTTAACTGCTTTGTAAGTCTCATAAAACTGTTCAAACTGTTCTTCTGAACATTCTTCATCGTCCCACCAGTCAAGTCCGGGTGTGCGACGATACCAACCTGGAGGAGCAACAGGATTGTCAATGCTCCAAGCACCACCGATGTACATCACATCACCTTCCACAGTGCCGTCTGAGATATATCCAACCATTTCGCTTTTACAACGAGCAGGATGATCGTGATTACCACGGATGAATCGATGACGCCCATCTGCATGAAAGTCGTTGATGCTTTCGTGCCAATAATCACCGCCACCTAAGCCGATACCAAAGTCTCCAATCTGTACAGTAGGACCTTCAAAGTCACCGATTGAGTAAACTTTGTAGTCATTTACCATTCCGTGGATATCGCCAATCAGTCTAGTCAAAGTCATCTAGTGTCACCCATTTTGGCACTTCGTAATATGTGAGAAACGCAGTATCATCTACATCGTTTCTGCTGTCTACAATAACAATAGCACCATGCATATCACCTGTCAAGAAGATTGTATGATAAACGAGGTCAGTAATAGTTTCTAGCTCACCGAACAGCCACTTGAGTTCTCTGTCAATAATAAGTTGCTGATCTTCTCTCAGTTTTACAGGTTCGTGTGTCCATTGTGTCTTAAACATATTTTTTCACTGTCCTTTTTGTCATCACTGATATGTGTTATTTGTTTTTCCAAGAGCTCTTGCTGCTGCTTGTTTAGCAAGGGTGTATTTCGGTGTGTCCATTCTGTCTTGTACATTTTCACTGTCCTTTATTGAGTTGAGAAAACGACGCTGTTCTGTGCTTTCGCTCCAAGTTTCGCTATCGCACCATTTGCCACGACGATTCCAAATGTAATAGGTCTGCTTAACATAGTATGGTTCTAACCATACACGATAGTTATCTTTGAGAGATTTTGGAAACCATGCAAAGCGTGTTACGATACGCTCACTGTATTCTTTGGTTTCTGCTTTAACTGGGAGTTTCCATCTCATCTTGCTTTCACCTTTTCGTAGTCTTCGATATCATTTGCGTTTAACTGTGTAGGATCAATATCCGCAAAACTGCATCCATATTTGTTGCTGAGGCGGAGAATGATATCAAACTCCGCTCCATACTGTTGATTGAACTGTTGAGCGAGATCTGTAATGTATTCGCTGTTAGGGTCAAAAATTTCGCTCAACGATGTACGCTTCACATTCCCATCCATTTTGCACAAGCCTCCCACTTAACATTAGAACTGATGTTCTTCTCAATATGCTGTAACAGCAAGTCACGAAGATCGTGTCCGTCAAGCATACGGAAGATGAACGATGCATCTGATTTGTGTTCCAGTGTCGGAACGAATTCTAAAGCAATACGCTTACGATCATCTTCATATGACTGTTGTGCAGCAACGCGAAGTCCATACAAACGGTTTTCTCTTTGCTTGAACGCACGCCAAAAGCGAGTTTCAAAGTCACGAATGCGAGTTACTTGCTCTTGCGGCAGCATGGGAATCACATCATCTACATCTTCGTTAATGATTAGATCAACAATGTTACGGTCGAATTTCACACGGTCAATAGTCTTGTGAATGCGCACATACCAGTCGTTCTTAACCTTCAGCATATGCCCATCCGCAAAACGAATAATGTCACCTTCACGACCTTCTGCTTCTCGCTGACGATCAATGTAGCTGCCAAGGTTGCCAGTTACACGACCATACTGAGGTACCGCAGTAAACGGACACGACTTGTCCATTACATATCCACCAGTTGCGTTATCACGAGTTCCAAGGTACACTAGGTCTGCTTCTTCGTATGCCAAAACGATTTGATTAAACGGACTGATCCACTCAAAGATCGGAGTTACACAGTCTTCGACACACTGACGCAACCATGCCTTGAGCGCAGGATCTTGTGCAGCTAGCCAAGCCTCGGCCTGCATAGCAACAGTAGTCACACCCATCTTTGTAGCAAGACGCATATATCCATCAACCAAGATAGGACGGATCATCGAGCCATCCATCTTTTCCATGATGACATGAGGCTGCGACATATCGATCTCGTGTGTTTGAGTTTCCTCACGTTCATTCACATTGAAGAACTTGTGGAACGGACGGCTCATCAAGTTGCCATCTGCGTCGAAGATTAAGCCACGGCATTCACGACGGATAGCACCACCGAGGTCATCAGCATCAATCATATCAAAGGTGTCAGCCATTGCCACAACATAGTTGATAACAGTATAGCCTTCACGCTCTGCTACAACAAACTCGTCACGATCTTCAATATGCGGAAGCACATCGTCGATAGTGCGAATGACAGGGAACTGGTAGTGCATATCTCATCTCCTTTGTTACAACTATAATATACTGTCAGTTGCGACGAGAGTCAAGAAATCGTTTCTCTAGCTGAGCAACTAAGTTATCATAGTTTTCAATAACATACCAAGATGCAGATTCAGCAAGTTTAGCAATCACGTAGATCAAGCCAAAAAGCACGATGTTAGGCAGTACATAGTAAAGAAAAAGTTCCATTATTTGTCCTCTTCAAGTTTGCGGATTTTCTGTTCTTGTTCATCTAGTAGACGAAAAAGACTTAGATACATAGTTGTTTCGTTCCAACAATCAATACCAAGTTTTGCTGCAAGATCGTAGAGCTCTTCTCGGTCACGATCGCAATCTTTTTCACGCTGTCTTTCACGCTCTTGATACTTTAACTGTTCTTGTTTGTTTTTCTCTAACCATTTTTTGATCATTTGATCCTCAGTTCTTCGATGTTAACAGGGGTATAGTTAATGGCTTCAACACTGACATTACGATAGGGTCCTTCCGGACTGGGGTTTTGATGAATATGGCCATGAACATTTAAAAGCGACTCACATCCGTCAATATAAGACTTTGCCTTATCTACATGACGAAGCAAGCTGCTTTCGTGTAGAGGTACATGACTAAACATCAATCCAAACTCCGGAAACATTCGCCACATCTGTACCTTCTTAAAAAACCCACCACTGGATAGGAAAGGAATGTCATCATGATTTCCCACAATCAAACGCTTGTTGCCATTGAGGCGAGGCCAGTTCTTCTTGAACCATTCTTTGTCCCCCATAACAACATCGCCAAGATGATACACAATATCACCCTGCTTTACAACACTATTCCAGCGTTCAATCATATGTTCATCCATTTCGTCTACATCTGCAAACATAGGACGAACCAGTTCGCCAGTATTGCTGTCAGTAAATCGTAAGATATTACTGTGTCTGAAATGTGTATCGGATATAATCCAAATATCTCTACTCATAATCTCAATCCTTGTCTTTAAACTTTTCAAGCAGGTGCATAAGAGTTAACTCAACAGCATCTTTAAATGCTTCTCTTTGTGCTTGCTGAATGCAAACAGTTTCTTCAGTTTCGCCTTCTTGAAAGGGTTCTACGCCGTATTTTTCAAGATACCATTGGTCAAAATCTATTAGAGTATACTTACTCATTATTAATTACTCCATAATCTATGCCTAAGATATCGCCATAGATATTGTGATAGCTAACACCCTCAAACCCTTCATCTACTGTAGGCACAACATAGGTCTTTACCATATTAGCAATGATGTGCTCAGGAATAGTCTTGCCAGGACGGTTGTGAAGACGCTGATTCCAATCTGCAATCTCATCTGGCAGCTTAGGCATATCAAAGCATTCACAGTCAACAGCGTAACCTGCACGACGCATACGATCAATGATACTGCGACGCTTCTTTACTGTGAGGTTAGTTTGATCCCAAACGATGTCTACACCATTTTTGATTGCTTCAGCAAGCCCGATATCTGCTTCAGTTTGAGCACTTTTAATATGCTTTTCAAACACATCGTTATAAGTCTTACCCAACTGATTAGCAGTACGCTCAAGGATATTATCAGTGCTGTAGACAAACAAGGGCATGTCGATCTTTTCGTAAAGCTGTTCTTTGGACATAACTAGAGTGCTTTTGCCCGAAGCAGGCAACCCAACCATTACAGTGCAGATAGGCTTAGACATTTTACATTTCCTTTACAGCGTTCATCATTTCTTCTACACTGTTATAACACGGACGGCTAGCAATTTCAACCTCTAAATCGTCATATTCTCTCATAATCTTTGCTACTTGAACTTCCTGTTCAAACTGAACATTTTCGAGATAGCTGTAGAGACTGCGCATGTATGCATCAAAGTCTTCAAAGTTATGTTCTTTTTTCATGATCTACTTCCTGTGTTAGTTGTATTGTAGTGTATTCGATCACTGACCATTTTACAGGATCGTTGTATTTTTTTCGGGCAACAGTTAACACTTCAGTTTGTGTTTCACCATATTCGTATCCAAGAAACAAATTATCTGCCCAAACTTCAAAGCATTTTTGCTTAGTCATTGCAGTGTAACTACTCCTAAATGAGTTTGTTCTTTACCAGCAATAGCATCATAGAATACATCGTTCGCTGCGTCGATCTCATCAGCAGAGACTGCATCATAGCATTGCGTATCAATAGCGTTCTGAATACGCTTCCAGTCTTCTCGACTTAAATCGTCACGCAGTGGATGTTGGTTCATAAACTTAGTTTTAAGTTCGGGCATCTTGCTCTCCGTTATTTACTGTTACAGTATAGCAGGATAGCACAGCTTGTCAATCACTTTGACAGTGTACCAAGCAGTTCAAGTCGTTTATATACTTTGAATTCTTGTTCAGCTTGTTCAACTACAGCAAGAGCCTTGCGAAGACTGCTCTGCCGGTTAGTTTGGCGGTACTCTGCTATCAGTTTGTGATAATCATATTCATACTTCTCAAAACGCTTTTTTAGTCGAGCAGTAGTTCCCGGACTAGTTGCTTTATGAAATTCATGCCATTCGGCAATGGCTTTTCGAAAGTAGTCAAAGCGATGTTGATACGAATGTTTCATAATGCTATGATAATTTAGACACGGTGTTTTGTCAAGTTCAAAAGTGGCATCAGCAAATCTCTAGTAGATAGTTATCGGGCCCAGCTGCCTTACAAAACAATGTTTTGATTTTTACGCCTATTGCAAAGAACTAGAATCTCAGTTTCAAACTTTGCTCTTTTGAACTACTGTGGTAGGTTCCCGGAGGCTCGAACTCCGACTCTTTCCGTTATGAGCGGACTGCATTCACCGATTATGCTAGGAACCCAAATATTGGTTGCGAGAGGGTGGATTCGAACCACCGTCCTCCAGTTTATGAGACTGGCGAGCTGACCACTGCTCCACTCCGCAATAAAAATGTGTTCAGTGTAACAGTCTCGGAAATGGAGTAGTCGCCTACTTCCAAATGGGTCGGTGCTCGAAAACTGTTACACAAAACACATTGCCGAACGGCGTATAGCCTGTCCCCGTGTCATTGACAAAGAAACAATGTGTTAAAACTATTTTAGAAGATACACTAGTAGGATTTGCACCTACAAACGACTCGCTTTTTACAGCAACGGCGTTACTTTAGCCCATAGTGTATCATCAAAAACAGTTTTTTGCCTAGCCTGAGATTACAGCTTAGGACGGGAGCCTTTGGTCATTACCGTTAGCCTTGCGAGCCACGTTCTACCGTTATCCACATACCAGCCGAGCAGCTTATGTATGTATCTCCCAATGGTGCCTTTTTTGGAGAGTGGCGTTTCTCTCGTCATATGTTGCTACTCGTCCATTGATCCTACGTCTGCCTTGCGAGCAGTTCAACCGCGCTAACGGTTTACGTTCTCTCTCCGAACAACCACATCCGCCTTGCGAGCTTCCGTGGACCATATTCTGCGAACAGTATGGCATTAACCACCTTTCACAACATACCGGGACAGTCTTTCGCTTTTTATGTTTGCATCGACGGGAATCGAACCCGCAACCTTCATTGCCTAAAAATGTTGCTCAACCGTTGAGCTACAACGCGAACCCACTAAGAAGTGCTGCCCCAGTTGCTCCATATCTTGTTAGATACAGAATACAACACTCCTACTGTCTTTTGCCTTGCGGGCTACTCAACGACACTTCACAAATCCGGGGCCTAACCCTTCTTCGTTTGTGCTGCTACTTTGCCTTTGCTTGCGGCTCAGACTCAGTAACTACTAGTTGGTCTTCAGTACTCGTTAGCGTGGCTGAACAGTGTTTGGGCGCCAACCCTCTTAGCACTCACCGACTGGCTCTGTGCCTATCCTTTCGGACACTGTTCCTAACTTAATACCTACCGCCTTTCTACGGACGGGACTTGCTTTCGCCTCAATACCTTTCGGCAAGTGCGAGTCAAGCCTAACCCCAGCTTGTTTAGATGGACCATTGCTGGCGCCGGTTTATGGGAAACCCGGCTTTGGGGTAGTCGCCTACCTTACCCTTAGTGGACGCTAAACCGCCCATCTTACTGTGTTTAAAACTGCGCACACTGGGGAATCGAACCCTCAACTTTGCCCGTCGGCAGCACCAGCATCCAATGGGAATCGAACCCAACCCGGAACCATCTATGCGCATTTTAAAACACAGTTTTTGCTTATTATCGACTTGCGTCTAAAGCTGTTTCTCGTTTTTCAAAGAGCGTGTTAACAACTGTGTTGCTAACTATGTAACTAATATAACATCGCAAACGCTGTTGTCAACACCTTTTTTGCTTTTCAGCAAACT
>Ga0209925_1001851_pt1 | contig 10523 bp, 9 predicted proteins | sample SalPonR2_A_D1_MG_FD_185702 | JGI IMG/M metagenome (GOLD analysis project Ga0209925, IMG submission 185702) | Salt pond soil microbial communities from South San Francisco under conditions of wetland restoration - Salt Pond MetaG R2_A_D1_MG... ...
GCAGGAACGTCATTTTGTGGAGTTATTGGATAACCGAAAAAATAACGACAGCCTGCTTTAATAGCTGCTTCAGCTACAGCTTCATTTCCTTTCATCAATGTTTTTTCTCCCATCTTAAAACCTCCTTTTAATTTAATAATCTATTCTTCTTTATATACAGTAATTACTACATCTGGACACATTTGAGCACACAGTCCACAGCTTATACATTCATCCTGGTCTGTAACTTCAGCAGGGTGATAACCATGACTGTTAATTCTATCTGCCATTTTTATAATTCCTTTTGGACAGACAGTTGTACAAAGTTCACAGCCCTTACATCTCTCTTCATTAAATACTACATTTTTTACTTTTTCCATCTAATTAACCCCCTTTATCTTTCATGAAGTTTCTACCAAATGTAATTGTATCATACATTTTTGGTCAAAACCAATTCTAAAAAAAGACAGGAATATACCCGGGCTCTTAATACCCGGGTATTAAATTTAATTATATTCTTTAGCTTCCTCTTCACCATTCAAAACTCTTTTTGCTCCAGCAGCAAGTGCTTTCAATTCTTCTTCTCCAGGATAAATTTCTATAGGAGCTATAAAACCTACAGACTCTTTTATTCTATCAACAAAATAATCAGAATAAGCTATCCCACCTGTTAAGATAATAGCATCTATCTTTCCATTAGTTACTGGAGCTAAAGAAGCAATTTCTTTTGAAGTTTGATAAGCCATTGATTTAAAGACTAATTCATATTTTTCATCTCCATCTTCAACCTTATCTTCAACCTCTATCATATCATTTGTTCCAAGATATGCTACAACTCCACCTTTTCCGACTAATTTCTTTTTAATATCTTCATATGAATATTTATCATCATAACACATCTCAAAAAGATCAAAACTAGGTAGTCCACCACTTCTGTTTGGAGAAAATGGCCCTTCACCACTTAATGCATCATTAACGTCTATTACTTTTCCATTATTATGAATACCAACAGAAATTCCTCCACCCAGATGGGCAACAATCAGATTTAAATTTTCATATTTTTCATTATGATCTTTTGCATATTTTCTTGCTACTGCTTTTTGATTAAGAGCATGAAAAATACTTACTCTTTCAATTTCAGGTAGCCCTGATAGGCGAGCTACATCCTGCAGTTCATCAACAACAACTGGATCTACAATAAAAGATGGAATATCAACTTTATCAGCTATTGATTTTGCCAGAATACCACCTAAATTACTTGCATGTTCTCCCTGAACACCTTTGTTTAAATCTTTAATCATCTTTTCATTAACCTTATAAGTTCCACCAGGGATAGGTTTTAATAATCCACCTCTACCTACCACAGCTGAAAGATGATCCAGTTCAACTTCTTTATCTTCAAGAAAATCTAAAATATATGATAGTCTGAGATCCTGTTGATCAGTTATCTTTTTAAAATCTTTTAATTCTTCAGCATCATGAGAAATATTTTCAACAAAAACCTCCTCTAAACCTCTATATAGACCGAGTTTAGTAGAAGTTGAACCTGGGTTAATCACTAAAATCATCTTGTCCATAAAATCTAATCCTCCTATCTAGGTATATAATTTCTGCGTACTTTAGAAACTTTTTCTATTCTTTCTTCTGCCATTATATCTGCTGCTTTGTAAGTTGGAATATTATCTCTTTTACTAATTTCTATTACTTTTTTCATATTATCATAAATTTTGCTAGCTCTATTTATAGCACGATCACGATTATATCCCTGTAGTTCATCATAAACATTTATTAAGCCACCTGCATTAGCTACATAATCAGGGCCATATAAAATATCCATTTCATCTAATTTATTACCATGTTTTTCTTCATCTTTAAGAACATTATTAGCAGCTCCACAGATAATATCACATTTTAATTGAGGAATAGTATCATCATTAATTACAGCACCTAAAGCACTTGGAGCAAATATATCACAGTCAACTCCAAATATTTCATCAGGTTCTACAACTTCTGCCCCAAAATCTTCTACAACTCTATCAATGTTTTCCTGTTTAATATCAGTTACTATTAAATTTCCGCCTTCTTCATTGATATGCTTTGCTAAATGATAACCAACATGTCCTACACCCTGAATTGCAACTGTTTTACCTTCAAGATCAGGTGTACCATATACTTCATCTGCTGTAGCTTTCATGGCTTTCCAGACTCCAAAAGCAGTAACTGGAGAAGGGTTTCCACTTGTACCAGGAAGACCGGTTACATAATCAGTTTCTTCTGCAATATATGACATATCTTCTACAGTTGTATTAACATCTTCAGCAGTAATATAACGACCATTTAAACTTTGAACAAAACGTCCAAAAGCTCTCCATAATTCTTCACTCTTAATATTATCTGCATCTCCAATTATAACTGCTTTTCCACCACCTAAGTTAAGTCCAGCAGCTGCAGCTTTGTAAGTCATTCCTTTAGATAGTCTCATAACATCAATTAATGCTTCTTCTTCATTATCATAATTCCAGAGTCTTGTTCCACCAAGTGCTGGGCCAAGACTTGTATCATGAATTGCAATTATTGCTTTTAGTCCTGTTTCTTCATCATAATTAACAACTATCTGTTCATGATCAAATTCTTCCATTTTTTCAAATACTTTTTTCATTATTAAATCCCCCTTGAATTTTATAATTAATTATTTTTATAACCCATAGTAACCAATTTACCAAGAGCAATAGAATTAAATTTAGTTGTTGCACTATCAGCTCTTGAAGTTAATACCATTGGAACTTTAGCTCCTAAAACCAGACTTGCAGAAGGTAGGCCTGCATAAAAGACTAGAGCTTTATATAAAATATTTCCCGCTTCAATATCTGGAACTAACAAAATATCTGCTTTTCCAGCAACAGGACTTTCTATTCCCTTATGTTCTGCTGCTTCTAAACTAACAGCATTATCAAAAGCAAGAGGACCATCAATTTCTGTATTTGCTATCTGTCCTCTATCTCCCATTTTAGAAAGAGTAGCAGCATCTAATGTACAGGGCATTGCCGGATTGACTTTTTCAACAGCAGCTAAAGGTGCAACTTTAGGTTTGTTTATACCTACTGCCTTAGCCATTTCTGCAGCATTTGCAATGATTTCTTTTTTATCATTAAGATCAGGATTAATATTCATCCCGCCATCAGTCATAAATACAATTTTATCTTCTTTTTCAAGATACATCATTGTTACCAAACTTAATAATCTATCCTGTCTCAAACCATAACTTTTATTTAATAAAGCCTGTAGTATAACTTTTGTGCTTATTAGACCTTTCATTGGATAATCGGCTTTACCTTCAGCTATTAATTCTATAGACTTAGTTGCTGCCTGTTTATCATTATCAGCATGGATTATTTCTCCACTAAAATCATAATTGACTTTTTGTAGATTATCCTTTATTTTCTGTTGATCTCCAACTAATATAGGATCTACTATTCCTGCATCATCAGCTTTTTTTACACTTTCCAAAACAACCTTATCACCAGCTGCAGCAACTGCAAGTTTTAAAGCAGGTTCACTTTTTGCTGCTTCAATTAATTCATCAATATTTTCAAACAACTATATCACCTCTTTTTTTATCATTAAGAACGAATAGATTTTAGATGTGAAATTGTTTCCAATCTTTCTTCAACCATATGATTTGCAGCCTCAAAAGTTGGAATATCTTTTTCTCGAGAAATTTCAAATACTTTTAAGAGAGTATCATAGATATTTTCACATTTTGACATTACTCTATCTTCATTGTAACCACTAGGGTCCATTTCATCAGTTACCTGAATTAAGCCACCAGCATTTACAACATAATCAGGAGCATATAAAATTCCTCTATCATAAAGAATTTTGCCATGACGTGGCTCAGCTAATACATTATTGGCTGCCCCACAAATAATATCACAATTTAAACGATCTATAGTATCATCATTAATTACAGCACCTAAGGCATTTGGAGAGAAGATATCACAATCCACATCAAAAATTTCATCAGTTTCTACAATATTTACTCCTAAGTCACGAGCAGCTTCAATTGATTCTTCATCAACATCAGTAGCATATACTTCTGCTCCTTCATCAAGAAGATGTTTTACTAATTTTCCTCCAACTTTACCTAAACCTTGAACTGCAACTGTTTTACCTTCAAGAGAATCTGAACCATACTTTTCTTTACATGAAGCTTTAAGTCCCATATATGTTCCATAAGCAGTTGGAATTGATGAATCTCCTCCACCACCATATTCTTTAGGTAGTGCACCAACATAAGGTGTTTCTTTTCTCATTGTTACAAAATCATAATATGTTGTCCCAACATCAGTACCAGTATAATAACGACCATTAAATCCATCAATAAATTTACCTAAAGCTCTAAATAAACCCTCAGATTTATCTTTATCTGGATCACCCCAGATTACAGTTTTACCACCACCATAATCATCTCCAGCAGCTGCAGACTTATAAGTCATACCTCTAGATAATCTAAGAACATCAGTCAACATATCTTCTTCACTATCATAAGGATACATTCTGCATCCACCAACTGCAGGACCCAGTTTTGTACTATGAATCGCAATAGCAGATTTTAATTTTGTTTCATTATCCTGCATGAAAATTACCTGTTCATGCCCCATTTCAGCCATTTTTTCAAACAATTTCATATAATATATACCCCCTATTTTTTAAAAAATTATTAATTTTTACCTACTATTATACTTATTGCAATTACTATACCAATAATTGAATTTTATTTAAAAAAATAAGTTATTTTATTAACAATCGTTTATAACCCCATTAAATCAAGGTTTTTTTATTTTTTTATGTAATAGAAAAATTTTAATAAGGAAAAATAATATTTTAGAACATTAAAAAAAGCCTGCAAATAAATGCAGGCCTGAATATTTTTGCAGGAAATTTATTTCAATCAATATCATATTTATTCATTTTATAATATAGACTCCTCACTGCAATATTAAGCATTTCAGCAGCTTCTTTGCGATTCCCATTTGTTTTTTTAAGAGCCTGATTAATTACATTTTTTTCAGTTTCATTAATTATATCCTTTAATGTATTTTCCTCAATTGATTTTTCTACAGGGGTTAAATTATTACTATTTTGATATTCATCATTAGCTTTACCTAAAGGAGGTAAATGTCTTTCTTTAATTATTTCTTCATCTAAATTCATATGAATCATTGCTCTCCCAATAATATTCTCCAATTCTCTTACATTACCGGGCCATCTATAATTTGCCAATTTATTATAAGCTTTTTCATTAACATCTTTAACAGATCTACCGTACTCCTGATTAAACTTCCTTATAATATGATGGATAAGAGCTTTAAGATCTCCTTTTCTTTCTCTAAGTGGAGGTATGAAAAGTGGAAAAACATTGAATCTATAATAAAGATCTTCTCTAAATTCTCCATTTTCTATTGCATTTTCTAAATTTGTATTTGTAGCTACTATTACTCTTACATCTATTTCTATCGGTTGAGTTCCTCCAACTCTAATTATTTCCTTTTCCTGTAAAACACGCAATAATTTTGCCTGAAGATTTAGACTTATTTTACCAATCTCATCAAGAAAAATAGTTCCACCATTAGCTTCTTCAAAAAGTCCAACTTTCCCACCTTTTTTGGCTCCCGTGAAAGCCCCTTCCGTATAACCAAAAAGTTCACTTTCCAAAATATTATTAGCAAGAGCAGAACAATTAACACTTATAAATTTATTATTTTTTCTTTTACTTGCATTGTGAATGGCATGAGCAAAAAGTTCTTTACCTGTACCACTCTCTCCTCTCAGTAAAACAGTAACAGGAGTTTTAGAGGCCTTTTGAGCCTGATTTACAACTCCTTGCATTGTATCACTTTTACCAATAATATCATCAAAAGTGTATTTAGCATTAAGGTGTCTTATCATTCTTTTAGCTTCATCAAGTTCTTCAGTTAATTTTTTAATCTCAGAAACATCTCTAATTACACCAACACTACCTTTTAGCTCACCATCTACTATGATTGGAGCTACATTAACTATCACATCTTTTTTATTAGGACCAACTTTCATTCGGATATTCTCAACAGGTTCTTTGGTTTCTAAAACTTTATAATGCATACTTTTACCTTCGGCAATATCAACAGTAGCTGGTTTCCCAATAACATCCTCTTCTGTTAAACCAGTTAAGCGAGTATAGGCAGGATTAATCAAAATTCCTATTCCATTTTCATCTACTACTGATATGGCATCTTGAGTAGAATTTATAATTGCCTCCAACATGCCTCGCATTTCTTTTAAATTTGTAATCTCTTCTGCAAGCTTTTTCACTTCTGTTATATCTCTAAAAACTGCAACAGCTCCAATGATTTCCCCCTGACGATCTCTAACAGGAACTCGATTTGTTATAATTGTAGTATCTCCAACATGTTGGACCTGATTTAATTCTGATTCACCTGTTTTTAAAATAATATGAAGCCTTGTATTTGAAATAACTTCTCTTACATCTTTACCAATTGCTTCGCTTTTACTAACATCTAACATTTCTGAAGCAGCATCATTAAAAAGTTCTATACTACCCATCTTATCAATAGAAATAAGCCCATCATGGGTTGAGTTAATAATAACATCTTTTTTACGATTCAAATTATCTAAATATTTTAATCTATTTTTCATATCTATCCCCCAGTTTAAACTTTTAAAATTTTCATTCAATATTTTAAGTAGCTAAATTCTAATTCCATGGGGTATTCATATACAAATCAATAGGCAATATTTCTTCATCAAAATAATTTTCAGTATCTAGAGGAAGCAAGTCCTTATATATGGCTATGAATTTTATTGGTAAATCCAATTCTTGTGAAACCTCTTTAATTAAAGGGTAACCTTCTTTTATATGTTCGATAGTAGTTTCTTCACCTAAATTAATATTACAAATAATATTATCAAAACTAAGTTTACTTTTAGCTTCAATTCTTTTTTTCATGTCTAATATACCTTCAACACTATTTGTGCTGGGCCTCATAGTATTTATTACAAAATTCATTTCATACTGTTCTTTAGGCAAATTCTTAGAAACACTGGCCAGTGAAATTGCTCCATCTTCATTACCACCTACATCTAAAACACCATGAATATCTTCGTTTTTAATTAATTTATATACATTAGCAGAAACAATCGGAAGATCTGCATGTTTTAAATTTTTAGGATAAACTACTTCAATCCCTTTATCTTCAAGAAATTCACTTTTTTCTCTTGATCTAAAATAGGGATTTACCACATCCAGATCAGCAAGTACTATATTTGAATAATTTTCATTTAATTTCAATGCATAATTAATAGAAAGTTCTGTTTTTCCGCTTCCAAAATTTCCTGTAAAAATTGTAACTCGTTTATTTTCCATTATCTTCTCTCCTTTCAGAGTTATTTTATCATAGAGGATTAATATAGTAAAGATTGTGAATTTTATCTTCTTTTAACAAAAAAAAGGTCAGTATAGATAGGTACCTATACTGACCTTAATAAATATATTTATTTCTTTTAAAACTTAATTTGTTACAAATGTACCAGTTTTTCCTTCAAGCCCTTCATGAGCTTTATCAAGAGAAGTTATTAATGATTTACGATCATCATTACCTTCTACAAATTTCATAGCTGCTTTTACTTTTGGAAGCATACTTCCAGGAGCAAAATGACCTTCTTCTATATATTTTTGAGCTGTTTCAGTATCCATTTCAGATAACCATTCTTCATTTTCTTCTCCAAAATTGAGAGCAACCTGTTCAACAGCTGTTAAAATAACTAAAAGATCAGCATCTACTAATTCAGCTAGTTTTTCACTTGCAAAGTCTTTATCAATAACAGCAGGTACCCCTTTTAAAGAATTACCTTCTCTAACTACCGGAATACCGCCACCTCCACAGGAAATGACTACCTGACCATCATCAACTAAATCACTAATTATTTCTTTTTCCTCTATATCTACTGGAATAGGACTTGGTACAACTCTTCTATAACCTCTTCCAGAGTCTTCAATCATATTATATCCTTTTTCTTCTTCAAGTCGTTTAGCTTCTTCTTCATTATAAAAACTACCTACAGGTTTGGATGGGTTTTCAAATGCCTGATCATCTTCATCCACTACTACCTGACTTATAATAGTAGAAACTGAACGATCAATATTTCTATCTTTTAATTCTTCTCCAATTGCATTTTGCAGATGATAGCCAATATAACCCTGACTCATTGCTCCACATTCTGGAAAAGGCATTTCTGGAGTACCTTCTCCACTATTGGCTGAAACTTCAAAAGCAAGATTAATCATACCAACCTGTGGTCCATTACCATGAGCTAATACAATTTCATGACCATCTTCTATAAGATCAACTATTGAATTAGCAGTACCTTTAACTGCTTCTCTTTGCTCTGCTGGAGTTTTACCTAAAGCATTTCCTCCTAAAGCAATTACCATTCTTGACATAAATAAAACACTCCTTATAACATTTTAATTATATATTATTTTATTATTGTCTAATAATTTGTTAAGTATTACTGATTACCAAGTGTAGCTACCATTACAGCTTTAATTGTGTGCATTCTATTTTCTGCTTCATCAAAAACTCTAGAATACTTACTTTCAAACACTTCATCAGTAACTTCCATTTCCTCTACACCATATTCTTCATAAATTTTCTGGCCATTTTCAGTATCTGTGTTATGATAGGCAGGAAGACAGTGTAAGAAGATAACGTCTTCATTTTCAGTATTATTAATCATTTCCATATTAACCTGATAAGGTTTCAACATATTAATTCTTTTTTCAAATTGCTCTTCTTCACCCATTGATACCCAAACATCAGTGTAAATGGCATCTGCCCCTTTTACACCTTCAACTGGATCAGAAGTAATGTTGATAGTTGCTCCAGATTTTTTAGCCATTTCTTTACATTCTTCAACTAATTCATCTTCTGGCCATAACTCTTCAGGAGAAACAATAGTATAATTAAGACCCATAATAGCTGAACCAATCATTAATGAGTTAGCCATATTATTTCTACCATCACCAACATAAACCAAATTAATTCCTTCTAACTGTCCAAAATTTTCTTTGATTGTCATGAAATCTCCAAGTATTTGAGTTGGATGATATTTATCAGTTAAACCATTCCAAACTGGAACACCTGCATTTTCACCAAGAATTTCAGCTGTTTCATGGTCATAACCTCTAAATTGAATACCTTCAAACATTCTACCCAATACTCTAGCAGTATCAGCTACTGTTTCTTTTTTACCAAATTGAATATCATTTTTACCTAAAAATTCTGGCATTCCACCTTCATCTTTTGCACCAACTGAAAATGCACAGCGAGTTCTAGTAGAAGGTTTTTCAAAAAGTAATGCAATATTCTTTCCTTCTAATGCATTTCCTTTTACACCAGTTCTTTTCTTTACTTTTAGATCCTCTGAAAGATCTAATAAATAATTAATTTCTTCTTTTGTGTAATCCTTAAGAGTCAAAAAGTTTCTTCCTTTTAAATTGTAAGCCATTTTTTTATTCCCCCTAGATATATTATATTTTTTGCCTTAAAGGCAAATAAATCATTAACAACCTTAGTGGTTATCATTTCTAATAAAAGTATAATTGTTAAAAGATAATTTGTCAAGAATTTTTTTAAATTGTTTGTGAAAAATTTAATTTATTTCCTTCTACTCCTTGACAAATTATTCTATTAGATTTATACTATACTTGAAGTCAAAGTTAACTACTGAGGTAGTTACTATATTTATTCATTTAGTTTCATAAATTTAAATTTATATAAAAAGACTTAAAAAATCAAAATAAGGAGTGTATTTAAATGAAAAAAGATTCAACAATTAATGTTACTTCAGAAATAGGCAATCTTAAAAAAGTACTTTTACATCGTCCAGGCAAAGAAATCGAAAATCTTACACCTGATCTTCTAGAAAGATTATTATTTGATGATATTCCCTATTTGAAAATTGCTCGAGAAGAACATGATGCGTTTGCTGATGTTTTGAGAGATAATGGAGTTGAAGTATTTTATCTTGAGAAACTTGTTGCTGAAGCAATAGAGGATCCTTCAGTACGAGAAAAATTTATTAATCAATTTTTAGATGAAGGCAGAGTAATTAGTGAAAAAGAAAGATATACTCTTAAAAAATATTTTGCAGATATGGATGAAAAAGAACTAATTGATACTATGATGGCTGGAGTTCGCAAAAAAGATCTAACAAACTATAAAAAAGTATCATTATATGATTTAGTTAATGAAAACTATCCTTTTGTTTTAGATCCAATGCCAAACCTTTATTTTACCCGTGATCCATTTGCAACAATTGGAAATGGAGTATCTCTTAATCACATGAAAACAGAAACTAGAAATAGAGAAACTATTTTTGGTGAATACATTTTTAAATATCATCCAGAATTTAAAGATGCTGATATACCTATGTTCTTTGATCGTTATGATAATACTTCTATTGAGGGGGGAGATGAATTAATA
>Ga0209925_1001853_pt1 | contig 10521 bp, 19 predicted proteins | sample SalPonR2_A_D1_MG_FD_185702 | JGI IMG/M metagenome (GOLD analysis project Ga0209925, IMG submission 185702) | Salt pond soil microbial communities from South San Francisco under conditions of wetland restoration - Salt Pond MetaG R2_A_D1_MG... ...
AATAGGGGTTTTTTGTTTATTGTTTTGTAGGAAAGCAGGGTGTATATGTGCGTGTTGTTTTAAAAAAGAATGGTTGAGTGGTTGGTGAAAGTATTAAAATAGGAGGATTGTGTTAATTAGTTATTGTGATATTATGATTGTAGGTAGTATAGCATTTATGCTTGGAGGGCTGTTTTTTTATGCAGTGATATTTGGTCTAGTTGGGTGGGGTATCTATTCCTTGTATAAGAAAATAACAAAAAATGATCCTAAGAAATATTAAGTATTTTTTTAGCGAAATCATCAAGACCAATTGCATCTGCAGGATCTTTATCTGGTTCGCTTTTTTCTGCTTCTTTTATCATTTTTTTGAATTTGTTCCTGTTTTTAATGATTGCTTGTCCTTTTAAATATTCGTATTCATCATAAACCCATTGTTCAGATAAACCTAATTTAGTTACATTTCCAAGGTAATTACTAAATGGTTGATGTGGTGGATGTTGAACTAGGGTATATCCCGATCGGTTGCGTAATCTACGCCATTTATAAAACAACGCTATTTTTTCATGAGGACCACTTCCTTTAGGATTATGTTGTATTTTAATAATCGTATGATCATGATACTCCCGGATGAATTTCAACAAGTTTCCCACTTCAGGACTATTAATAAAAAAACCAGTGGTAATAAAACGAAACACATCAAGATTCTGCTGAAGGAAATCAACGATCTTAGAATCAACTTGATACTTGTACTTGCCACCATGCATCCCTGCATCATCCCAGATACGGCAAACATACACTTGTTCTTTCCACCAATCAGACATATGCCTTCGATACTTATCAAGATGATCCAAGTTATCAAGCATATCTACGATGTCTTCAATTGAAAATATTAGATCTTTAAGCACTTTTTCCCAAGCATCATCACGGGTGATACCAAAATGATATTGATAGACTTCACGTTGTGTTTTCATACAAAAAACAGTTTTACCAGCGCCACGCCCACCTTCAACTACGACACCATTGTATCCTCTGGGGTGTGCTTTAATGGTTTCTCGTGCAAGTCTGCTTAAGTCTTTTATGTCTTCAATATATTTTTTGACCACATTACCCACCTATATTATTATGCTACATTCTTTTGGGACAAACAAAAAAAATAAAACTGAAAAATTCCAGTTTTTTTTTAAATCATTTTGTCTGTCATCTCATCGATCTTGCTTTTATAGAATCCAAATCCATGATCTTCTAATAGTTGTATAATAAATCTGTAAAGTTTTTCATTCAGATGCATTCTGATCTCATCTTCTTTTTGTAAGATGTAAGATTCATTCTCTGCTTCCTGTGGATTATTCGTCATCCATTGAGTTAGTAATTGTTCGTATTCATTGTTGAATAATTCTTGTTCATATTCATCGATCATGTCATGAAGATCTGGTCCCTCGTTTATATTTGGAATATTGTTTTTGAATCGGCGTACCATATGGTGGTAAGTACGTGTTCCATAACTGTCGCTGCATGCTTCTATATCCCGTGCCCATTGTTTATTGATCCCGATTCGGTCTGCCCAGGCGACATGATGATTACTCTCTGTCATCGTTATCCTGTTTGTAACTAACACAAGTTGTTAACACATCGTTCATGTATTCAAGTTCTAATGCGTTATATGCTTGTTCTACATTGGAAATAATGCCATGTACGATGTTTATGCCTTCTTCATCTGTTTTGTCTTTAAAAGCCGTTAGAATCGTTTCTTTCGCTGTTTTGAATAATTTTTTTGTTTCTTGTTCACGTTTTGTTTCATCCTGCTTTAAACCATCTAAAAAATTGGGATGGTTTTTCATCATTATTTTTAATCCATGTAACACGTGATCGAAACTTGCGACATCTGCAGCATCATGATGTTGCAGTAATGTTTCAATTCGATTCGGTGCATGCATTTCTTCTTCATAATCCATAGTTTATGTTCACACTCCAAGTCTTGGTAAAAGAAACACGATGAATAACAATGCTCCAATACCACCAAACACAAGTAATAGTATCCAAGTCCAATCGAAATCCAACGCATTCTTTTTTCGTAAATATTTTTTTTGTTTTTCAATCGTCCATTTCAAAAAAAGTTTACAGATCTCATCAGTTGTATAAATCGTTCGACCCCAGTAATTCCCTTTAAGGATCATGTTTATATCCCATGTTTCACCAAAAGCATCAACTTTTCCAACACCTGGTTGAACCGGATTTTCTAACACTCGTTGTTCAAACGTGATATTATCATCAGCTTGTTTCATTTCAGGTGTAAGATCTTCATCAAGTAACCTGGTGATTTCATCATGTTTTTTTTGTTTACTGAGATCTGCCATGTTTACCCCTTAGTTTTTGTTTTGTTAAATAATATAATTCTTTGATGGTGTCACCTGGCATTTTTCCAAGTGCTTTCGCTCGGTAAGGATCAACGTTTCGATCAATGAGTTCATGTGCTCTGAATCCTATGTTTCCACCTGTGACTCGGAATTGTGCTTTTCCATCATTGATCACACTGGCATCATGTTGATTCATTTGGAAACTTCGTTTTCCTTGTGGTCCTTTTGTTGTGTTAATGAAATGTGTTTTCCCATCGAGTAATTGTATTTCCATGAGTTCTTTTCCTTTTGGTGTTGGTTCAAATAATGGTTTGAATGGGGTGACTTTGTATCCGATGAGTATATCTCCGATTAACACAAGAAAAACAGATACGATCAGTAAGAATCCTAACATAAGATTTAAAAAAAGTATTTGTGAGCATACGATTGCGATGAGAAACATGCTGATTACACTAAATAATGATTTTATTATTAGATACATAATTTGTTTTTATCTCCTAAAGAATCCTTTTTTTTGTGGTTGTTCCATGTGTTCGGTGATGTCTTGTTTTTGTGTGTATTCGAATTTGTTGGTCAGTATTTGATTCCGTGTTTCTCCTCCGAAACTATCGGTATGGCAGAGTTCTTGCAGGTCACTGATCATGACGAATCGTGCGAGTCCTCGTTGTCCTTTTTCAAGAAAGGTTTGTGCGCAGTATCCTCCGAGCATGTATCCGTTCATGTCGCTTCGTATGATGTTTGCAACACGGGTTTCTTTGCCGATGAGTGTTTTTAGTCTGCTGAATTCTTTGAGTTGTCCGGTTGGTATGGTTGCTTCGAAAAATCGGCTGTATTGGTCTATGTTTTTGCTTTTGCTTATGTCCATCATGTTTTGCGGATTCATAAGAACACTACTCCTAGTAATAGTATTACGATGCTGCTTAGTAAAACAACGATGACCAGATCTATGATACGATATGTTCTAAAAAGTTGATTCCATGCGATCCTGGTTACTTCACTAATTGATTTATTCTTTTTTTTAGCATAATTAAAAACTTCTTGCCATGTTTCATCAGGTGCACTGATGGTATGTGTTTCAACCATTACCATCTGTTTGGTTCTCCCACTTGTATAAATAACTTACCCGTGTAAACATATGTTAAAAAAATGAGAGATGCAGGAGTATTCCTGCATGTTGTGTTTAATTTTTTTTATTCTTATCTGCGACCTCGTAACATGAGTAATGCACTGATTGCAATCGCAAGAATAAAAATCGTTACTGCTATCAACAGTAGATTTACTGCGTCATCAAAACCATCAGTAATATTACCAATGGAATTGTTCACAGATGCAGATGTATCTGTAGTAATTAGTTGATCGTTAATAGTCCATATAATATAGGCTACGACCATGAGTCCCACGAACGCAATACCGATCATGAGAACCACACCGAGATCAACCATTCCTTCAGCATTCTTCCGCAAACTTCGGAGGAGACTTCTCATACTCTAAGTCCTCCCGCGAAGCATGAGCAGCGCACTGATTGCAATCGCTAAAATGGTTATTGTCACCGCAATCAAAAGCAGGTTCACTGCATCATCAAATCCACCAGTAATGTTAGAAAGACTGTTCGCAGCGGAACCAGTTGCATCTAATTGATCATCAATGGTCCATACAATGTATGCAACGACCATGAGTCCCACGAACGCAATACCGATCATGAGAACCACACCGAGATCAACCATTCCTTTGCAATCACGTTTTAAAGATCGTAAAAAATTAGTTGGAAAATTCATATTATGCCCATACCTCCTTTTCATTTCGGTTACGTTCCCCACCTATCGGGTTGTTTCTAGAAAGCATAGGCAAAGGTTTGGTTCTCCCACTAGTATAAATAACTTACCCGTAAATTAAAATTCATTACAGGTAATGAAAAATTCATTATATCCTATAAACACCAAATTTTTTTTTTCGTCTTATCTTCAAAGATTTGCTCGTTCGCTCAGGTAAAGGTACCACTTGCACACCAATTCGTGGGACTACCACGCTTTTTTTGCTTTTACCAATACGCCCAATATCCATGAATCCATCATGTTCATCAAAAAGATCAGGTAATCTTCTTCCAAGACTACGTGACAAATTCACATCAGAAACATAAGCACGTTGATTCTTAGCGATACTATCAAATAACCGTTCAACATCTTTATTCCAAGGAGTAATCTTCTTCATAGTTGTTTCACCTTATTTAAAATAATTCTTGTTCGTGGAATACGTAAACTCGCCCTTAGTAGCAAGTGCTTCCTTCCAAGCATTCCATCCAGCGCGAATAAACATAAGGAAAAACACAAAAAATATGAACATGAACACATAACTATAAGGTTCACCATAATTCGCTGATTCTATAACAAAACTATTATCATTATATAAAACCGCCCATTCCACATTCCATACACCATACGTGCAAAGTACACTGAAAATTAATCCAATGAAAATAAAAGGAATACTAAAGTAAGGTTTTTCTTCCATAAGATACGCACTGATCAATAATGCAATGAATGTGATCACGATAAATAATGTAAGCCAATTTACTAACATAATTTTTTATTTCCTCCATCTGCTAAGAAACAAAATAATTAATCCTATACTTGTTAATGTTGCAACGATCTGCAAGAATAACACCCAGGGTTGCACATCTGAAAAAATTCCGGTTGCAGTGTATCCACCAACGATAAGGAGTATAGATACCGTGGCGACTAATGCACTTTCTGTTTTAATGTAAAGGTATCCAATGATCCCACTGAAGATAAGTGGATAAAAAAAGAATCCCATCGCTGTGGTATATCCCTGGGTACTCCAGGACCAAAGGTTTTCTATGACATATGTGAAATTATGCATAATTTTTTTGTTCTCCTTATGTTGGATGTGGTGCGAACATATCAACCACATTGAACATGACCATTGCACCAATAGCGATTCCAATGATTGTGATTATTCCTGTGACATATACATTACTACCTGATACGCTGCTTCCAAGTTGACTGATGATACCACTGAAACTTACATACATTCCACTGACGATACCAACAAATATTCCTACGCCAATGTACACATAGTTTTTTGTGATCAATGCAGCAGTTAACGCAATTCCGCTCACGATTCCCGCGGTCATCAATGCATTTGCATTAGTAAAAATAAGTTCAAGGAACGTATACATGTTCATATCTGCAAGGTTATACTGGTTCACGGTTTCATCATCGATTCCTACTGCGTCATCACCATATCCTGTGTTAAACAATGGATTATAAAGAGCGAATACGGCATTGAAAAGTAGTAATCCAAGAACGATTTTAAAAGAAATACGCATGTTTTATCGTTCCCTCCAATATAATTCTGGTTCATCAGCAGTGGAATCAAGGAAGAACACAAGAAGGATACCTGTCACAAAAAAAAGCCCGGCTAGGATCCCGAATGCATTTTGTACTAAGGTAATAATATTTGTTGCTTCACTTGTTGCAAATGGAATTAATGCATCAGCGACACTGTCTAATAAGAAACTGCTTACTGCCCATACTACAAAAAATATGAAGCTTGCTACGATAAAAAGTAATGCGGCTATTGGAAATCTCATAATTATCGGTATCCTCCCATCGTTCGTTTCTGCCCTGCTTTCAAAAGACTGATAACACCAGTTACCGCTACGATCAATGGTATAGCATAAATACCCATCATTGTGAATGTTTTACTATCAGAGGCTGGTATGTAACTGCTTAATGAAGGGATTCCTATTTCAATGAAGAACAATGTGTATAATGCTCCAACTACAAGTATGGTAAGTATGAATAATAAGAGTGGTGCAGCACTGGCACAATTGTTTTTAATAAAATCCCCAGTTGTCAAATGGATCAAAACCTTTACTCCTTTTTTTCTTCCGTGGTGAACGTATTCCACTGTCGAACATGTCACCTATTGGATTGAAATTATTTGTGTAATCATAACTACTGTATGGATTGCTTTTACGACTCTTTTTTTTCTTTGTTGATCTTGCTATTGGATATGCTTTACCACCACGTATAATGTATCGTGTTGAACTTTTAGAAGAAGACGTGTTTTTTCGTGCTTGTTTCTTCGTGTTTTTCACATAGTTATCTGCCATGCGATCAAAACTTGCGAGTAATCCTTTCCCTGCTTTTTTTGCTTTGTATCGTTTTGTTTCCTCAGGGTGTTTTTCATAATATTGTTTTTCAAGTTTATCATATACAGGTGTCTTACTTTTTCTTTTAAATTGTATCTTTGGTTTATCTTCAGCATGTTCGACTTTTACGACTTCTCCTGCTTTGTTTCTTTTGAAACTTGTTTTTGTTTTTTTAGTGAATAATCCCATTTTTTAAAACACTCCTTCAAATAAATCTTTCATTTTTGGTGTTTTCCATGTTCGGAATCGGTATCCTTTCATACCAAAACCTTGCATCATCTTATCATTTTCTTTTTTATAATCAAAAGGAATATCTAAATATGGAACAAATGGTTTGACTGTTGAAACTTCACGGACTCGTGTTCTAGGAGAATATGATCGTTTCGAAGTTGTTTTTCTTTTCGGTTCAACTATAAGACGTTGTTTCATCATTTGTTTTTGTGCAGTATCTATAGCGCTCATGGTATCTGTTGCTTGCCGCTGAATTGTATCTGTATCATACCTTGTCGCTGTTGTTGTGTCTAATCGAGGGCGTTGTGCTTTTTTTGTTATTGACTCCTGTACTTTTTTTGATTGCTGAATTGGAAACATATCTTGTTTTTTCGATGATAAGTTTATTCGTTGTGTTTTTTGCATTTGATTTTTTAGTAATAAAGAAGAAACACCTGCACCAACCATCACTGGTGTACGCGGAATCATTGTTTGATATGGGACATCATACACTCCTTTCCACTGCGAAGGAATCGCGCTTTTCCGTTGCACTGTTGAATATGTACGAGCAATATTCTTAACAAAAGGTTTAGAACGTGGTTTCATCACAGATTTTGTTATTGTTTTTGTCATTGTTGACGTTCTTGAAGGCATAGTCATCGTGGTAACTATATCTTTTTTTTGTGGTCTTATCCGTAATTTACCGGGTGTTGTTGTAAGTTTTTCTTTTACTATCATCCCTGATTTAGGATCATAATCAAAACGATATGTTTCAATTGGTTTTCCTTTCACTGTTGGCTGTGGTTTAGAACGTGTATTAAATTTTCTTTTTGTGAATTTAGGATCTTTTAACCTTGATCTAAATTTTTGAACTGCAAGTTGATGTTTTAAAACAGGTTTATTCTTAATTGGTTGCATTGTTCTTTTGGTCATTATTGTTTTAGAATACGGATCAGCATCCATTTTTATAACTGGTTTCCGTTTAATTATTCGTTGATTCGTTTGAATTTGTTTCTTTAATTTAGATGCTTGAGATTTAAAATTTTTTGTTGTTTTTGGAAACTTATTTCGATTAATATTAGTATTTATGGATCGTTTTATTTTTGCTGATGTTATAGATTGCGCTGCTTTTGCTCCAAGTCCCATTGTGTATAATTGCGTTGATCGTTGCAGAATCTTTGCCATTCTTTTTTCTTCAGGCGCAGCAGCAACATCCATAATTATTGGTGGCGTTGCGACCACTGGAAGTATTGCTTTACTTGCTCTACCAGCTACATTCAATGTTTTAGCAGTGCGTTGTAATCCTATTTTTGCTATTTTTTGAGTTGCTAAGGATCCTGCTTTAATCGTAGCTCCTGCTGCAGCCCCAATACCATAAGGAACTGCAATAGTTGTCACTGCTGGAGTGTACGCAATTGCACCGAGGTAATCACGTTGATCAAGTCTTTTCTTTTGTTCATACGTCCATCTTGCAGCTATTTTTGTTCCTGGTTTTCCCCTGCCAACTGTTTCAACGATGTAATCCCAATTCGCAAATCCTGCTCCAACTCGTCCAAGTCCTTTCGTTATTGGATCCTGTTTTTTATACCATGATTCATAATCCATTACAGCGATCACATTTCGTTCAGGTGTTTCAACGAGTTTAAGAGCTGGTTCCTTTTGTTGTATTTGTTTCCAAGTGTATTCTTTATCATCCACAGTAAATTTTCCATGTTTTTTAACGTAAGTCACGATTCCCATGTCTTTTGGAATGGTTTCAGTTGCTCTTAGTTCCCCCATTTCTTTTTGGGTCATTATAATTCTTGAATCTTGTTTTGGTTTTGGTTTATGTGGTTTTGTTTCTTTTTTTACATCATAGTATTCAACGTTTGGTTTACCACTGCTTTTCTTTTTGATCGGGCTGTATGGTGCTTGTTCAACTGCTTTTTTTGTATCCGCGGGCATTTCACTATCTTTTTTTGGTTTTTTTCCAGCGAGTGGTTGATCTTTGTCATAAATACTTGGTGCTTTTGGTGGAATTGGACCATCATAACCTGGTGGTGGTGTAAGACCCTTCGAGGAACCCTGTTTTTCACCGTTACCCCCCTGTTTTTCGTTACCAGAAACCGTTTTAGATGATTTCCCCTTAGATGAACCACTAGAACCACTATTTTTTGAACGATTACCACCACTTGAACCACCTGAACCAGAAGATGACTCATTTTTTGGTGGTTTTACTGGTGTCGGATTTGAAACATCTTCATAAACATCTTCAGCAGGTGTACCAGCCCATGGATTCTTCTTTTTCATTCACTAATCACCTCATCAATCATGAAAAAAAACCGAGTAGCAAACAATCCCAATCCCAAAACTAAATAAAACAACGGATTGCTCATCGTTTGCACACGCAAAATAGGAATCTCAAACATTTTACAATAAACAAATAAACCAAAACCCGTAACGAGCGAAACCATGCCGATCAATAACAAATACTGATCAAGACTTACCATATTTTTTTTCTCTTTCATACTTACGCCTATAATATTCCTGTTTCATCACATCCATTGGATTGCTTTTAGATCGATACCCATCCATAATTGCTTTCAACGCGCCATCATCCATTTCACTAATTTTTTTATTCCGTTTCCGAGCACGTTCCGCTTTCATCTGCTCAGTGATCTCACGACCACGTTGAATATCAGCTTGTTTGCGTTTAATCCATCGGTTGATCTTACTTTTAAAACTCATCATACTGTTTCCTCCGTTCTCATCGTAATCGTATACAAAATACCAAGTAACATAATCAAAAAACTAAGACCCATCAACACTATGTTCTCATTCACCGTCCAAACACTAAACACACCCTGCATCAACCCAATTGTTAACCCACAAGTGATCACACCAATACCTGCATGAAACGGACCAAAAAGACCAAGGACAAGTAATGCAAGTACAATACAGATCGTGTTACTATACCCAAGTTCAAAATCACCGAACAATGCAGAAAAACGCGCATCCAAATCAAACTTAGTAATACTCGTATTCCATGTTTTATTCACTCCGTACACAATAACCGTGACTGGAATGCTCACTTCATAATTCGCACTTGTGTTAAACCAAAGACGGAGTTTATGATCATGACTACTATTTGTCACTGCAGTCCAAAAACTAAAACTCGTTTCACCTGTTCGACTATCAGTGCTAATAAATGTTTCAGAAGCATTATAAAAATCATAAATACTTATATCCGTATTAATCGTACTACTGTTACTATCACTAAAAGTAATATAAATCGTGTTATTTGCATGTAGTGTTCCCGTGATCGTTATATCCGTCCAGAAATCATCATACGATGGCGTACTTGGAGTATCACTACCTGCGGGCGATAACCGAAAAATAAGTTCAGTGATACCACTCGTAGGAGTTTTAATCACTGTTTCATTCTCATAACCATCCTTAGAAATCGAAAAACGATAAACCGTGTTTGGAATAAGAAACATATCCGCATGACCATTTCCATCCGTAAGAACACTACTTACTTCTTCATATGATTCACTGTCATCCATATATTTTTCAACGGTGATCAATGCATTCTGCAATGGTGGATTATATCCATATTCCCCTTGTGGACCATACACGGTAAGTAAATATTGAACCCCTTCGTTTTCATCGCAATAATACGTTATTTTCACAAGAGATGTATTATCATCAAGCATGCTTTTATCCACGGTTAATGTCGTACTGCTCATACTGTATTTGTCTTCAGGGATCTCAAACCAATGACCATACAAAGACTCATTCCATCCCTGCACACTAACAACAATA
>Ga0209925_1001859_pt1 | contig 10500 bp, 13 predicted proteins | sample SalPonR2_A_D1_MG_FD_185702 | JGI IMG/M metagenome (GOLD analysis project Ga0209925, IMG submission 185702) | Salt pond soil microbial communities from South San Francisco under conditions of wetland restoration - Salt Pond MetaG R2_A_D1_MG... ...
CCCGGCGCCCCCCCCATGTGTGCCCCGGCTCCCGTATTCGACTGGGGAGTAAAGCCACCGTACACGGCTTGGCCCACCTCTGGACGTATTCTAAGCCGCAGGGGCTGCCCTTCCACCGGGGTCCCGTTCAGCGCCTGGAAAGCCGCCTTGGCATCGTCCTCCCCCGCCAACTTGATGTACCACAACCCATGCTCACACCGGACTTCCAGCACCGCCTCCGCCCACTTTTGAAAGAGCGCGCGGACGTCCGGTTCTGTCACGTCGGGAGGGAGTTCGCGCGCAATGATGGTGCTTCGCGCCACCCGGGGCCTGGCGCCTCCGCCGTCGTCTGAGAGCTGCACCAAACGCGACATTTGCACAGCCTCCACCAACACTCTCACCACATCCTGCCCGCCCTCTGCACTCAACTCCCGCCCTTCCTCCTTCCCGCCCTCACCCTTCTTCCCTCCGCTCGTCTTCTTGGCCGTGCTCCAGGCTGCTTGGATCTCAGCCAACTGAGCCAAGACGGGCAGAGGTACGGAACCCTGCGTGTTTAAAGTGCCCGACAAAACCGGGTGCACCGCAAGTTTGGAGGGAGAAAATAGATCCTCCACTACCTCCCGGAGAGCTACTGCCAATGTACTGCCGCCGCGGCCGTTGTCGGCGCTGCTGCTGCTTTTTGTGGTGCTGCTATCTGTGCTGACCGCCGGGGCGGTGGAAGAAGGGGCCATGGCCAGCGTTGCCAAGGTTGCATCCTTTTTGCTGTCTGTCATGACAGTCCCTTCACGTTCGTGGTGATGACCAAGCAGGCCCCGAATGTCGTCGTTTTCTGAGGCCTGGTGGGCGCAACGTCTGTACTCCGCTCCTGAGACTGCACACTCACGACTGGTCAGACCCGCCCTCCACTGCTGCCGCAAGATGCGCCGTCAACAACACCAGTGTGACAAGCGAATGCCTGTGCGTAAGTCGACGAGCAAAGAGACCGACGGGAACCCACAATTAGGGCGGCGGCGGCACAGCACAGGAGGGCTGGGGGAGGCAAGTAGAAGAACGAGTATTCCGGCTGCAGCGGAGAGTGTGTGGTGGAGGGGGAGGTGAGGACAAGGTTTCTCAAATCTCAAGCGCGGTTCTCTCCAAGGAGAAAACAGAGCATGAGAAATAAAAAGCAAAGGAAGCTTGTGGGCCGTGTGGGCATGTGCATGGACACGAAATGGGGACGCAGGCTCTGGTCCTTTCCGGACTATCGAGAGCCGCCGAAGCAGTCTCTCCCCCAGCGCCTTCGTCGGAGGCGAGGAGATCCGAGCTATTCACTCGAAGCCACCACCAGGGCAGCCATCGGAAAGGTAGCTGCTTCCGACCAAACAAGTGTGCGGTGCGCATTTTCCTTTGGGTGGACAATTTATTTCTGGTATTGTGTAGGACTGTTTTTTTTCTTTCCCAGCGTTGAAGTCGCTGCGAGCTAGGATTCACAATCCGATGTCGTTTCTCTACTGAAATTCCTAATTATTTTGATAACACAATTTGATGCATAGCGTAGGTTATCCCTCTGATGGAAAACCTACACAAATATTTTTTACACCTTATCAATTTGATTGAGACCTCAATACCAGTGCATCAGATTTTATCCCTTGTTCATTCCGCAAGCCACGACATACCTTGCCGGATTTCAGTCCTAGTTTTTCAACGTGTTGCGAAGGCTGGGAACAGGATACTGCTGCTAAGCATAAATTTCATTTCGTATTATTAGAAATATATTATCATGAGGTTTATTTAAATTTAATCTTCAGTTCCTGATGTCGAATGGCCGGTGTGAAATGAAGAGAAAGAATCAGCGCTCTTCTCAAGACAGAAAAATTGAAAAGATCACGATTTTCTTACTAGTTCCACCACAAAAGAGACGCGTCTGAGAGCTGTAGCTACAAATACATGCGTCACATTTATTTCATGCATTAACCATTACCTTCATACATCAGTCCCGCCATCATCCCAGGCCTGGTCATGTGCACGATTGTGCAACGCTTTGACGTCCCCTTGCATCTATCCCAGCTGGGCGCTCCCAATTTGAACATCCTTTGGTCGCCAAATGAAATACGTCTCTTCTACCCTCCAAAGAAGCAAATGCCTCCTCCGGGTACCATACACCAGGAGCCACCTTGCCATCAAGCACTTGCGCCGCAAAAGCGGCGATGCCCTCCCCCACGCAAGTTTCCAAATCCTCGTGGGCATACAGGGCTGTTGCGGACTCCGTTCCTCCCTTACTCGTCGCTGTTACGCGCATTGCATTTGCAGTTCCTACCAGCGTGTCCACAAGGCGGACCAAGGGCTCCGACACTACAGCCAAGGCCTGCATCAACGCTCGGTCTTGCAAAATCTTGGCGGGAAGCATGGCCATGCCTTTCAGTAGGTAGTTCCAACCATTTGGCGCTGTTCCGAAGAAAGTCGACACGTTTGGCACCCCCAAGACTCGGTGGCAACTGAAAGCCTCGAGCAGATTCATGCGGAACACTTGTCGCAGCCCAATCCCTTTCCCAAAGTCGGCCTTTCGAAAGTCTGAAGCTGCGTCATAGTAGTGTGGGCGACCGTTGACGTAGGCCAGGACCTTCTCCGACAATATTAAAAACGTGGCACTCAAAATTGTCGTGCCTGCACCTCCACTTCCTGAGGTAAAAAACTCAAATTCGATCTTGTCGGTGGCCTCGATTCCGCCTACGGCTTCAGCTACATCGACTGCCATAAGAGAAGATATTCCCGGCCACACGCCGGTGGAAATGAGACAGGGCACGTTTCCTTTCCGCGCCTCCCCATCGTAGCCTTTGGCGAGCTGTGCGAGGTGTATGTCGTCACATACATCCACGTACGGTACTTTCAAAATAAGAGCCGCTTTGAGAACTTCAGGAGCCATCCGTCGCTGAAAGGGTCCAGCGGTGTGTATGATTAAGTCAGGCCGGTGCGAGGCCAAAGCTGCCAAAAGTCCTATCCGATCCTCATGGTCCATGGGGACGAACTCCACGTCGTCGAACGTGTCCGCACCGTTTTTCTTCGACTCTAAGCTCATCCATCGCTCTTTGGCTTTCTTAAACTTGGCTGCATTTCGACCACCGACGCTGATAAGGTTCTTCGTGCCTCCGGGAAGCCTACGAAGGGCCCGAACCGTCGACCCCCCAACTCTACCTGTTGCCCCGATGACCAAGACACGCTTTGGCGCATGATCCAAACCCGCAAGAGGGGGGGACGCCATCATAGTAAATGCATTTGCGACCATTGTAAAGGCCATGAAGGAGGTAATCGGCAACGAGCGCATCTGAATTTCTATTGTCTTTCCTCGGTAGAGGGAGGGGAGGTTTACCTGAACGAAATGAAGGCGGTGGCTGGAAGTAGTAGTGCTTGAAGCTTAAGGAAAGGGCGTGCTGCTGCACCACCACAAAACAAGTTCTGTAAAGTGACCCTGTGCGTGCGTGTGTTTTGAATGCTGGCTTATTTTCCGACCGCAGGTGGTTAGGACCGAGATCATGCGGATCGATGCTCACCGTCAACGTTACGGTGACGAACAACAACATCGGACAAAATGCTTCCCTCCTTTTTCACAAACACATCACAAAAATTAATCCTACTGCACAAACAGTGAGTATGCAACATTCTTGGAGAACTGCAGCATTCCATTCTGCTCGTCGTCGGAAGGTGGGAGCAAGTTCCTTTTCAACCTCCTCCACCAACCAGGAGGAAACAAGCACTTTGCTTGCGTGCGCCCTCGACAGGGTGAGACTAGAAGGCACTTCCACAGGAACCAACCTCATTGCTTATTCCGGGGGGGTCGATTCCAGCCTAGTTGCTGCATTGGTGCGGCAGGTCTTCCCAAGCAACTCGGTCGCCTGCATCGGCTTGTCAGCATCACTGCCCGACAATCAACTTATTCTGGCACGTCAAGTTGCGGCCCACATTGGAATCCCGTTGCGGGAGGTCCCAACATACGAGGGTTCTGCGCCGGAGTACGTTGCTAACCGGGGAATGAGCTGTTTTCATTGCAAAAATCATTTGTACACGGCCCTACAAGCTGTGGCTGCAGTGGCAGGGACGCACATGAACGGCCCCCTGTCAAGCAACTTTTTGCATTCCAGTCAAAAAGGGAGCACAGAAACTCTTCAACATGTCAAATTGAACGGTGCTGACGCTTCCGCACCGTCAGTGGTCGCGCTGTTCAATGGCACCAACGCGGACGACAGTCGGGACCCCACCAGGGTGGGGCTCAAGGCGGCAACGAAGTTCAAGGTGCGAAGCCCGATAGACCATTTGACCAAAGGAGAGGTTCGATTATTAGCCAAGGCGATGAATCTGCCCAATTGGCGGCATGCTGCAAGCCCCTGTTTGCGATCACGGCTCGCTTTCGGGGTTCCAGCCCTGGAAGCTCATTTACGGAGAGTCGAGACCGCGGAAAGAATAGTGAAGGCGACGCTGGGGGGAAAATTCGACGATAAAGAGGGAGAAAGCGGGTTCAACAAGCTAGGTGTTCACCACAATGTGCGGGTCAGACTCATGGCGCGAGGGAAGGCAATGATCGAGCTAGATGTGGAGCTACTTGAGATTGCTGCGTCATATTTATCCACATTTGAAGGACGATTTAAAAAGGAGCTGGGCTTTACCGAAGTCAGTTTACGAGCGTTTAAGAGCGGGAGTGTGAGTAGTATCACGAAAGTTGCCAGCGGGACGTAGGGAGGGGGAAAAGGAGCGAAGCAGCCTGGGAGGAAGGAAAGTAATGGAGTGGCCATCTACAAGTCGGAATGAAGCTGCTGGTCTCATCTTTGATCCTGTCAAGCGACAATGACAGCGGACAGGTGTATTTAACATGTAAAAAATTCATGCCAGAATTGCAAGGTCTCTGCGTTCAGTGCTCCGTCCCCCTTGAGAAGAATTGCTTCTATTAACTTTCCCGTTGTGGGTATACAAATCGTCGTCCACTTTCTCGAATCACGGAAATCACACCTGCCAAGCTATCAACCGGGGCAGGCTGATCGCGACGCTTCCTTCTTGTGTTGCCTTAGTGTCTGCTTGGCTGCCTATGTGACGTCACTGTCTTCGTTCTTCGCCCGTCTCGCAGTCGTCTGCTTGCCAAATTTGCACATACCTCAGGCTGGACCAGCCTCGTCTTCCAATCAAGTGTGGCTTTGCTAGTGGACATGATACTCACTCACAGAAATGCTTAGATTCACAGGTGATGGCGCACACGATCTCCAAAGACCATTCCCGTCTGGTGTTTTGCCTCTACCGCCTGTTGCTGCGCGATGCCCGGCGGGTCCGGCATTCACGGGCCCCCTTTGTATTTCTTCAGGAGCGTCCCAGCCGCGAACGCTATTCTCATCTATGGGAAATCACGCCGGACTATGACGCGAATGTGCTGGACAACTTGCTTCCTTCCTACCTGCGGCATGAATTGACGACGTGCGAGCTCAAAGCTCAGGTAAGGGGTGCGGCCTGCACAGGACGCATGTTGGCCGGTGCCCGGAAATATGGATGGATCCTCATTACTTGGCAGATCTGACGTGAAGGGGAACGATAGTAAGGGTACCTCGTGGGCAATGTCAAGACCTTGGCATTCAGCACCGCCTCGCGCGGATGTGCCCCGGTCTCACCGAGCTCTCTTTGACATTGTCCTTTCCCTCACGCCTCGCTATTTGGCGTCTTTTTCTTCCGTGTGCACAGGACTTGGAGCGTATCATCAAGGCCAATTTCCGTCGTTTCCGGTCGTTGGGAACCTCAGAAGAGAGTCCCAACCCCAAACACCACGTTACCCTTCCATCGGGCCCCCCCGCCACACCGACAGAATCACCAAGCCACAGTTCGGGCCACAGCAGGAGGCGGAGCAGCAGGATGCGTGGCGCTAATATCATGCCCATACCGCCTCCCACGTTGGACCAGGTCCTCGACGACACGATGGCCTTAACCCGGACCATGGCCGAGCAACTCTCGCTTTTCGAAAGCACTAGCGTCACGGAATCCTACGGAATCCGCGTCATAGCCACCGCCACCACGGCCCTGGACCAACAGCAACAGCAACAGCAGCAGCAACAACAACAAATGCAACAGTCGGGGGCTGTGCAGCCTCCGCCTCCCTACTTTTTTTTTTACACCATCCGGGTCGAGAATCGAAACCGGCGGGCCTCTGTCCAATTGATGGGACGTCATTGGATCATTCAGGACGAACAGGGGCGAGAGACGGACTCGGTGCCCAAGGGCAGTATTGGTAGGTTCAGTGGGAGAGGAAGGGACAGGTCGTGGGGCGGTAAGGCGATGTTGGACTCTTGGAGTTCTTCGTTGAGGCTCTTACCCACTCAAGATGAGGTATCGCTTGCCTTAAGTTGTACAATGTGGCGTTGGAAGCAGGGCCCAGACCCTTGTGCATCGAGTTCCCCTCCCTATATACCCGTTGGAACTCTTGCCGCAAATTGATCAGAAAGCTCTCCGTCGCCAGTACCTCCGGGTATTGGAATCCTCACGTTCCCCACTCTTTCCCTCTCTGCCCGGACACAGGTGTGGTGGGCCACGAACCGATTCTAAGGCCCGGGCAAAAAGTCGCCTACATGAGCGGTGCAAAACTTCCCACGCCGTACGGGAGCATGCAAGGGTCTTTTCAAATGGTCAAGCGGGGGGGGGAAGGCAGCAGTGTGCCCGACAAGTTCGATGCTCGTGTCAGCCCTTTCCTCTTGAAACAGACCTGAGCAAGCGACAAGTGTGGACAGTTGCACATAAAATGGATGGAAATGTTTGTGATGATCCCGAGTCGAGGATCATGAGTACGAGGAAACAAGTTTATTGCTGAAATATACGAGAACGCAATATTCGATGGGTTTGTGCATGGAACAAATGGGACAAAGCTTGTTGTTTTCTTCTACATTATCGCACAGTCTGGCCCAGGTTTCTTTCCGCGCTGTACCAATATTGCATGAAGTTCTCGTTTGGAACGTTCAAATGTCTCAATAAATCGAGCGCGGTCCTCGATTCTCGTGTAGGTTATGTCGTGGATGAGCTTGTTACGGATGGTGGCAAGGAAGCGCATGCGTCGCATCAGATCGTCCGGCAATGGAGAGTCAGAATGCTGTACCCACGTTATCTTTTCGTGCAGCCCTTTCCCATCGGCCCCCCATTCTTGCTCCAAGAGGTGCTCCAAATCTTTGCTTGTCTTGATGGCCAGCTCGTAGTCGTTCTTGGCATAAGTGGGACTCGTCAAAAACTTGAAAATCGCCGCGATTGCGGCTCCCAACTTTACCATGGCAAACGCTGATGCGGGGGACTAGTTGACGATGCTCAAGGGTACCGAGGCAGGGTGGGCAAGGAAATTGGAAAGGGAGCAGTATCCAAACAGGACGGGAACGAGGCCAACGGGGGGGAGGAGGTTAATTCAACAGCTGGGGCAGAGAATGTGTCCGGCAACCCCTAGACTACCACTTTGCCAGCATTTATCGTGCCTGCGATATGTGGAGGGCATGTTAATGTCAGTTTGTAGAGATATGCCATACCCAGTGCACAAAAATCTTTGGCATGGCGTTCAAAGACGCAACTTTCGGGGAGCAAACGAGTAGTAGTGCAGTAGCGTCACGCCGTGGGGAACGGGGGAGGGGAAAAGCTAGAGTGTGACCGCTACGTATTTTGACTGGTTTTTACCTTTATTGACCTCTTTTAAACTCAAGAGAAAAGCGTATTACCGGCTGACTTGTGTGGAAAGCGAGCTAATAAAAGTCTACACTGAGCGCGCAAAGGTAGGCGCTGGGCACGTCGTGCCATGTTGAGGCACATAAAAGAACTTTTCCGTATTCCTGCCTTGCAAAATGGCGTTGCTATCAATAAAGGTACGCCAATGAATCATGAAGAAATGCTGTGTGAAAGGATACGCGTCAAATTTGAACTAACATTGACGACGTGTAACACCTTTGAATCATGCCCAGCACCACTACCAATACTATCGATCGGCAACCTCGACAACGACAGCTCCATCAGCAAGCTGAAGTGGTCCGTGTTCACAGACCGCAGTATCGGAGGGAAATCAGAAGCCTCTTTCGAAGTTTCGACGACAGGAAATCATCCTATAAACGAGACCGATGGGCACACGGGCGAGATTAGACCCCCATCTGCGACCTTTTCAGGTAACCTTTCCAATATGCGGCCCGCAGCAGATCCCACGTAAGTCATGTATAAGACTATCAGTCAAGATTTTGGAAGCTCGAAGGCACCTTTGGGTAAAACAGATCCTTGGCTACAGAACTCTTGACGTCCTATCTTACATTGACGCCAGAAATTTTATTTTGTTTCAAATTTCTCTTGGACACCGCACTTCCTCTTCCGGCGTGTGTATGCAGCGTCAAGCGTACAGGTTACTGTGCTCTGAAGGTCGAAATGCCCCGGTCTTTCCGAGTGGAGGGCTACGAAGGCCTCGAGCTTACAGTGAGGACGGACGGTCGGAGCTACATCACTAATCTTGAGGTAAGACACTCAAATAGCCAAGGAAAGATTGTATGGAGCGAGACGTATGAAAGTTGTTGCGCGGAGGTGGTTGTCTCTAGTAGCTTTCATTGCATTGATCTTCAAGTTGGAACGAGATTTAATTGCGCCGAGTCGTTACTTACCCCCCTCGCTACGATCCTGTTTTCATCATGCAGGTGGAAAGTTTTTTCCCAGATGAACTTTATCAAGGTTATATCACAGGTTTGCCTGGCGGCAAATGGTTGACGATCCAATTGCCTTTTCAGGACATGACCCTGACACGCCTAGGCCGAATGTCCTACATTCAAAAAGAGCTTGACAGCACCTTTACATTGGAATCTATAGGATTTTTGATCGCGGACGGGAAGACAGGCCCTTTTTGTCTGGAAATCGCGAATGTTGCGGCTGTGGGGAGGATTCAGGGTCGTCCGCTGAGAAAGCCATCGATGAGCGATGGGAATGGGTTGAAAAAAGAAGAACGCGCGGGCACAAACCTTGAGGAGGATAAGAAAACGGGTGCTAGGTCGGAGGAATCTCAATAAAGAAAGGTCTCCAAATGAACGGAACAGGAAATGGGAATGTTCAAACAAGAGAAATAAGAAGAAAAAAGGAGTGTGCCTGTGCTTTAAAGGGACCGACTATTTTTTTATCCGCACTAAAGTTGAGCCATCTGACAGATTCTTACTTCGTTAATATAATTCCCGTGTTTGAATGATCCATCGTGAACCTGCCAGAGTACACAAAGTCCATATCAGCACACCTTTAGGTCCGCCAGCCCCTCTTTTAAAAGCTCGATCTCGATCTTCTTCCTCGTTGCCCACAGGGGCGTACTCCACACAACGACGTTGCAGGCACCACGTTCCCACGACTGCATGCACAACATTCCAAAACATGGTACCCGCGGCTCAATTTTCTCGTTCGTCATGACCTACAGGGCGGCTTGGCTTTGCGGGACACGAGGAAAGCATTTTCTTTCAGCAGCAGCATCATCATCATCATCACCTTTTCGACGGCGTCAAACCCTCCGGGAGAGTATATCGCCTTGCCCATTCGAAAATGCGTGCGTCGCACGCATACCTCTTTTCCATGCTCATAGTTGCACTTATAAGCCTAAGCCACGTGGCCTCTTTTCGTTATCTAGCCTCATCATATTCTGCCAAGGCTGCAAGTCCTAGGTAAGAAAGCCGGCAACGTGACCAAAGTTATTAAAGGCGTCTGTCCGGACCATTTTGATCCTTTATGGCACGGAAATGTTTATGCCGCGGTTGGTACTTAAGTACAGTCGTTCTCTCATTCACTTCCCTTGACTTAACAGGCCGGGTACAACAGCCTGCCCATCTCTCAACTCCGTCGACATTACCTCCCCCTCAGCCTCCTCGCCCCCCCAACCCCAGTGCCCAACGTCCTACGCCGAGTCTGCAGCCCCCACCCCGCTCACTCCTGTACTGCGAGAGACCTTCGACCGCACAGGATTCTTTTGTCCGTTTCGCACCTTCGGGGTGCAAGCACTGGCCCCTGCCTCCTCCCCCTCGAAGCCTCTGCTCCTGTATCTCCCAGGCCTGGATGGTTCCGGCCTCACCGCCTTTGTCCAATACCCCTCGCTGGCAGAGGCGTTTGAAGTCCGGTGCATGACCATGCCCACCACAGACAGGAGCTCTTTCTTGGACCTGATCCATCTGGTGCGGACGGAGATCCGATCTTTCCCGGGCAGACGCGTCTTCGTCATGGGAGAGTCCTTCGGCGGCCTTCTCGCCCTCGGCACAGTCTTGGAGCGTACAAAACGTCCCGATGTCAGGGACACTGCAGACATCCAGGGCGTGGTCCTGGTAAATCCGGCTACCTCCTTCTCGCGCACTATTTGGGGCAAGGTGGGTCCTCTCATCACCAAGCTCCCTCAGCCCTTCTACAGCCTCAGTCTTCTTCCCATCGGCCTTCTCCTTGTCGACGGAGGCCAAATCAAAGGCTTGATCAAGGACGCATTCGTTCGACTCCAAGAAGCCGCTCCCACCCCCTCCGGGCGCGCCCCCTCGCCCCCCGCCTCCCCCCCCCGAC